>JACDJA010002534.1_pt1 | contig 12892 bp, 12 predicted proteins | sample 7449241 | NCBI WGS metagenome assembly JACDJA01 (sample SAMN14253289, study PRJNA609438) | sludge metagenome | isolation source: initial anaerobic sludge | collected 2018-12-20 | reverse complement strand
GGTCAACATCGTGCGGTCTTTTACGCCATTGCAAAGCAGCAGTGTTTCATCGGCAACCAGCGGCAGCATGGCTAATAACTCGGCTTTGGAGCCACATTCCAGTCCAATGTTAAATTCTTGACCAGCTTCCAGTACCTCTGCCACCACTTCTTGCAGCTGATTCACTTTAATAGGATAAATACTGCGATATGTCCCTTCGTAACCACTTTCATGAATCGCCTTCCGAAACGTTTGATTCAGGCGTCGCACGCGCGAACTTATCACATCCTGAAAACGAATCAGCATTGGTAGAGAAGCACCTTCGGAGCGAGCTGATTGAATTACATCTATGATATCTATGTGCAGATCCTGACCTTCTATAGGACGAACAGAAACATGCCCCATCTTGTTCACCGAATAAAAGCCATCTCCCCATTTACTCATGGCATAAAGTGCCTGCGAATCCTCACAGGACCAATCGTGTTTTGCTACTGCTTCATTGGTCATCGATTACTCTTTCAATTTCTTTGTCTGTGACTTTCAGCGTAAAGACATAACAATTCAACTGCAATCTGTGCAGCCGCTAGCGCAGTAATTTCAGCATGATCATACGCGGGCGCCACTTCGACGACATCCATGCCTATCAGATTGATGCCTTTTAGTTCACGAATAATACTCAGTGCCTGGAAGGATGACAGTCCACCCGGTACAGGTGTGCCAGTGCCGGGTGCAAAAGCTGGGTCCAAGCAATCGATATCAAAGGTGATATACACCGGTTTTTCACCAACTCGCTCGTGTATCTGGCTGGCTATGTCGCGACCGGTCGTTTGATGCACATCTGCTGCGGAAACGATATGAAAACCCAGTGTGTCATCATTAGTGGTGCGAATGCCAATTTGTGTGGATGATGCTGGATTTACAATTCCCTCATGTGTTGCCTGATAAAACATAGTGCCGTGATTAATACCATTACCGGAGGAAGGCCAAGTATCAGTATGGGCATCAAAATGAATCAGGCTGATAGGACCATGCACAGCGGCGTGTGCCCGCAGGCTTGGGTAAGCGACAAAATGATCTCCACCGAGCACCAAGGCTGCTGCTCCTGCCCCGATAATATTGGCGATATGTGCCTCGATATGCGCTACGCTCAACAAATCGTCAGTAACGGGTTCGCAATCACCACAATCAATTACACGCAATGCAGTCATCGGGTCTATATTCCAAGGCCATGGACGCTCCCATGCCAGCGATAACGATGCATTTCGAATGGCGCGAGGCCCCAGTCGCGCGCCGGATCGATTGGTGGTGGCGATATCCAACGGCACTCCGGTTACGACCACATCAACTCCTGTGATATCTGCCTGGTAAGGCACGCGAAAAAAACTGGCTGCACCCCCGAAACTCAGAGTATGCGACATCCCCTGTCCGGGTTTGCCACGAAACCCGTTATCCCAAGTATTCATAAATCTCCTTGCTATAGCGTGTTCGCGGTAATTCCATCTTTGTTTTCGATTTCATGTTTTCATTTGATGAAACTTCGGACTCCCAGCTAACCGGTTTCACCGCACCGGATTCAAATTGCGCGAGCTGGTGCTCGGCGATTTGAATCCACACCTCATCAACATGTTCCGCAATGAATTCCGGATCTTGATTGATTGTAGCAGCTCAAGGCCCGGCAAGAGAAAGAAGTCGATACTTTGAGAACGAAAATATTCGTTCTCAAAGATCATGTCGACGGCCACACCCTGCACTCAATTCCACCAAGAGAACCTGCGCCAACCAGCTCAACACGCAGCGGTTGAAAATCAGCTCCACTATGAATGGCACCGACCGAAAGAAACCACTCTGTATTGGTTGGTGCAAGAGCACATCGAAACTTTCTTTATACAGGTTGAGACGGAAATCGGGTTCAGGGTGCCTGACTTTGTTAAAGACGAATTTGGGGCATTTCGTGGCATGCTGACCCATGGGTTCTTATGTCTACGTTGTATAAGCTGCGCCCATGAGAAACGGGTGGCCGTTTTTCTGCAAACGGCGTGGATTTCGCCCCTCGTGCGACGGGCGGCGCATGGCGCAGACGGCTGCTCACCTGGTTGATCACATCATTTTCCGGGTGCCGGTGCACCATGAACAGCGGATAACGAGCTTTATCTATACAATCTCCGGGACTGAACAACTATGTTTAACTAACTCCTTAACACTGCCTGTACACCCGTACGTCACCAATATAATCAAGCACCTCGGCCTGCTCTTGTAATCGTTGGCTTAATTGCCCAGCATTTGCATTGACAGCATTGGCTGTACAGACCAGATCCACATGCACTTTGCCGTTTAGATAGTGCAATGTCACCTCGTCTAACTTGAATGAATCAAAATCTGCAGCCCATGCCTTACGCAAGTCCCTCAGCACCTCACGTCGTAACGGCAAGTCCGCACACAATACTGCGACCGAATCATCTTCAGGATCAATATGAACCAGGACATTAGTAATATTTTCATGTGAGCCAATCAATTTCAAACGCACATACTCCGCAATCCTGTGGCCTTCAGAAACACTTAAACGCTCGCTCACAACAATATGTACGTCAATCAAATAAGCACCGCCCATACGTCGGCTGCGTAGCATATGTACACCTCGCACACAGTCAATCGTCTCGATGATACGTTTTAACGCCGCGGCAGCTTTTGGCTCCATGCCCGTATCAATTAACTCTCGAATAGACGCCCAGGTTTGATCCCAGCCAATTTTACCGATCATTAACGCCACGCCAAGGGCAGCAAAGGCATCCAGGTAAGGCAAGCCAAGTAAGCTGCCAGTCACACCGATCAACACGACAATCGAGGAGATTGCATCGGAGCGGTGATGCCAGGCATTGGCCGTTAGCAAACTTGAATTAAACTTGCGCGCAGCGCGTATGGTGTAGTGAAAGAGGCCCTCGTTGGCAACAATCGAAAGCGCGGCAATCAAAAGTACAATGGGGGTGGGCTGCAGTAAGGTTTCTGGATTGAGCAAACGCTGCGCTGAATCAAGCACGATACCAACCTACAGAAGCAATCTACAGAAATATCCTATAAATTAAGCAACGTCTGTCCTTCATCAATCAACTGTTGCAAATGCTGTTCACTGATAAAACTTTCTGCATAGATTTTATACAGGGCTTCTGTGCCGCTGGGTCGGGCGGCGAACCAGCCGTTTTCGGTGCAGACTTTAATCCCACCAATTGACGCACCATTGCCGGGTGCATTGAGCAACACCAACTCTATCGGCTCACCGGCCAATTCTGTGGCAGTAATATGCGCAACGGTCAGAGTTTTAAATACCGCCTTTTGCTCGGCTGTGGCCGGTGCATCAATGCGGCGGTAATACGGACGGCCATATTGCTCTGTTAGTTTGGCGTAATACTGCGATGGGGTTAAGCCAGTGACTGCGCTAATTTCCGCAGCCAGTAAGCACAGCGCAATGCCATCTTTATCGGTGGTCCAGGTTTGCCCGTCAAAGGTTAATAAACTCGCACCGGCACTCTCCTCACCGGCAAAGGCCAACCAACTTTGATGCAAGCCTTTAACAAACCACTTAAAACCCACCGGCACTTCATACAGCTCACGATCATGCGCTGCCACAATGCGATCCATTAAAGATGAGGTGACCAAGGTTTTGCCAATCTTCAATGACTTAGACCACAGCGGTCGATAGGTTAATAAGTAATCAACACATACGCATAAAAAATGATTGGGATTCATTAAGCCAGCGGCATCCACAATGCCATGCCGATCGGCATCTGGGTCATTGGCCAAGGACAGATCAAACTGTTGACGAATCTTCAGTAAATTAGCCATGGCAGCGGGACTGGAACAATCCATGCGGATACGGCCATCGTGATCAGGCGGCATAAAAGCAAAATCTGCTGCTTGGCTGGTATTCACCACAGTAATATTGAACGCTGGATCAAGTGCCAACGCCTGCCAAACCGGCAAGCCTGTGCCACCCATGGGATCCACACCCAATTTGAGGCCCGACTGGCGAATCGCTGGCAAATCAACCACCTGCCCCAGCTCTGCCACATAATGCGCAACATAGTTGTATTCTTGCACTTGACTCAGGGCATCCTGCAAATCCATTCGCTTTACCTCAGCACACTGCTTCTGCAAGTACTGATTGGCTCGCGCTTCAATCCAATCGGTGACATCACTGTCCGCGGGTCCGCCATCAGGGGTGTTGTATTTAATCCCGCCATCTTCAGGCGGGTTATGCGATGGAGTAATAATTAAGCCATCCGCCAAGTCTGTGGGGTGCTGCGCGTTATGCGCCAAAATCGCCCGACTGACCAAAGGCGTTGCTGTTACGCCACGCTCTGTAGCGACAAATACAGCAATCTGATTGGCGACTAACACCTGCAGCACCACATCCCAGGCTGGACGCGATAAGGCATGGGTATCTAGACCGAGAAACAACGGCCCACTGATATCTGCTTGCTGGCAATAATCCACCACAGCTTGCGCAATGGCGAGAATATGCAATTCATTAAAACTGCCAGCAAGCGATGAGCCGCGATGCCCTGACGTGCCAAAGCTAACCCTTTGCGCGGGATTAGATGTATCAGGTTGAATTGAATAAAATGCATTAAGCCATGTGGTAATCAATATGTGCCCCTTTGGAAGTCATTAAAATTAAAGGTCATGTTGTGCGCTCGCTATAGGTCGACTCTTTAGAGCGACATGTCAGGCTGCTTGATCTCGCGGGCATGGCCTGTTCATACAAAGCCCCCTTCTGTACGTAGAGCGCCTGAACGTGGTGCCGCGCTTGTACATCTGTTCCAATCAGCAGGATTTCACGAGGCGCTTGCTTCAGGAAGGTACGGATTGCAAGCATCGTGACAGCGGCCGTTCTCCGTCCAGTCACCTCCGGGCCGTCAAGCAGGCAGATGGGTTTGCCGGTTTCCGTATCGCACACAGTTACTGTGCCGTGGATGGTGGGCAGTTGCCGCTCCTTGTTTGCGGGTTGTACAGTCACGAGTTTGTGAATCCCGATATCATGCGCGGTGGCCGGCATGCTCAGCATTGCGCCACCAATCCCAAAGGGCACGACCATGCGCTCCGGGCTCTGAATCTGGCCGGCATCGTACTCAAGGGCAGCGGTGGCAATGGCATCCACCAGTTTGATCGCTCTGTTTCTTCCCTATCCGCCTGTTTGCGCGCTTTTGCTACGAAATTATGTGCTTGTGTTACAGGTTTGATCTTCTACAGTTTAACTCTCTTGATAATCTACGCGTCCAGAAAAGGATAATCCGTATAACCATGTTCATTGCCGCCATAGAAAGTACTGGTGTCGGGTGTGGTTAAGGGTGAATTTTTCCGTAGTCGTTCAACCAGATCAGGGTTGCTGATGAAAAGGCGGCCAAAAGAGATCAGATCTGCCTGGCCGGTTTCAATCGCCTGACGGGCAAGTGCAGGATCGTAGTTGTTATTGAGCATCCAGGCGGCTTTGCCACCGGCATCGCGGTAAACTTGCTTTAGGGTGGCATAGTCGAATGGTGTATTGCCCTGTTGATGATCGCGGGCGCCGCCAGTCGCTCCTTCAATAATGTGGATATAAGACAGTGCATACCTGGCAAGGCCGCGTACCACATATTCAAATAGTGGTTGCGGTTCAGGATCAAATACATCACAAACGGGAGTGACGGGTGATAGCCGGATCCCAGCAGGGCACGTTGCACCCACTTCTTCCATGACCCCTTCAACCACTGCAAGTAGGAAGCGTGCACGGTTTTCAATGCTGCCGCCATAATTGTCGCTGCGCTGGTTGGAACTCAAACGCAGGAATTGATCAATCAGATAGCCGTTGGCGGCATGAATCTCTACACCATCAAAGCCAACTTCAATGGCTGCCCGCGCAGCACGACGGTAATCATCAATAATGCCGGGCAGTTCGCTGGCTGCCAGTGCGCGCGGTAGCGAAGTGGGTACGAAACTACCCTGCCCATTGGCATCAATTAAGTAGGTTGTGCTCTGTGCCCGAATGGCGGAAGGTGCTACTGGCGGCTGGTTATCCGGCTGAAGGCTATTGTGTGAAATTCTGCCAACGTGCCACAGCTGTACAATAATTTTGCCACCCCTGGTGTGTACGATATCGGTTATGGTGCGCCAGCCATCCAGTGCTTGCTGCGTATAAAGCCCAGGAACGTTGGCGTAACCTTGCCCTTGCGCAGAGATTGCCGTTGCTTCGGTGATGATCAGACCGGCACTGGCGCGCTGTGCGTAGTAGGTGGCAGTGATGGGCTGCGGGACAGCACCGGGTGAACGGTTGCGTGTCAGCGGCGCCATGACAATACGGTTAGCCAGTTGCAGACCGGAAAGATCAAACGGATCAAAAAGTGTGGTAGTCATGGTTTTTCTCGGAAATGGAGGAATTAAAACATCAGCAGGCGGTTGAAGAAGGCTATCGATATATTTCTTAGTATTCTACGTCTGGAGACGGGTGTACGTTATGAATACTGGTTACTTATTGATTTTACCGGAATATTTGTTGCGCGCGTTATTACTGCAAGTGTTGTACCCATTTATGCGCTCGAAAGTCAAAAAATAGCAGCAAAGTCCTAAAAAATGAGGAAATAGCTGACATTGTATGATTTTCAGGTCATGAGGCGCAAAATTGGTAAGCTGTAAAGATCTGGCTGGGAAAATAAATTAAATGCAAAAATATGCATTTTTTTTAGCAGCCAAGTAAGTGTTTGCTGATTGAAACCTCAGTAAATTGTCTATGCTGCAGGTGAGGTGTCCGATGGGGAGATGGCCTACTTTGTAATCAGAAGGGGTTTGGGCGGAGAATGTAGTGCCCGTTTTGTCTATGCTGTAGAAGCGGAGAGAAGAAACGAAGCTATTAACTGGTGCGGGGTTTTATTGCTTCTTTAGCTCATAGTCGGAGTCGAACGTTTGCCGACCTTACGTTTTTGTGATTCGGCAGATGCTATACCGACTCCGTAATGTACTGTTTAAGTGCCTGTTATGGTAATTATTCTTATTTCAATTATCAAAAATAAAATAAGCAAACATAACAAACAAGCAAATACACCATCTGGGCTTACTGCGCGTGATTTATCTGGTTTTTTGGGGGGGCGCCATGGGACACGAAACAAGCGGGGTGCTTGCGAGAAATCGGAAGATGGGATTTGCAGAAACATATGAGGGCCGTAGAAAGGAGCTATTCAACAGAACATGACAACCCAATCAAAATCTGCAACTGTTGCATTGTCTTTGTCACTTACTCCCGCCGGTCGCCTGTCGTGCCTGCCTGATCCGGAAGCGCCATCATTACCTGTTGCAATAGCCGAAGAAGTTGTCGCGGCTTTTGCAGTTGATGCGGGACATGGCTTGTTACAGCTGGGAAGCGCGTATGTTGCCATGGCGCTGCCGCCAGTGTGGGCGTACTGGCGCGATTTTGCGGTACGTTACTTGACCGCAACTGTGTGTTGCGCCTGATGCAGGAACAACCCCACCACCCGATACGCTGACACTTGAGACGCTGATTCTCGATGTGCCGCCTATGCCTGGTGCTGAATATCTCTCGCCTGAAATATTGCTGCGCTGTGGGGCGGAATTGGTACGGCGCTGGAAAGCGAACGTTTTGTCAGCGGATTATCGCTAGCGGAATTTCTGAAAGTACGGCATCCAGCCTGGAATCTGGTTGGGTGCGTGCATTTTAATCTCGCCGAAAACCGCAAGGATCCGGATATGCCGTTTGCTTTCCTGGCAACGTATACCACGCGGCTCTCAACTTACGGCAAGGCGCAACATTTGCCGCTTTCGCGGGCGCTTGTCGAATTTTCCGGCAGTCGCAAGAAGGCACAGCTGCTCGCGTTGCTGATGCCGATACAGCGCGCGGCGGAGCAGTGCGAATGGATCGCTGCAATGATCGAATCCGGTGAGATTTATCATCCCTTGCGCTAGCAGCTGGAGGATGCCATATGCCTTCTTGACGATCTGCCACGCATCGAGGCTGCCGGCATTGTGGTGCGTTGTGGTGCGCATGCCCGCTCAGTGGCAGGCTGGGCGCCCGGCTCGTCCCAGGGCGCGCGCCGCTCTGGGTGCCGGTGCGACACTCGACGAAGAAGCACCGGATCCGGATTGGGCGGAACTTGCGGCAGGGCCGTGGTTGGCCAAAACATTGCGTGGTCTGCGGGCACCTGGTACGCTGGCTACCGTGGATCCCGGCCCTGCGCTCAATGCGATACTGCGCCCCTATCAGCAGGAGGGCGTGCGCTGGCTGTCGTTTCTCACCCGTCTCGGGTTGGGTGCCTGCCTGGCCGATGACATGGGGCTGGGTAAGACTATCCAGGTGCTGGCGCTGTTACTTTTATTTAAGCGAGACGGGACAGATGGCACACTCACTGCGCGTCCTAGTCTGCTCGTTGCACCGGCTTCCCTGCTGGCCAATTGGATGCAGGAAGCGGCGCGTTTTGCACCCGATCTGCGTTGTGTGCTGGCTCATCCTTCGGGAATGACGCGCGAGGCATTGCAGGCACTGGATGCGCAACAATTGACTGGTGTCGATTTGGTGGTGACGGCTTATGGCACGCTGCCGCGACTACCAAAATTGAGGGAGGTGAGCTGGCGACTGGTCGTGATTGATGAGGCACTGGCGATCAAGAATCCGGCAGCCAAACAGGCACGTGAGGTGAAAAAACTCAAGGCTGATGCGCGTATTGCGTTGACCGGCACGCCGGTAGAAAATCGGCTTTCCGATCTCTGGTCGATTTTCGATTTTACGCATCCCGGTTTGCCAGGCTCGGAGCGCGTTTTTTCCAGGTTCACCAAGCGGCTATCGAAAACAGGGCATTTCGGGCCGTTACGCACACTGATTGCACCCTACATCCTGCGGCGCCTCAAGACGGACAGGCACATCATTTCTGATCTGCCGGACAAAACCGAATTGTCTGCCTGGTGTTCCCTGAGCACAGTGCAGGCGATCCATTACCAGGAGGCGGTAAAGGCGCCGGCTCGTGCGCTGGGATCATCGGTTGGAGGTATTGAGCGCAGGGGATTGGTGTTGTCTTTTTTAATGCGTTTCAAGCAGATTTGCAACCATCCTTCGCAATGGCTGAACGATGGCGACTGGAAACCTGAAGAGAGCGGCAAATTTGCACGCTTACACGAAATTGCCGAGATAGTGGCGGCCCGGCAGGAGAAGTTGCTTGTGTTCACGCAGTTTCAGGAGACCACCGCACCACTGGCCGCCTTTCTTGGCAGCGTGTTCGGGCGAGAAGGGCTGGTGCTGCATGGCGGAACACCGGTAGTCCGGCGACGCGAACTGGTTAGGCGTTTTCAGGAGGATGAAAGCGTTCCATTTTTTGTGCTGTCCATCAAGGCGGGCGGATCAGGCCTTAATCTCACGGCCGCTTCACATGTCGTCCATTTTGATCGCTGGTGGAATCCGGCCGTGGAAAATCAGGCAACTGATCGTGCCTATCGTATCGGTCAGCACAAAAATGTACTGGTGCATAAATTTATTTGTCATGGCACTATTGAGGAGCGCATCGACGAGCTGATCCACGCCAAGCAACAACTGGTACAGGATGTGGTTGAAGGAAACGGAGAAATCAATCTCACTGAGATGAGCGATGAAGCATTGCTCGATCTGGTGAAGCTGGACATTCATGTGGCAGGGGGATGATTTATGAGTGACGGGGACTGGAAACCCTATGTGCCAGTGGCCAAACGGCGTGAACAGGCTAGCCAGGTGGATGCCAATGACTTGCTGACTGCCCAGGTTGCAGTTATCCCTGCTAAGGTGAAGGAGTCCGCGAAGGCAAAGGTGCTTGATGATGCTGCATTGGCGGATGTATTTGGTATCGAGATGGCTGCGTTGGGTGTTTCGACCGATGCTCCGGTTGAGCAGGCGCCCGGGAAGCGACAAGTAGCGACTGTGACGAAAACAGCAAAGGCAACAAAAGCAGCGGTGGTAACAACCGTTTCGGAACCCGAAAAGAATGTAGCTGCAAAGACAGCTCGAGCAGTTGTCACGAAGAAGAAGGTTGTCACTTCCAGGGTTGCCGCACAGCGAGACAAATGATCAGTGTGTGACGGGCATGGACCCGGTTTCCTTGGGAATAGCTGCGCGTGCTATCATCAACCAGCAAAAAAATTTTTTTTCAGTAACGTATCTCAATTTAAACCATGAAAAAAAATACAACTGTTGAGAAAATCAAGGCGCCAGAGTTGATTACTTCAGGCTGGTTGAATGCATCCGAACCGATTACGCTGGCTTCCCTGCGTGGCAAGGTGGTATTGATGCATGCCTTTCAGATGTTATGCCCTGGTTGCGTGCAGCAGGGGATTCCGCAGGCGCAGCAGGTATTTAATGAATTTGATCCGGAACGGGTGGCGGTGATTGGCCTGCATACGGTTTTTGAGCATCATGAAGTTATGGGGCGCGATGCGCTGGAGGTTTTTGCCTATGAATACCGGCTGCGTTTTCCGATCGGAATCGACAAACCGAACGAGCAGCATTCCATTCCGCATACAATGATGACTTACCACATGCAGGGCACGCCAACCACGATTTTGGTGGATAAAACCGGTCACTTGCGTTTGCACAAATTTGGCCACGTTAGCGATTTTCTGCTGGGAGTTTCAATCGGGACATTGCTGGCCGAAGAAGTCTCCGACAAGGAACTGGCAGCGGCTTCAGCAGCAGATCAATCCGGCGATACACAGCCAAGGTGCGATGATGAGGGCTGCCGGGTTTGATACAAGTGGAGTGATTATCGGGTCACCATAGCCTCTCTGCGGGCTTTGCGATGACGCAGCGAGTAAGGTTTTACACGGTGGTGGAATGGTGTGTGGATGAGGTAATTACAGATGTCGTCTTTGCGAACGCCAACGGCGTGAAGCAATCCAGTGATCATGGTAGCGAAGGCGCTGGATTGCCATGTCGGTCTGGCCTCATCACAAAGGCGGAAATATTTTGGCTTAAATTACCTTTGTAAAAGGTGGTATGAAGCAGTTCGCCACCACGTAATCATTGCCTTCGTGACCGCGATGACGGGGTGTCTACTGAAAGTTATTTTTCCAGTCACGGATTGCAGCAAAAACACTGACTGGGTCATTAAGATGCTGGCCAACATGCTGGCTGGCGCTGTGGATAATAGCTGGCTGATCACAGCGCAAAAACGGATTGGTGGCTTTTTCGACAGCCAGACTGGAGGGGAGTGTGGGTATATTCTGCTTCAGTTTTTCTTCCACAGTGCTTTCCAGTTTGATTAAATCTGGGTTGTCTGGGTCGAGTACCCTGGCAAACCGGACATTGGCCAGCGTGTATTCATGCGCGCAATAAACCAGGGTTTCATCCGGCAGACTGGCCAGTTTCTGTAAAGAAGCAAACATTTGTTGCGCGTTACCTTCAAAGATTCGCCCACAGCCGCATGCAAACAGTGTATCTCCACAAAACAGGTAATTCTGGCCATAGTAAGCAATGTGACCAGCAGTATGTCCGGGAATATCCAGCACGCTGAATTCCAGCGACAGTTCCGGAAAGCTGAGTGTATCTCCTCCCGTTAATGGATGGGTCATTCCCGGTATTTTTTCGTTGGCAGGGCCGTAGACAGGTATCGCAAATTCCTGCACCAGTGAGGGAATGCCACCCGTGTGATCATGATGGTGATGCGTGCAGAGTATGGCAATTGGTTGCAAGTTCTGTTGGCTTATCCAGGCGAGAACTGGTGTTGCATCACCAGGGTCTATGATGAGTGCAAACTGTTGATTGTGAACGATCCAGATATAATTGTCTTTAAAGGCGCGGACGGGGAAAACATCGATCATTTTTTTTCCTTACAGTAAATGACAAGCGAATCATCATCATAACTAATCATTCTGACAATATGTTTGATTCTGCATTGCAGCAAAATATGCAACAGTGGTTGGAAACTGCATTAGGACAGTACGTGCTGGAGCAGGAGCAGCGTTATTTCGATCGTGTTGTGGCGGATATTTTCGGTTATAACGCGGCCCAGATTGGCTTTGCCGGATTTGATTTTTTGCGGAACAACCGGATGCCTTTCAAGTTTGTGCTCGGTGTGGAAAAAGGAGCTTCAGCCAGTGCGTACCCTGCTTTTCTACCGATTAGGAGCAATAGTCTGGATCTGGTGCTATTGCCGCACACATTGGAATTTAATTCATATCCTCTCCAGATTTTTCATGAAGTACAGCGGGTGTTGATTGATGAGGGCAGGGTCATCATCAGCGGATTCAATCCTTTCAGCCTCTGGGGGATACGCTGGCGGATGACAAAATCTGGGATGGATTTTCCGTGGCGCGGTCGTTTTATTGATTTGTCGCGTGTGAAGGACTGGTTGGAATTGCTTGATTTTGAAATCGTTGCCGGGCAGTTTGGCTGTTATGTTCCGCCGTTTACCGGGGAAAAATGGCTTTCCCGGTTGCGTTTTATGGAGGCAGCCGGAGATCGCTGGTGGCCTGTTGCCGGGGGGGTATATTTTTTGCAGGCGGTCAAGCATGAATGTGGTATGCACATCATCAGGCCTCGCTGGGAAAATCCATCTGTAAGCAAAAGGAGAGCGGCAGTCGTTCCACAAATAGGGCTCGGGGGAGAGAGATAATTTCTGGAATTGCGGGCCGGTGCGAAAAGAGTGGATGGGTTGATAACAGGAATAAGTGTATGCAACTGAAAAGTGATATGAAACGAGTGGAAATTTTTACGGATGGTGCCTGCAAGGGTAATCCGGGCCCGGGAGGATGGGGGGTTTGTTTACATTTCAATGGCGAAACACGGGAATTTTTCGGGGGAGAGCCCGTAACCACAAACAATCGTATGGAGTTACTGGCTGCCATCCGAGCCTTGCAGGAGCTGGAATCCCTGGAAAATAACAGGCAGCAACACTTGCAGGTACAGCTGCATACCGAT
>JACDJA010002529.1_pt1 | contig 12916 bp, 13 predicted proteins | sample 7449241 | NCBI WGS metagenome assembly JACDJA01 (sample SAMN14253289, study PRJNA609438) | sludge metagenome | isolation source: initial anaerobic sludge | collected 2018-12-20 | reverse complement strand
TCACCGCGAAGCCGACGCCAAGCGGCAGGAACGCCGTCGCCAGCGAGATGAGCGCCTTGGGGTGCAGGTAGAGCAGGTCGGGGATGAGCATCAGCGACCCCATGCGGCCGTTGTAGAGCCGGGCCACGGACGAGTCGGTCAGCAGGTTGCCCGTCATGGCGTACTGGTAGGCAAACCACGGCGCGATGACGGCGATGGCGGTCAGGGCGATTGTCAATAGTGCAACGGCCGCCGCCCGCCGCCCGCCGGCCGGCCGAAAGAGTAGTGGAAGCGAGAGGGCAAAGAGGAGCAGCGCGAACAACCCGCCATCCGGCCGCGTCAGCAGCGCCCAGCCCAGCACGAGGCCTATTAAAACAGCGCGGCCAAACGGCATATTTTCAGTGCGCGGCTCATCCGGCGTCCGGCGTCCGGCGTCCGGCGTCTGTTGCCCCCCGCCCACCAGACAATACAACAGCAGCAATTGCAGCGCCGACGCCACGTTCTCCAACCCGCCCAGGGCGTTGGCGACGAGGGTCGCGTGGGCCAGCCACAACAGCGCGACGCTCCACAGCGCCGCGCCGCGAAACGCCCACAACTCCCGCGCCACGCGATAGAGGACGTAGCCCGACGAGAGCCAAAAGCCGACGGCCGTCAGCGATAAAAGGACCGGCGTCAATGGCCCGACCAGCCGAAAACAGAGGGTCAGGAGCATTGTCCAGAACGGGCTGGTGCCGGCAACGACAAGCTCGCCGCCGGGGTTGTACCGGAAGGGATGCCCATCGGCGAAGGCCTCGGCGATTGCCAGGTGTACCTGCGCGTCGCCGGCCAGATTCAACGCAAACGGCGCGGCGGCCAGAAAGACGAGCAAACCGGCGGCGACCCGCGCCGCGCGGCGACCTGTGTGGGACAAGACCGGGCCGGAGACAGCGCCCGCGGCGCGTTCCGAAGTCAACCGGATACCCCGCTTTCCAGTGGGGCCGCGCCATTGTCCCATTGGGCCATACCCCCCTGCCGGGCGATCTCCCGCACCAGCGCCTCGGCCAGCGCCAGCAGCGCCTCATCGTCGGCCGGCAGATCGCCATAGGGCACGGTGACGCGGCCGTCGCGGGTCGGCACGGACAGGGCCGCCACGTGGCCGACCGAACCCGGCCTGACCCGATAGGCCCGCTCGGCGCGGATACCCCGCTCCTTCAGCGTGGCGTAGAGCCGGTCGACGTAGGGGCCGCCCTCGATATACAGGTCGTTGATCTCCGTTGCGTCCCGAAAGCGATCCCACGTGGTATGGATAAAGGTGATGCGCCGCCAGCGCAAACTGACGATGGGTTGGGCGAGCTTTTGCAGCGGCTCCAGCTGCACCTTGTAGTAGACCTCGTCGGCTCGCGGGTGATCGGGCTGGTCGGGCAGCAGGTCGCGGCGACGGGCCAGTTCGTGCCCGGCGCGGCGGGCGTAGTAATGGATCGCCCACTTCTCCTCGCCGAATTTGCTGCCGAAGTAGAAGGCCAGATACTCGGCGTGCAGCCCTTTCGGCGCAAAGCGCTGCGGGATGCGATACCACCCCTCGCGGCGAAGGATGTCGAAATCCGATGGTCGGGGGACGTAGGCGACCAGGACGCGGTCTTCCGGGTACATACCGATTAGTTTACACCGAAGGGAAATTTTGACGCAATGACGCCGTCGAATCGCCGGCCGCTTCGCCCCCTCGCGTCGATTTCTTCGCTATAATCATCTCCATGCCCGAATTACCCGAAGTGGAGACTTTTGTCCGAGCGTTGCGCGCGCCGCTGGTCGGCCGCGCCATCGTCGGGATGCGCAATGACTGGGCGCGCCATATTGCCGCGCCGCCGCGCGATGAGCTGGTTGCGCGAATCGCCGGCCGCCGCATCGAGACCATCGGCCGGCGCGGCAAGTATCTGGTGTTCACTCTGAGCGACGACGAGACGCTCATCATTCATCTCAAGATGACGGGCCACCTGTCCGTCGTCCCGGCCGGCGCGACCGCCGATCCCCATGCCCACACCGTATTCGAGCTGGACGACGGCCGCGAGTTGCGCTTTCGCGACCCGCGCAAGTTCGGCCGCGTCTATCTGGTGCGCGATCCGGCGATCATCCTCGGCCCGCTGGGGCCGGAGCCGCTGACCGACGCGTTCACCGCCGAAGAACTGGCCGCCTGCCTGGCGCGGCGCAAGCGCGTGCTGAAGCCGCTGCTGCTCGACCAGACGTTCATCGCCGGCATCGGCAACATCTACGCCGACGAGGCGTTGTTCCATGCCGGCCTGCGGCCGACGCGCCGCAGCGATATGCTGACGGCCGAGGAAGCGGGCGCGCTCCACGCCGCCATCCGCAAGGTGCTGGCGCTGGGCATCGACCGGCAGGGAGCCAGTGTCCGCACCTATTACACCGCCGAAGGCAAGCGCGGCGAGATGCAAGACGAGTTCGCCGTCTACGACCGCACGGGGCAATCTTGCTACAACTGCTGCGGGCCAATCGAGCGGATCGTGCTGGGCGGGCGCAGCACGCACTTTTGCCCCCATTGCCAGCGTTAATTTACCTGTGTTTGCCCCTCTCACTTGATTTGCATCAAGGAATTCCGCGTCAGAAAAACCGATAATACTCCTCGATGACTCATGAGCGGCCGTTTGAGATATAATCGTTCGTGAGTTGCAATCCAAAATTGAAGAGGAAGAAATGAATCAACGACGCAATATCATCGTTATTGTGGCAGGTATTCTTGCGCTTGTTGGCGTCTTGTTGGGCGCCTATAGTTTGTATAAAACTTCAGCGATGCAGAACAGCCTGACCGCGGCCTCGGCCACTGCCCAAGCCGCTTCCCAGGCTGCTTCCGAGCAACTGAACACGGTCAGCGGCCGCATCGGCGTGGCGACGCTTGAGCCGGCCCACGAGACCCATGTGCCGAATGTGGCCTATGACCCGGCCAACGTGCCGCCGCCCATCACCCGCACCGAGCCGACGACCGTTCAGGTGACCCTGACCACGCACGAGGTCACAGCCGAACTGGCCGACGGCACGACCTATGACTTCTGGACCTTCGATACCACCGTGCCCGGCCCCATGATTCGCGTCATGGAAGGCGACACGGTCGAACTGACGTTGGTCAACCCGGCCGAGAGCAAGAGCGGCCACAATATCGATCTCCACGCCGTCAACGGCCCCGGCGGCGGCGCGGCCGTCACCAACGTGCTGCCCGGCGAGTCAAAGACCTTCACCTTCACGGCGCTCAATCCCGGCATCTACGTCTACCATTGCGCCTACGCGCCGCCCCAGCACCACATCGCCCAGGGCATGTACGGCGCGATCCTCGTCGAGCCGGTCGGCGGCCTGCCGCCGGTCGACCGCGAGTTCTACGTCATGCAGGGTGACTGGTACACAGTGGGTCGGTTCGGCAGCCAGGGCCATCAGGTCTTCAGCGCCGAGAAGGCGCTGTCGGAGCAGCCGGAGTACTTCACCTTCAACGGCCACGTCAACGCCCTGACCAAGATCTACCCGTTGCACGCCGAGGTCGGCGAGACGGTGCGCGTCTTCTTCGGCGTGGGCGGCCCCAACGTCGGCTCCAACTTCCACGTCATCGGCGAGGTGTTCGACCGGGTCTTCACCGGCTCGCCCGACACCTTCATCGCCAACGAGGAAGTGTGGTATGTGCCGCCGGGTTCCGTGGCCGCCTTCGAGATGAATCTGGACGTGCCGGGCGAATATCTCCTGGTCGACCACGCGCTCTATCGCACGCAGAAGGGCGCGGCCGGTATCCTGAATGTGACCGGCGAGTGGGACACGAACATCTTCTCGCCCGAGGTTGAAGGCTCCAGCCACTGACAGTCAGACCTGACAGCCATACCTGACAGGTTTTCTGAAACCTGTCAGGTATGGCCGGGAAGGAACGAAACAAAAAAGGCGGAGTCGTTTTCGACTCCGCCTTTTTCTGCTTGAACCTTGTTACACTCAGGCAGCCTTCTTCAGCACCGGCAGCCCGTTCTTCGACTCGGCCACCTGATACCCGGCGGGGACGGCGTCCATCGCGCCCTGGCCCGGTTCCTTGGCGAAGAAGTAGAGCTGCTGTGTGCGACCGCCTTTCAACTCGACCTGCTTCGAATGCAGGAAGTAGGTCTTGCCCTTGCTGTTCGTAAACTTGTATGCCATTGCGGCACCTCCTCTGCAAATGCTGTTTTCAGACTTGGGGCGCTGCTCCCGAAACCGGATCGCCACGCCGTTCCCCCGGGCGGGCCGCTCAACGCGACAGAATTCGCCCGTATGTTCTATGGCACTGTACCATGAAACAGTGTGGAAGGGTTAATTTCTGAGAAAAAACTAACCGTTGCCTGTTTACACCGCTTTGCATACCATTCCATAGTTTTCATCCGGAGGTTCCCAGATGTCCTGTCACTACGCTATCCTCGGCTCCGGCCGCCAGGGAACGGCCGCCGCCTATGATCTGGCCGTCCATGGCGACGCCGCGAGCATCCTGCTGGCCGACCTGCATCTCGATGCCGCCCGGCGCGCCGCCGAGCGTATCAACGGTCTGGTCGGGCGAAACGTCGCCACGGCCGCGGCGCTGGACGTGCGCGACGTCGATGCGGTGGTTGAACTGCTCAAGGCAAACCATATCGACGCTTTCATCTCCGGCGCGCCCTACTTCCTCAACATGGCTCTGGCCCATGCCGCCGTGCGCGCCGGGGCAAGCATGGCCGACTTCGGCGGCAACACCGACCAGACCCGCGCCCAACTGGCGCTCGACGCCGAGGCCCGCGCCGCCGGCATCACCCTGACGCCCGACTGCGGCCAGGTGCCGGGGCTGGGCAATTCGCTCTGCGCCTACACCATGAGCCTGTTCGACGAGTGCCGCGACCTGATCATGTATGACGGCGGCATCCCCGCCGAGCCGCGGCCGCCGTGGAATTACATCCTGACCTTCAACATCGAGGGGTTGACCAACGAGTATTTCGGCACGTCGGTCTTCATCCGCGACGGCCGCCCGGTGGAGATGGAATGCTTCTGCGAGGAAGAATACGAGCTGATTGATTTCGGCGAGGGCATCGGCACGCTGGAGGCCTTCACCACCGCCGGCGGCACCAGCACCATGCCCTGGACGTGGGCCGGCAAGTTGCGCACGTTGCAGAACAAGACCATTCGCTGGCCGGGCCACTTCGCCCAATGGAAAGCGTTCAGCGATGCGGGGCTGATTGCGCTGGAGCCGGTTGAGGTGAACGGGCATCAGGTTGTACCGCGTCAATTGCTCCATGCAGTCTTGGGGCCGCAAATCTACGCTCAACCGGAGGAGAAAGATCTGGTGATCGTGCGCATCCTCGGCCGCGGGCTGAAGGACGGCGCGGAACGCGAGGTCGTCGTCGATCTGTTCGATCGCTACGACGAGACGACCAGCTTCACGGCCATGGAGCGCACGACCGGCTGGCACGCGGCCATCATCTGCGCCGCCCAGGCCCGCGGCCAAACGCCCCGCGGCGGCGCGCCGGTGGAGCTGGCGCTCTCCGGCCCGGCCTTCGCCGAGGAGCTACGCAAGCGAGGATTTGATCTGTCGGTGAGATGGCAATAGGCCGGCAGGTGACAGGTTGATTGAACGGCGGACAGGTTCGCGCGGCCGTGCCGGATGTCGCGCCGAAAACCGCCGCCCGTTGCCGGCCTGCCGCGCTACTGTGGCCCGCGGCGCGTCCAGAGACGAAAGAGAACGATCAGGATAATCGCCAGCCCGACCATCGCCCAGGCGACCGCGCCGGGCAGCAAGACTGAATTCGCCAGCGGGTCGCCCTCCTCGGCCAGCACGGGCAAGGCCGCGACGAACGTCGCCAACAGCACAAGCAATACGATAGATAGTTTCCGCATCATAACTTCCTTCTTTGGCCTCAATCAACGGCGCAATGAACTGAATAATACCTCAGCGGAGCCAAATTCAAAGTTTGCCCTTCATCGGGCCGGTACGTTTTCGGCAATTTTCATCATTCGTTTTGTTCGTAAGTTACATTGTAAGTCTCGCTTGCTACGCTTGCCTGATAGATGTGCCGACAACGGCGCATCGATTTGACAAACAGGATGGCAAGTCCTATCCTTAGAGCGAGAGTTAGGAGAATTTGCTTAGGCTTTTCGTCCAGTGCAATATGCGGGATTGGGTTGGTTGTTAAGGAGTAGCTGGTGTATCCCCATACGTGCGCTTCAGGCTGACAATTGGACGTTGTTGTCGGGTCCCGGCAGCGGACGGCCGGCTGATTATCCTGCTCGAAAATAGCGATTGGCTTACTGGTCTCATTGGTTGCCGGTTTTATCGGAAGTCGGACACCTGTTTCTTAGCGGTAGTTTTGAGTTGTAGCGGTAACTTTTTTGATCCTGGCGCCTGGCCTGCCCGGACTGTCGGCGTTTCGATTGAACCATGGAGATGGCAGATCGATGCATTCGGCAGAGGTGATTGACTTGCCGCAAGAAATGCAGTGTTGTGTTTTATGGACAAGCCGATTAATCCTCATATCCTGATCCTGGTGGAGACTTCGACCTATCGATCCGAGCTGGCCGACGCGCTTGCGGCTGCCGGTCACACGGTGAGGCCGACGGCCCAACCCGCCCAGGCCCTGGCATGGCTGGCCGACGATGCCTTCGACGTGATGGTGTTCGATCTGGATGGCGACCATGCCGACGGCGTGGCGCTCATGCAGAACGTGAGCAAGCTTCAGCCCGACTTGCAGATGGTGATTGTGACCGGCAAGCCGACCTTGCGAACGGCCATCGCCGCCATTCGCGTCAAGGCTTTCGACTACCTGATCAAGCCCATCGATGCGACCGTCGTGGTCGAATCGGTTGAGCGCTCGCTGGAAACGTTGGCCGCGCTGAAGGCCCAGTTGGCCCGCTATGTTCGCGAGGGCGGCAAAGCGACCAACGGCAACGGCCACGACCACGATGCCGAACAGCCGGACCCGAATGGCCGGCCGTCGGTCATCATTGTCCCGCCCATCCGGCTTGATTTCACCCAACGCCGGGTATCCAAAGTCGACGACACAGATCAGATCATTGATCTGAGCCGCGGCGAATCCATGGTCCTGGCCTGTTTGATGGCCAACCCCAATCAGACGCTGACCACGTCGCAACTGGCGCGGTTAGCCTGGAGCTATGAACTGGATGGCGCGGAGGCCGGCGAGCTGGTCCGCCCCTATATCCACCGGCTGCGGCGCAAGCTGGAGCCGAACCCCAACGAACCGAGCCTGATCGTCACCGTGCGCGGACAGGGCTACCTGTTTATCTCCGACCGACGGGCCGCTTCCGATAATTCAAATTGATCTGGGTAATATTCGTTTTGAATATTCGTGCCCGAAATTATCATTGACTTGGAATGTAAAAAAATATACTCTGGGATCGAGTTTCATCGTAGCTATCAAAGCCTGCCAAACTCGCTCGTTATGACGAGTCGCAGCCGTACCTGATGTGAGTTCCACGCGGTACTGACGTAGACCAGCATGTGACTTGGGACACATGTGAGGAGGTATGGTGGCTGTGACGGTTCCATATGGTCGCGTTACGATGAGTTTCGCCAATGGAAGGGCGAAGCTCCAACAGATCACGATAACCGAAAAAGCGTTTCCCGGCGAAGATGATGAGCAATTTGTGGCCCGGCTCTTGAAGCATTATGGCGACAAGAACGGCACATTTCAGATTGTCTTCAAGAACGGCAAACCGGATTATGCGATTGTGACGCTGGAGTAATTTCCGGTCGATCGCGAGGCTGTCGCCTGCCGTCCCGGCGTATGGCGATGCGCCTCACCTTGGAAAACTGAATAGGCCAGGTGCAAATTTTGCGCGGCCCTTCTTGCTGTGGTGAACCGCAGCCGGAAGTGGCCGCTTTTTTTGTTCGGTGTAACGAATACCGCGCAAGGATGCAATACAATGGAACAATGGTATGCGCTTCACACCAAGCCTCATCAGGAGTCACGGGTTGCGAGTCGTCTCGCGGAACTGGACGTGGAGACATATCTCCCGCTCGTTCGCCGCGTTGGCCGCCTCCGGGTTCGCCGGCCGGTGGTCTTATTCCCCTGCTATCTATTTGCCCATCTTGATCTGGCTCACATTTCGGCCGCTCAATGGCAGTGGACGCCCGGCTTGCGTCGTATCGTCACGTTCGACGGCGCTCCGGCCGTCATTCCCCCGGCTATTGTTGATTTGATTCGGAATAAGGTCAGTCAGATGGACGAGAGCGATGTCCCGACCCCCCGCTTGTTCAATCCGGGCGATCCGGTACGCATTACCCGGGGGCCGATGACCGACATGGTGGCTCTATTTGAGCAGGACTCCACCCCGGCCGAGCGCGTCTGTGTATTGTTGACCTTTCTGGGGCGCGTTTGCCGGGTGGAAGTGGATGTAACCGATCTGGAGCGAGTTGATTCCAGACCGGCGCTTGCCGCTCCTCGACCGCCGCGCCGCACGCGCGGCCACGGTCGTCGCATCCGGGCAGTCGCACGGCCCGGTTGAGTGTATCCACCGGAAAGGTGCCGAATCCGGTGGTTGTATTGCTATTCGTACTGTTTTTCTGAAAACCAATCAGGCGCTGCCGGTCGTAGCCGCTGCTCCCGAGCGCGTGTTTATCAACGTTCTTCCCGTTTCCGGGGAGAGCGGAGCGCGCCTGGGGAAGGGCAGGACGGGTGTTTCCCGGTTGCCCCCGCAGCGCCTCATTACCAGCGTAGCCCAATAATCGGGGGAAACATGCTCACCACAAGAGAAGGTAGATCAAACATTGTGCCGACCGAGACCTTCGCGGGGAATGGCGAAATAAAAATCGAGGAACGAGCTATGGACGATTACTATGTCCACCCGACCGCCGACCTGTCCCCCAAGGCATCCATCGGCAGGGGAACCCGTATCTGGCACCAGGCGCAAATCAGGGAAGGAGCGCGCATTGGAACTGACTGCATCATCGGCAAAGGCGTCTACATCGATTTCGACGTCGTCATCGGCAACATGGTGAAGATTCAAAATTACGTTTCTGTTTATCACGGTTCGACGGTTGAAGATGGGGTGTTCCTGGGGCCTTACGTGTGCCTGACCAACGACAAGCGGCCGCGCGCCATCACGCCTGAGGGCGCGCTGAAGCGCGAAGAGGATTGGGAATCGGGTTTCATCCTGATCCGTCATGGCGCGTCGATTGGCGCCGGGGCCGTCATCCTGCCGGATGTGACTGTCGGCCGGTTTGCCATGGTCGGCGCGGGAGCGCTGGTGACGCGCGACGTGCCCGGTCACGGACTGGTCGTCGGCACGCCGGCCGCCCTCAGCGGCTACGCCTGCCGGTGCGGCCACCGCCTGACGCAGGATAACAGCGGCACCTGGTTTTGCCAGGTCTGCCTGCGCGTCTATGAGCTACAGGGGATTGAGCGATGATCACAATGGTCAAGCCGATACTCGGCGCGGAGGAGCAGGCGGCCGTCGCCGCCGTGCTGGCCTCCGGCCAACTGGCGCAGGGCGCGCGGGTGGCCGAGTTCGAGGAGCGTTTCGCCGCTTTCTGCGGGGTACGTTACGCGGTCGCCGTCTCGTCGGGGACGACGGCGCTGTGGCTGGCTCTGCTGGCCCACGACATCGGCCCGGGCGATGAGGTGATCACGACGCCGTTCAGTTTCATCGCCACCGCCAACGCCGTGCTCTACGCCGGGGCCACGCCCGTCTTTGTCGACATCGACCCGCGGACGTTCAACCTCGACCCTGATCGGATCGAGACGGCGATCACCCCGCGCACCAGAGCCATTCTGCCGGTGCATCTCTACGGCCTGCCCTGCGAGATGGATCGCATCATCGACATCGCCGCGCGCTATGGGTTGGCCGTCATCGAGGACGCCTGCCAGGCGCACGGCGCGGCCGTCAATGGCCGGCGCGCCGGCAGTTTCGGCACGGGGTGCTTCTCGTTCTACGCGACGAAGAACATGACCACCGGCGAAGGCGGCATTGTGACGACCGACGACGACGCCATTGCCGATCGGGCCAGGCTTCTGCGCGCCCACGGGATGCGCCAGCGCTATTACCACGAGCAGCTCGGCTACAACTTCCGCATGACCGACATTCAGGCGGCCCTCGGGCTGGTTCAACTGGGCCGGCTGCCGGAGTTGACCGCGCGCCGGCAGGCCAATGCCGCCTTCCTGGCTTCCGCGCTGGCCGATATGGAGGCGCTCTTCCTGCCGGTTTGCGACGCCGGCTATGAGCACGTCTATCACCAGTTCACCGTCCGGATCCCCGGCCGGCGTGATGCCTTCCGGACCGGCATGGCCGCGCGGGGCGTCGGCACGGAGGTCTACTATCCCCGGACGATTCCCGAACAAACCGTCTATCGGGATTTGGGGTTTAATGTCTTTCTGCCCATGGCCGAGGCGGCCGTGCAGGAAGTGGTTTCCCTGCCTGTTCATCCCGCGCTTTCGCCCGCGGATCTGGAACAGATCGCCTGGGCCGTGACCGATACACTGGTCATGGAGGCCCCGCCTGTTCCATCCGCGTTTGTCTCCGTGCCTCTGTCGCCCACGCTTCACCACGCGCCCGACCCCCACATCCCCGTGGGCCACGTCGCGGCCGTGGCCCCACCGAACGGGAAAGCCGATCGAACGGCAAGCCCCGACTAACAAGGAGAAGAGATCATGCGTGCCGCAGTAATCGGTGTTGGTTCCATGGGGACCAACCATGCCCGTGTGTACAACGAACTGGACGAAGTCGATCTGGTGGCCGTGGCCGACGCCAACGGCGACCGCGCGGGTTGTGTCGCCGGCCAGATGGGTCCGAAGGTGCGGCCCTATCACAATTTCGAGGCCATGCTCGACGAGCAGAAGCCCGATCTGATCTCGATCGCCGTGCCCACCAGCGAACATCTGCGCGTGGCTCGCGCGGCAATCGAGCGAGGCGTCCACGTGCTGGTGGAGAAGCCCATCGCCGTGTCGCTGGCCGAGGCGCTGGAGATGACGCTGCTGGCCGATCGTCACGGGGTTGTGCTGACCGTCGGCCACATCGAGCGCTTCAACCCGGCGATCATCGAGTTGAAGCGACGGCTCGATGCCGGGGAACTGGGGCGCATATTCGAGATTCATGCCCGGCGGTTGGGGCCGTTCCCGCCGCGCATCCAGGACGTAGGCGTGATCGTCGACCTGGCGACCCACGATCTGGACGTGATCAACAAGCTGGTCGATTCGCCCGCCCGGCGTGTCTATGCCGAGACGGATCGGCGCATCCACGTGGCGCATGAAGATATGGTCATGGGATTGGTCAAGTTTGCCAACGGCGTGCTGGCCATCATCGACATCAACTGGCTGACCCCGACCAAGATTCGCGAACTGATCGTGACGGGCGAGCGGGGCATGTTTGTGGCCGGCTACCTGACCCAGGAGCTGCGCTATTACCAGAACTATCATCTGCGCGATTGCCCCACCACCGGAAACCCGCCGGGAGTGAGCGAGGGGGACATGATCACCTATCGCATTGAGCGGCGTGAGCCTCTGAAGGAGGAGTTGCGCTGCTTCATCCGCGCGGTCGACACAGGCGAGCCGCCCTGCGTGACGGCCCGCGACGGCATGGCCGCCCTGGCTCTGGCCGAGACGCTGATTGAATCCAGCCTCACACAGAAGCCGGTCTACATGAATGAAGGTCGCCGCCGAACCAACGGCGTGGTTGCTCTGCCGACCTGGCCCTACGTGGCCGCGGCGCTGCCCGCCTGAGCGCGACCCGCGAACGTATCCGATCCTTTACCATTCCTTTGACATCGCCCGACTTCCGGCCGGATGGCCTCGAATTTCGGGCGAAGGAGACAAATCGACGTGACACAGGCGCGTTCAGACGGGGAAGTCCGCACCGTTACTGAAACCCGGTCCGAGCGCGACCGCTACCTGCCCTACAAGCGGGTCATGGATGTGGCGATCTGCCTTCTGGCGCTGCCCTTCCTGCTCGTTCTGATGGGCATTATCGTCGCGCTCATCGTCCTGGACTCCTCCGGATCGCCCTTCTTCGTGCAGGGGCGCATCGGCAAGGACGGCCGGCCGTTCCGCATGTACAAATTTCGTACGATGCGGGCCGACTACCGGGGCGACAAGGACCAGGCCTACATGCGCGCCTTTGTGGCCGGCCAGACCGTCGAGCGCGAGGGCGGCCAGGACGCAATCAACAAGCCCATCCGGACGCAGGACATCACCCGTGTCGGTCGCATTCTGCGCAAGGCCAGCCTCGACGAACTGCCGCAGATCTTCAACGTGCTGGGCGGAGACATGAGCCTGATCGGTCCGCGCCCCAACGTGCCCTGGGAAGTGGAATGTTACAAGGAGTGGCATCTCGAGCGGTTGGCCGTCTTGCCCGGCATCAGCGGCCTGGCCCAGGTGCAGGGACGCAGCACGCTCACATTCGACGAAATTGCCGCCTACGATATCGAGTACGTGAGGACGATGAGCCTGGCCACGGATATGACCATTATGGTCGACACTGTGCGCAGCGTCTTTTCGGGCAAGGGCGCCCTCTAGTTCCCGAGGGAGTCATAAACGATGGAACTTAAAGCCTATTGGCGAATTCTGCGCCGGCGCTGGTGGTTGGTGCTGTTCGGTTTTGCCGTGGTATTTGGCCTCACCTGGATACTGACCGGCCGCCAGCCACCCGTCTATGAGACCTCGACGACGTTTGTCATCCGGCCGCGAGCCTCCGAAAACTCGGTCGGCGAGGAGTTCGTCCGCGCGCTGGACATCGTCAGCCGCCGGGTGGAGATCAATACCACCTTCGCCGAGGTAGCCACCAGCCGCCTCATCAAGAGGCAATCGATCGAGCGGCTGGGCCTGTCGAGCACCGAGCAACAGGGCCTGAAAGTCAGCGCTCGCGTCGTCGGCGGCACGAACGTCATGGAGATCAACGTCGAGGGACCCGACCCGCAGATCACCCACGACTTCGCCAACGCGATCGGCGCGGAGACGGTCGCCTACGTCGGCCAGTT
>JACDJA010002528.1_pt1 | contig 12919 bp, 10 predicted proteins | sample 7449241 | NCBI WGS metagenome assembly JACDJA01 (sample SAMN14253289, study PRJNA609438) | sludge metagenome | isolation source: initial anaerobic sludge | collected 2018-12-20 | reverse complement strand
CATTGGTTTCACAGTCGGAATAACCTGCGCCAATCAGGCCCGGTGTTCCTCGACCGCGAGCGGAACAGCAAGCTATTTGCAGACAGGGTCGCTCGTGCACTCCATTGCTGCATCCGCACAACCGAAACGCACCGGCAGTCCTAAATATGGCGACGGATCGAGTGTATTGCCAAATTCAAGCTCGTTCATATATAGTCCCGTGCCGTCATCCTGCACGATGGAAAAATGCAGATGCACCCAGACGTCTCGCAACGAATCCCCATTGTAATCGCCCGTGTAGCCGAGCAGAGTTCCTTGAGGGACAAACACCTCGGCCGCGCCCGGAGGAAAAGCCGGCTCGATGAAACTATTGCCCTGACGGTCAGCCATATGGGCATAATACAGCCATATTTGCCGACCAGGCTGCAAAGGATCATCCGGTACGCGCTGGATGAGAGCGCTGCGCCATTCGGTATCGCGACTGATATAACCGTCATATGCCGCGTAGACAGGCACGACGCCTGCCGGAGCGTTGCTGAAAATATCGATACCTTGATGGGGTGAAGCGCCCGAATAGGGGCCGTTGGTATCGGCGTATAGTAATCCGATATACCCATCGGTCGGCAGAACAAACGGCGCGCCGGAGCAGGCATCTCGCTGCACGGTCACCAGCGCAGCCCGTTCCGTCTCGCTCCCTCCAGCCCATTGGAGCATCTGCCGCGAGCGAGAGTCGCGCAGCCCGTTTCCCAGACGCACAGCCAGAACAAGCAAACCGACAACAGTCAGCCCGGCGATTAGGACCCACTTATCTTTCCGCATAGACGAAGTCGGCAAAAATAAATCCCGGCTCATGCAAGCATGGCCGGGAGTATACGACGACAAAACGCGGGAGACAGCCCAACGGCTTACTTCAGCGAGGCCGGGTCGATACCTGCCGCCTTCAGAGCCTTGTTATAAGCAGCCGTGGCCTTGGCATTTTCGACACGCGCCCGGCGGATCTCCTCCGGCGACATGCTGTCGGTGATCTCGATCAGTTTCGGTTGCTCGATACCCACGGGAACCGAAGGCGCGACTGTGGCGGGCTGAGCGGCCGCGGCAACGGGCGCAGCCACGGCTTCAGCGGGTGTGATCACCTGGGCGGCCACAGGTTGACCACCTGCTTTTACAGCCGCCGGATCGATACCGGCCGCCTTCAATGCCTTATTATAGGCAGACTCCGCTTTGGCATTGGCCACGCGCGCTCCACGGATCTCTTCCGGCGACATGCTGTCGGTGATTTCAATCAGCTTCGGCGGCTCAATGCCGACAACAACGGGCGCAACCGGTTGGGGAGCGACCGCCGCGGGGGCCGCGGCCGCCTGTGGTACGGACTGAGCAGCAACGGCACCGACGGCGCCGACGGCCCCGCCGGCCGCCTTCAGTGCCTTGTTATAGGCCGCTTCCGCCTTGGCATTGGCAATGCGCGCCTTGCGCACTTCCTCCGGCGACATGCTGTCGGTGATCTCAATCAACTTCGGCGGCTCGATGCCCACGGCAACTGGCGCGGGAGCGGCAACCACAGCTGCCGTCGCCGCCGAAGCCACAGCAACCGCCGGGGCGGGCGCGCCGGAAGCCGCCGCCTTCAGCGCCTTGTTATAGGCTGCTTCGGCCTTTGAATTGGCGATTCGTGCCTTGCGCACTTCCTCGGGTGACATATCGGGGGTGATGGCCATGAGTGTCGGCCGGGCAACGCCAACAACTGCCGCCGGAGCCGCGGCTGCGGCCGGCGCGGCCGAAACCGCGGGGGCCAGACCACCGACCGGCACGCCGCCGGCCGGGATCCCGGTGCGCGCGCCGTCCCAGCCGTGGAAGCGAGCAATGCGCACGGCGGTTAATGGGTCGTTCTGGACGTTGCGACCGGCCGTCGAGAGGGTTGACTTACCATCCCGACCAATTCGATTATTAGCACCGCGTGGCAGGGCTGCCGCCTTCCGAGCCGCTTCTTTGCGTGCCTGCTTGAGTTGCTCATCATAATCCGATTCGACCTTGATCCTGTGACCTAACGTCACTGCCGGATTATACATCCGCTCCTCGGCCACCATGTTGGCGCGCGTAGTGACCACAGTTCTATCCAGTCGGGAAAAAAGAAAAGCAAGCAGGAGGCCGGTCAGCAAGACCAGGAAGATAACAGCGACCACTAACAAAATGACCATAAGGAATCACCCTCTTCTATGTCGGCTTCTCCGTCATCAAGCCGAATATTCGGGCCATTATAGCGATTGTGACGGCAATCTCAAAACAAAACGGCCCGTGCATTGGTCATGCCGGGCCGTTTGTTCTTGCTCTTGTTTGATGCCGAAGGTGGGATTCGAACCCACATGAGGGAACCCTCACTACGCCCTGAACGTAGCGCGTCTGCCAGTTTCGCCACTTCGGCCGGATCGATGGATATTTTATCAGACCCGATTGAATTGTCAATGAACAATCCGTGGGCAGTCCTATTTCGCCTCTAACGCCTTGCTTGCCCTTTCCAATCCTTCGAACTTTTGTCCTTTCGCGTTTACCCATTGGATCTGATGGGCGTCGGCCAGTTCCACCAACGGCCGCCAAAGGTCGGCATTGGCAACCGGCTGGCCATCTTTCTTAACCCATGCCTGGCTTCGCCACCCCTTCGCCCAACGCGTGATGCCCTGGAAGAGGTAGTCTGACGCGGTGAAGACCTGCGCTTTGCTCCCGGGTGGTAGAAGTTGAAGCCCTTCCAGTGCCGCTCGCAACTCCATCCGATTATTAGTCGTGGACCGTTCGCCACCGCTGCGCGTCTCCCAGACGCTGTTCGACTCCAGCGCGACTGCCCACCGGCCGGGGCCGGGATTCCCTTTGCATGATACTCTCAGATACAAGCGCGGCACGTCGTCATCCAGCACAACGCGCGGCGTGATAGCTAATCGAGCCTCGCGAGCCAGTTGATCGACACGTTCGTTGCCGGGATCGCCACTGTGACCCTGCACCCAGCGCCAGTCGATCTCGTGTTGAGCAGCGAGCGCCTGTAGTTCCTGCCACAAATCCGCGTTCGGCACCGGGCGGCCGTTCTTAATCTGCCAACCGGCCGCGGCCCATTTGGAGACACCCTCGGTAATTCCCCGGCGCACATATTCGGAGTCTGTGTGGAATTCCACGCGGCACGGCCGGCGCAGCGCGCGCAGTGCCTCGATAGCTGCCCGCAACTCCATGCGATTGTTCGTGGTCTTTGGCTCATTGCCGGTCAGAACCTTCTCCCGATCGCCATAGCGCAGCAGAGCCGCCCAGCCGCCAATACCGGGATTAGGATCGGCTCCGCCGTCGCTGAAGATGACTACGGTATCCGGCATAGGCTGCAACACCGCGCGATCAGGATTGCTCCAGGGCCGACAGCATATCGTCTACGCGGGTAAATTTCACACGCGGACGACCTTGTTCCTTACCGCGAGCCAGTTCGAGTGTATCCAGCTGTTTCCAGTCGGCATAGGAAACGACGCGCGGTTGGCGAGAATGGATGAATTCCGCCGCCGCCTCGGCCGTCGGATGGGCGGGATGGAGTGTTTGGCCTTGTCGTGCGTCGGCGAGCATGTTCTCAACGGTTTCGGCCGAATCCGGCTTGTTGGTACCAATAACGCCCGTAGGGCCGCGCTTGATCCACCCGGCCGTATATTGACCCACGAGGGGTTTTTCAGTCGCCGGGTCAACCACTCGGCCCCCGTTGTTGGGTATGACCCCCCAACTTTCATGAAAAGGCACGCCGGGCAGCGGCACGCCGCGATAACCAATTGAACGAAAGACGAGACCCACGTCCAGCACCTCCGTGCGGTCGGTGGCGCGCGGCCGCAGCGATCCTGCGCCGGTGGCGTACAGTTCGTTATGGACGAGTTTCATCTGCTTGACGTGCCCGTGCTCGTCGCCGATCAATTCGACCGGGGAGACGAGAAAGCGCAAGATCAGCCGTTTGGATTTCCCGGTAGGCGCTCGTCGCGATAGCTCCTGGATGATCTCGACCTTACGAACGTCCGCGCGGTCGGCATTGGCCATCGTCGCCTGGCTCAGCGGGTCAAGTTCTGCCTCATCCGGGGGAACGAGCGTGTCGCAATCGGCCATCTCGCCCAATTCCTTGGCTTCGGGAGCGGTAAACGCAGCCTGGGCCGGACCACGCCGGCCGAGAATGTAGACCTCTTTCACCCGGCTGTTGCACAATGCCTCCAGCGCGTAATCGGCGATGTCGGTCTTCATCAGTTCCTCGGGCGTCCGGCACAAAATGCGGGCTACGTCGATAGCGACGTTACCGACGCCGATCACCGCCACATGCTCCTTTGACAGGTCGAAGTGGTGGTCGCGATAGTCGGGATGCCCATTGTACCAGGCTACGAACTCCGTGGCCGGGTGGCTGCCGATAAGGTCATCGCCGGGGATGTCAAGCGGCCGGTCGGTTTGCGCGCCGGTTGAATAGAGTATCTGGTGGTAGTACTGCTCAAGATCCTCAACGGAAACGTCGCGACCAAGCTCGACATTCCCGAAGAAGCGAAATCGCGGATTCCCGGCAATGCGATCAAACGCGGCCGTGACCGACTTGATCTTCTGATGGTCCGGCGCTACACCGTTGCGCACAAGGCCAAACGGCGTTGGCAATCGGTCGTACATATCGACTTCGACGACCATCTCCGACTCTTTGAAAAGGCGCTCGGCCGCGTAAAAGCCGGCCGGTCCGGCGCCGACAATGGCGACGCGCAACGGCTGCGCGGCGGTTCCAATAGGGGACATGGGATTATTCTTCTCCTTCTGCAATGATCCTCGTTTCCAGCGTATCGAGTTCGCCGCGATAAGCATCGCGCTGAATCTTGAGCACGTCGCCGATCGAGATAATGGCGAGCAGCCGCCCCTCGTCGACAATGGGCAAATGGCGGAAACGCTTTTCCAGCATGGTATGGGCAACAGCAATGACGTCATCCTGCGGCATGCCGACAACCACATCGCGGGTCATGATCTCGCTGACCGGTCGGTCGAAGAGTTGCTCGTCGACGGCCGCCGTGCGTACGATATCGCGCTCGCTCAGGATGCCTATCAGGCCTCCGGCTGCATCCACCACCAACAACGCGCCGATACGATTTTCCACCAGCATGGCGATGGCACGTCGGATAGATTCATCGCCCCGAATCGTGATCAGGTGACCTTTTTTGGTTGCCAGGATATTACGGATTTTCATGCGATTCCTCTCCAGGGAAGTGCGGCTCCCGGCCGCCTGTGACAATCGCAAGTATAAACACAAAAGGCGCAAAGGAAAACCTTTGCGCCTTTACCGGATGCCGAAATTACCGGATCAATGGACTATTTGAGTGCAGCACAAGCGGGGCAGCCGCCATCGGGCCGGATCATGGCATAACCGGCCTGCGGGTCGCCGGTTGGATCGAACGACGTGAAGTCCACGTTGAAGACGATCATCATTCGAACGCGACCGCTGGCGGCGGAAAGATCACGAGCCTCGCGCAACCATTCGGCTTGCTGTTGAACGGTCGTCCCGGACGCCCACCAGAAGTTCGGCGGCAGGCCGCTGAAACCCTCGCCGGACAGATAACCCAGTTCCGTCCAGCACACCTGGCGCTCGCCGCCGAAGGTGTTGTAATACAGATCAAGCATCGGCCGGAAGTACCAGCTATAATGCGAGCCGGCCGGGTGTCCCGTCGTCGCGCTTGGGGGTGTGGCGCCGGCATTATAGTGGACACCGATGCAGTCGGCGTAGTTGGCTGCGCCGGCGGCGCGCATCCCGGCAATGTAACGATTATCTGCCCAGGCGTTGGTCGTATTGTCGAACCCGGTTGGGGCCGGCGCGCCGGAAATCACCACAACGTTGGGGTTAGCGGCCTTAATCGCTCGATAGGCAGGCGCGAGCATGTTATTGACGTAGGAGGCCGGATCGATCTGGCCCGCCGGCCATTCGAAGTCAATGTTCTGCTCGTTCCACACCTCGATGGCATCGGGGCCAAGCGCCGCCACCGCGCCCATGAACTGCTCAAAGGACGCAAAGTCGATGCTGTTTGGCTGCGGGTAAGGGGTCTTGCCCGTTACCGATACGAGCACCTTGAAACCGTTGGCCCTGGCGTTCTGGATTTGCCCGTTAATCGTATCGGTTGAATCTCCCGGCGACCATTTATACTGGAACTTGACCCATCCCATGTTGGAATCCTTCATAGGCTGTGGGTTGGCGAATGTCTGCGTCTGGCCGCCGAAGTCAAAGCTGCCGCTCGGCGGCGGTGGCACGGGTGTTACCGGGCCGGGGTCAACCGGCGGCACGGCTGTCGGAACCGGACCGGCTCCGGGGATGATGAGCACCTGCCCAACGAAGATCAGGTTTGGATTGACGATGTTATTAGCCTGGACGATCGCCTGAACCGTTGTATTGAACATGGCGGCGATCCGGGTTAGATTATCACCTGGCTGAACGGTGTAGGTTTGCTGCGTGGGCGGCGGCGGCACGGGCGTCGGCGCGCCGGGCGTCGCCGTAGGGCCGGGCACAGGCGGGACGGCCGTTGGGCCGACCGGGATTTCCAGCACTTGCCCCACGTAGATGAGATTCGGATTCGGGATGTGGTTGGCCTGGACTATCGCGTCAACCGTCGTGCCGAACTGGCGCGAGATACGCCAGAGGGTATCACCCGGTTGAACAACGTAGGAGGCTGCCGAGACGACGGCTACGGTGACCAGCAGCAAGAGGAGGACCGTAACGGTTGCAGTCCAGCGCGACCTTTTCATGACTTCTCTCCTTGGTAATATGTCAAGTACGCCTGATAATCATTATAGACATAACAAAAAACAACGCAAGTCTTTTTTACATAACCTTGCAGATGCATCATGCCAGATTTGCTGATAGCATTACATGAACCGGGCGTGAATTTCGGCAAAAAGAGAACGATATGATGAAACCTGAACTTACCGTCCATCACCCAGTTACTCAGTCGGAGATGGATTACCATGCCGACGTCCTGACGACAATCGGCCACACACCTCTGGTACGGCTGAACGCCGTAACCAGCGGACTGGACTCGCTGGTGCTTGCGAAAGTCGAATTCTTCAACCCCGGCGGTTCCGTAAAGGATCGTATCGGTTGGCCGATTATTGAAGATGCCGAGCGGGATGGGCGACTGAAACCCGGCGGCACCATTGTCGAGGCCACATCAGGCAACACGGGCGTTGGGCTGGCAATCGCTGCCGCAATCAAGGGTTATCGGTGCATTTTCGTCATGCCCGACAAAATGTCACAGGAAAAGATCCTCCTGTTGCGCGCCTTCGGGGCGCGTGTAGTCGTCACGCCGACGGCCGTCGAGCCGGACGACCCGCGCAGCTACTATTCAGTCGCCCGCCGGCTGGTTGAGGAAACGCCCAACGCCATTCTTGCCAACCAATACTACAATCCCGTCAACCCACAGGCCCATTACGAAGCAACCGGCCCCGAGATCTGGACCCAAACCGCCGGCCGCATCACCCACTTCGTTGCCGGTATGGGTACCGGCGGTACGATTGCCGGGGTTGGTCGCTACCTGAAAGAACAGAATCCCGACGTTCAAATCGTGGGCGTCGATCCGATAGGTTCCATTCTCTACGAACTTCATCGCACAGGGAATGTCGTTGAAGCCGAGGGATACAAGGTTGAGGGTATCGGTGAGGACTTCCTGCCAGGCACCACGGACCTCAGCGTGATCGACGAAGTCATTCAGGTCAACGATCGGGAAAGCTTGCTGATGACCCGCCGGCTGGTACGCGAGGAGGGGATCTTCGGCGGCGGCTCATGCGGGGCGGCCGTAGTTGGCGCACTCAAATATATTCAGCAACATCGGCCCGGACCAAACGCGGTCGTGGTGGTACTCCTGCCCGATTCCGGCTCACGCTATCTGAGCAAGGTATTCGACGACGGCTGGATGCGGGAGAACGGCTTCCTCGAACAGGTGTGGAGCGACATCCGCGCAGGGGACATCCAATCCCAGAAGGTCAGCCGTCAAGTGTACACGGCGCGGAAGACCGATCTCCTGCGCAGCGTCGTATCACTGATGAAGGGGCACAATATATCACAACTGCCGGTGGTGGATGACGATGGGCGACTGATTGGACTGGTGGGCGATGTTGATCTGCTCAACCACATGCTGCAAGCCGATCACATTCACCAGGCGGACGAGACGATCGAAGACATGATCGATATGGATGTGCCGGTCGTCGGCCCGAACGCCCGGCTGGAGGCACTGATGTCGTTCTTCAGCGATCGCCCGGCCGTGGTTATTGTCGACGCGGCCGATCGGGTGACCGGCATCTTGACCAAGATAGATATACTCGACTATCTCTCATCACAAATACGATAGGCGCCGCGCGGGATAATGCGACTGCCGATTAACTCCGCCCGAAGGCGCAAGCAGCAGCGCTTCGGCGCCCATGCACGGAAGGGGTCATGGTTATAGCAGACAAGGCCGCGCAGCTGCGCGAAAATATCCGGAAGGTCATCGTCGGCCAGGCAGACGTCATCGACCTGGCGCTCATTGCCATCCTCTGTGAGGGGCATTTGTTGCTCGAAGACGTGCCGGGCACCGGCAAGACGACGTTGGCCAAGACCATTGCCGTGTCGCTCGGTTGCAGCTTTCGCCGTGTCCAGTTCACACCCGACCTGCTGCCGTCGGACCTGACAGGCATCTACTATTTTAACCAAAAGTTGCAGGAATTTGAGTTCCGACCCGGCCCTATCATGTCTCAAATTCTGCTGGCCGATGAGATCAATCGCGCCACGCCGCGCACGCAGTCGGCACTGCTGGAAGCCATGCAGGAGCGCCAGGTGACGGTCGATGTCGCCACCCATACTCTGCCGCGGCCATTCCTTGTTCTGGCCACGCAGAACCCGATTGAACTGGAAGGCACGTTCCCCCTGCCCGAAGCCCAGCTGGATCGTTTTCTAATGAAGGTAGCGCTTGGCTACCCCGATGAGGCCGGCGAAAACGCCATGCTGACGCGCTTCGAGCGAACAGACCCACTCGACACGCTGAACAGCGTAGTTGGCTCGGAGGAGATCATCGCCATGCAGCAGGAAGCCCGGCTGGTACGAGTCGAAGCTTCGGTCCGTCAGTACGTTGTCAACGTGTGTCGAGCCACCCGCCTGCACGACGACATCCTGCTGGGAGCCAGCCCTCGTGCCACTCTGGCCCTCTATCGCACGTGTCAGGCGAGAGCGGCTCTCAACGGCCGCGAATTCGTCATCCCTGATGACGTGAAGCAAATGGCCCCCCATGTCCTGACACATCGTCTGGTTGTCAATCCACAGACGAGGTTACGCGGCCGCCTGCCGGAGGACGTCGTCCGCGAAGTGGTGAAAACGGTCGCTGTCCCGGTTGAAGGAGCATAGCGCAGACCTTGCCCGACTCACCCCATGCCTGAGAGCTTCCAAGACCTGCAACTGGTCGTTCACGACAACAAGCGCGAGGCGACCAAGCGCGCGCGCCAAAACCTGATGTTGGCCGCGGCCACCGGCCGCAACGTTGACATGGCCGACATAGCTCGCGCCCGGGGCCTGGTCCTGCGCGAGCGCGAGAACAGCATCTTCAGCGAAGCATGGATTCCGCTGGCAGTCCTGTTCATCATCATAGGCATCATCGCCGACCGCAACGCGGGGTTCATCGCCCTCGGCGCGGTGCTGTTGCTAATCGTTGGTATCAGCACCCTATGGAAAAATCTCTCTCTCTTCGGCGTGAGTTACGAACGCGCTTTCAACCGCACCCGCGTCTTCCCCGGCGAGCCGATTGAGATGACCGTAACGATTCAAAACAACAAGCGCCTGCCCCTGACGTGGCTTCGTTTCCGTGACCAGCTTCCCGTCCCCCCGGATACGGACAACTCACCACTCTCGATGTCGGGGGAACTGGTCGGTAATTTTGTATTACAAAGCGTCTACTCCATGCAGAGCAACGAGCGCGTCGAGCGACGCGCGATCTTGCGCTTTCCCACGCGTGGCTACTATCGCCTCGGCCCGGTGTCTTATGAATCGGGCGACATCTTTACCTTATTCACGCGCGAACGGGAACACAAGTACCACGATACGCTTATCGTCTACCCGCAAATCTGGCCGCTTGAAGAACTGGGCTTGCCGCCCAAAGAACCGTTCGGCGAGGTCAAAGTCCATCACAGCCTGTTTACAGACCCGATCCGCACGCGCGGCATTCGTGATTATAGTCCGCAGGATCGCTTCCGGGACGTCCACTGGAAGGCTACCGCCCGCCGTGGTCAGCTCCAGACCAAGGTATACGACCCGTCAACCGGCATGACGATGGCGGTATTTCTCAACGTCGCCACCTTCACGCGACACTGGATGGGCTTCGATCCCGACTTGCTGGAGCGAGCAGTGAGCGTCGCCGCATCAATCTGCAACTACGGTGTTCAGCAAGGGTGGGGCGTGGGCGTCTACGCCAACGGCGCGGTGCCCAACTCCGACCAATCGATCCGCGTGCCGCCCGGCCGCTCGCCGGATCAATTGGGCAGAATCCTCGAGGCGCTGGCAGTGGTTACAGAATTCGCTACCGGAGCTATCGATATGATGGTCTTGCGGGAAAGCCCGCAACTCCCGTGGGTATCCACTATCGTGCTGGTCTCGGCCGTCGTCAACGAGGAGATTATTGTCGCGCTGGTCAGATTACAGGAAGCCGGCCGGCGCGTTGTCCTGTTGGCGCTTGGCGACGACCCGCCGCCCGTCGTCCGCACAGGGAAGCGCGTCGAACCGATCCTCATCTATCACATCCCGGCCGGCGCGCCTGCGTTTCAGGCCGGTCACCGCAGCGCCACAGCTACGGAAGCGGCTCTCAGCCGCATCCCAACCCCCGAACCGGTGCAGTTGGAATTAGAAACCATCGAATGAATACCGCCCGGCCGCTCGAACCTCCCACCCGCCGGAATCTGACTGCACCGGCGGCTACAGCCTGGGGCTACGCGCGTCATGAGTTGCTGTTCCTGGGTTTTGCCCTGATGGAAGTCGCCCTCCTCACGCCGGTGGTGATGGTTATTCTGTCCTGGGCGCGCTACTGGCCCGCCTATCAAATCGCCCTCTGGCTCCTGTTGCTGATGCTCCTGCCCCTTAACCTGATCCGCCTGATGGGGTTACTACGTCTTGAGCTGAAGTATCAATACCGGGTTTTGATCATCGCGTTGCTGGTGACAATTGTGCTGACCTGGCGCTTGCTGCTCTATGACGCTCCCTCGCTTCTCAACTTCAGCTGGCTGAGGCTGTTCGCCGACAGCCTGGGCGAGGGCGGCAATCTTCTGTGGACGCGCGATCTGTCCGTGTTCATCGCCACGGCGTTCATGTGGTGGCGCGGCATCCGTCTGGCAATTCGCTATCCGGAGATCAATAACGTCGGCCTGCGGCTGCGCCTCGGCGGGTTGATTTTCATGCCGCTTGTCGTCTGGTTCGGTAATAGCTTTCTGAATATCAGCATCGTGCCCTTTGTGCTCACCTTCTTCCTGGCGAGTCTAACAGTCGTCAGCCTGGTGCGGGCCGAAAACATTGAGCAAGAGCGCAGCGGAACGGCCGCCACTCTGAATGCTCGCTGGTTTCTGGTCGTCTTCGGCGCGGCTCTGGCCATTGTTTTAGCCGGCGGGATAATCGGCGCATTCGCGGCCGGGGAGTCACTGTTCACGGTCGTCGCCTGGTTTGATCCCTTATGGCGGGCCGCCCAGTTTGGCGCTACGGTTGCAGGCATCACAATGTTGAAACTCGCCGACCCGGCATTGAACATTATTGCCCGGTTGGTGCAATTCCTGGCGGTTATCCTGACTTCAATATTGGGGCGAGTTTCGGCCGAACTGAGTCAATCAAATGTGGTTCAGGAATTACTGGCGCCGGACATACCCACGCCGGAGGCAACGCCGGGGTTCGTGATCCCGGCCGCCGGAACCAAGACGATAACGGCGATAATCATGCTGGGGCTGGTTGTATTGGTCGCCTGGGGGTTGACACGGGCTTACCGGCAAGCCTCCTTCGCCGCCCGCGAGAGCGAACGCAGTCGCATCGATCAGGATGATGAAGCGACAGACGATGGCCTCGGCCGGCGTTTGCTCAATCGCCTGGGGTTACTGCGCCAATGGCGCGCTGCCGCTTCCGTGCGGCGTGTCTATCGGCTCATGTGCCGGACCGCTACCCAAGCCGGCTATCCAAGAGTGGGAAGCGAAACACCTTATGAGTATTTGCCGGTACTTGCCCGCGTCTGGCCCGATCTGACGGCCGATACCCGTCTAATCACCGAGGCATTCATCCGAGTCCGTTATGGTGAGATACCGGAGACGGAGGAGGAAATGGAAGCTATTCGCTCGGCATGGAGGCGACTGGAAAACACCGAGCCAAACCGGCGTGAGACCACACCCGATGTGGGACCCAAATTGACCAAACGGGAATAATCGGCGCGCCGAATAGGGTTACCCAACCGATTCCAGATCGCCGGCAGCAAACCTAAACGATCAGCGCGCCTTCGCTCTCCGACTGGTCCATCGCCTTATCAACCCGACCATTGCCGCTGGGATGCGCCTCCTGTCGTCGCACAGCCGCGGCCATGAAGGCGTCAAACAGCGGGTGCGGCCGATTGGGTCGGCTCTTGAATTCCGGATGGAACTGGCTTCCGATCATGAACGGATGATCGCGCAGTTCGGCAATCTCCACCAGCCGGCCGTTGGGTGACAGGCCGCTGAAGATCATCCCACCTTCTCGCAGCAACTCACGATAGGCATTGTTAAACTCCCATCGATGCCGATGGCGCTCCGAAATCAAGTCCTGCCCGTAGGCTGCCTGCGCCTTTGTACCCGGAACTAACCGGGCTGAATACGCGCCAAGCCGCATCGTACCGCCCATGTCGGTCAGTTCGTGCTGATCAGGCATGAGGCTGATGACCGGGTGCTCGCAACTGCGATCGAACTCGGTGCTGTT
>JACDJA010002527.1_pt1 | contig 12920 bp, 15 predicted proteins | sample 7449241 | NCBI WGS metagenome assembly JACDJA01 (sample SAMN14253289, study PRJNA609438) | sludge metagenome | isolation source: initial anaerobic sludge | collected 2018-12-20 | reverse complement strand
TATGCCGGTGCCTGCCACGAGATTTTGCGCTGGAATAAAGACAATGGCCGGGTGATTCCGGGCTTGGTAAAACGGCGCGAGCGGGAGTATCGGCAGTGTGTTGGGGTAACCACCGCCCCCTCACCCCCAACGCGAAGCTGGCGAAGCCCACCCTCTCCCACAAGCGGAGAGGGGGCTTTAACTCCTTCGCCCACAAGGGCAGATGGCGCAATTGCTCCTTCCCCCTTTATGGGGGAAGGCTGGGATGGGGGTGTTGAGGATAAGGGGGCATCATCATGAACAGCACCACCCTCGCCGCACTCATCACCATGTTCTTTACCGCTTTGGCGGTATTTGCCGGTTACACCATGGGCCAGCACGATGCCGAGCGCACGGCGCTTAAAGCGCAGCAGCAGGCCGTGGCGCGCGCAATCACACAGGCCAATGCCCTCAATGCCGAAGATGCCGCGATCCTGCGCGCCAGTGAAGCCACCCGAATCATTACCCGCACCCGCACCATTACCCGCACCACGGAGGCTGCCCGCCATGTGGCTAAAAACCCTGATTTGTACAGCCAGCGCCTTGATGCTTGCGGGGTGTGCCTCGCCAGGAGCGCCGCTGCCGACACCGACCCCGGCACCTGCCCCTGCCAATCTGATGATGCCATGTCCGCCGTTATCCGCGCCGGGGCACGCTGAGGGCATGACGGTGGGTGATTTGCTGCAAGCCTATACCCAAGCCGCAGGCCAATACCACGATTGCGCCGGGCGGTTTTTAGACCTGCAACACTGGCAACAACGCCGCGAGGAGGCGAAATGAGCGACCAGATTGACAACGCAAACACAACCGCAGAGCGCTACTTAAGCGCGGCAATCGCCAACCGTGCAAGTGATGGCCCCGTGCCGTGCGGCTATTGCCATTTTTGCAGCGAGCCCTTGCCAGCTGATCAACGCTGGTGCGATGCCGATTGCCGCGATGACTGGCAAGCCGAGCAAGATGCCGCTGCCCGCCGGGGACAAGCATCATGATGCAAAGCTACTCATGGGTGATGGATGTGGTGCAAAGCATCGGCATGGTGGTGCTGGGCTGGTACGGCTGGATGATGAAAAAAGAAATGGCCGATGCCGCTCTGCTGCGGGCCATGCAAGAAGATTTGATGCAAACAAAGCAAGAACTGGCGCTACTCAAGCGCGAGGCCACCCACGCGCCCACCCATCAAGACTTAGGCGAATTACACAACCGCATGAATGATTTATCCGGCGCGGTGCGTGAGCTGGTTGGCGTGATGAGCGGCGTACAGCGCAGCCTTGACCGGGTAGAAACCAAACTGATGAATGAGGGCAATCGATGAATAAGTACAAAGACCTTGTAGCGCAGGATCGACGCCTGGTGCTGCTGCAAGCGCTGGCCCAATCGCCTGATTATGCTTTGCGTGAAACCGTGCTGGTGCGTCTTTTGGCCGGTGAGCGCCTCGCGATTGGCACCGATGACCTTCGCGGCGAACTGCGCTGGCTGGCCGACCGTGGGCTGGTAGATGTTGAGTTCCACGATGACGTACAAGCAGCGCGGATTACCGTGCGCGGCATCGATGTCGCCACCGGCTTATTGCTTGCCGATGGCATTGCAAGGCCGCGTCCTTAAAACAAACAGCGTTTTAAATTTTGGAATAACTCTGGAATAACTCTGGAATAACGAGGAGAAAACCATGAACAAAGAAGAAAAAGCATGAGCAGGCTCAATGCATGTGAACTTGAAGTGATTATCGTAATGGCCCATGTAACGATGGCACTGGAAATTGACCAGAATGTTGAAGGTATGGCCGGGTTCGCGAAATTTTATGTGGATGGCCTTACACCAAAGCAGCGGCATATCTGGGATTCATTTAAAAACCGCTTACCAGAAGTAAAAAAGTACATGGCAAAACTCCTGAAAAATCGGATGGAGTCTACAGATGCCCCCGCGTGACAAAATCAGCCAGTTGCCGCCCACGCTGCGTGCCGCGATTGATCGCTTATTGATCGATAGCGGCTTTGCAGGCTATGAGGCGCTGGAAAGCCTCATCCTAGAAACCCACGGCGTGCAAATCGGCAAGAGCATCTTGAACCGCTACGGGCAAAAGTTAGAGCGCCGGTTAAGTGCGATTCGCGCCAGCACCGAAGCCGCCCGCGCCATTGCCGAGGCCGCCCCCGATGATGCCGACCACCGCTCAGCTGCCGTGATCTCGCTCGTGCAAAGCAGCCTGTTTGAATCCATGCTGGCACTTGAAGAAGCCGAAGATGAAGCCGACCCCGCCGAGCGTGTAAAGCTCTTAGCCAATGCCGCCCGCGCCAATGCCGAGGCCTCGCGCGCGAGTCAGGGGCAGAAGAAGTGGGAGTCGGAGATCCGGGCCAAAGCGACCACAGCGGCGACAGACGCGGCAGAACAGGCTGCGAAGAAGGCCGGATTGTCTGGCGATGCCATTATCGCTATGCGTGCGGCCATCATGCAGGAGCTGGCCGGATGAGTGCGCCAAGTGAACAACCGATGATGGCAACGTCCGTTCTCTTGCCTTATCAGCAACGCTGGATCAGCGACGATGCGGCGGTAAAAGTGATGGAGAAATCCCGCCGGATTGGTCTCTCGTATGCTGAGGCAGCGGATTCGGTACTGCACGCGGCGGCCACTTCGGGCGCGAATGTGTATTACATCTCCTATGACAAGGAGATGACCAGCGGCTTCATCCAGGACTGCGCTGGATGGGCGCGGGCATTCAATTCCGCAGCCAGCGAGATCGAAGAATCGGTGATCGAGCAGGAAGACCGGCAGATTCTGACTTATGCCATCCGCTTCGATTCCGGCCACAGCATCCAGACCTTCAGCTCCAACCCGCGCAACCTGCGCTCGAAAGGCCGCCCCGGTGAACGCCTGATCGTGGATGAAGCGGCCTTCGTCGACAACATTGCCGAGCTGCTCAAATCGGCCATGGCCATGACCATGTGGGGCGGCAAGGTACGCATCATCAGTACGCACAACGGAGTGGAAAACCCGTTCAACACGCTGATCGAAGACATGCGGGCAGGCAAGTACGACTACAGCCTGCACCGGGTGACACTGGACGATGCCTTGGCCGATGGCCTGTATCACCGTATCTGTCAGGTGACGGGCAACACATGGAGTGCTGCGGGGCAAAATCAGTGGCGTGATCAGCTTATCGCCCGTTATGCCCCGAACGCCGATGAAGAACTGTTCTGTATCCCAAGTCAGTCTGGTGGTGCCTGGCTTTCCCGCGCATTGATCGAATCACGCATGAGCGACAAAACACCCGTACTGCGCTACGCCGCACCGGACGGGTGCGAGTTGCTGCCAGATCACATCCGTACGGCGGAGATGCGTGACTGGCTGGAAGAACACCTCAAACCATTGCTGGCCGTGCTGCCATCGGACGGCTTGAGTTTTCTGGGTGAAGACTTTGGCCGATCGGGCGATTTGACGGTACTGACTCCGCTCCTGCAGCAGCAGAACCTGCGCCGCAAGCCGCCATTCATGCTTGAGCTGCGCAATGTGCCGTTCCAGCAACAGGAGCAGGTGGTGAAGTACCTGATCGACCGTCTACCACGCTTCATGGGTGGAGCCTTCGACGCGCGTGGCAATGGTCAGTATCTGGCCGAGCGGGCCATGCAGCGCTATGGCGCCAGCCGGATTCATCAAATCATGTTGTCCGAGGGGTGGTATCGCGAGCACATGCCGCCGCTGAAAGCCGCGTTCGAAGATGGCGACTTAGATGATCTACCAAAGGACGCGGACATTCTCGCGGATCTGCGCGCTATTCAGGTGATAAAGGGCGTACCGCGTGTTCCGGAACAACGGACCACCGGTGAGGACAAAGGCAAGCGCCACGGCGATGCGGCGGTGTCACTAGCGCTTGCCTGGTACGCCAGCCGGGAACTCAAGGGTGGTGTTATCGCACCGTTCGAACCAGCCCCACGTGCACCAGATGGTTACACCGATGTGTTTGATGATGACGGGCGCTTTGCCGCCCAGGGACTCTGGTGATTTATGGCTGTTTCACGAATTCTTGGCCCTGATGGTCAACCCATACCACTCAAGGAGCTGGCAGGCGAACCGCAAACCGCTCGGGTTGCCGCTCTGTATTCTGAATTTGCCGAGCACCCCACGCGCGGCCTGACGCCAGCCAAACTGGCTCGCCTGTATGAGGATGCCGAACAAGGCGATCTGACGGCCCAGGCACAACTGGCTGAAGATATGGAGGAGAAGGACGCGCACCTGTTTGCTGAACTCTCAAAGCGTCGCTTGGCCTGGCTGACTGTCGACTGGAACCTTGTGCCTCCGATGGATGCAACACCCGCCGAGAAGAAGGCCACAGCAGAACTTGAAGCATTGATGCGCGATGCGCTGGATATGGACGCGCTGCTTCAGGATCTGGCCGGAGGTATCCTGCCGGGTTACGCCTGCATCGAACTGGATTGGCAGAACACGAACAGTCGCTGGATGCCCACGCCCTATGCTCGCCCAGCGGACTGGTTCACCGTGCAGGCACAAGCACGGGATGTGCTGCGCCTGCGCACCAATGATCCCGGTGGCGAAGCGTTGCGACCATGGGGTTGGATCACCCATCTTCACCCTGCCAAGAGTGGGTACATCACGCGATCTGGTCTTGTGCGGATGCTCGGCTGGCCATTCATCTTCCGCAATCTGACGGCCCGAGATTTGGCCGAGTTTCTGGAAATCTACGGCTTGCCGCTGCGCTTAGGGCGTTACCCTGCCGGGGCAAGTAGCGAGGAGAAATCCACTCTGATGCAGGCAGTGGTCAATATCGGCCATGCGGCTGCGGGCATCCTGCCGGAAGGCATGAGTGTGGAATTCCAACAGGCGGCGACCGGCGCAGCCGATCCGTTCATGGCCATGATGGCGTGGGCTGAAGCCAGCATCAGTAAGGCTATTCTGGGTGGCACACTCACCAGCCAGGTCGACGGCAAAGGCAGCTATGCCGCCGCCCAAACCCACAATGAGGTGCGCGGCGACATTCTCAAAGCGGATCTGCGCCTGGCTGCCCGTTCACTTACTCGCGATCTCGTGGTGCCGCTGGCCAGACTGAACACCAGCCTCATCCGGATGCCGAGCTTTGAATTCGACGTCAGCGAAAATGAAGACATCACCGCACTGGCCGATGCATTGCCAAAGCTGGTCGATGCCGGTTTGCAGATCCCGGCCCGCTGGGTGCATGAGCAGTTGGCCATCCCGGAGCCACAGAACAATGAACCGATTCTAGTGCGCCCTGTTGTCAGCCAGACCGGCACCATGGCGACAGCGACTGCTCGGCACATGCAGGGATGTCAGTGTTCAGGCTGCACCAGCTTTGCGGCTTTAGCAGCCTCCACAGGTCAGACCACGCCCGATCCAATTCAACCGGCGCAGCAGATTGCCACCTCCTTGGCCAAAGAGGCTCAACCGGCTGTAGCCGACTGGGTACAACAGATTGAGGCCATGCTGAGCCAGGCGAATGACCTAACCGCGTTCAAGGCCATGCTGCTGGATTCGTTCGATCGTCTGCCACCAGATCAATTCGCACAGGCGATTGCTCTGGGTATCGAAGCAGCGCAGACAGCAGGCCGTTACGACGTGGTACAGACCAGTGGCTGATCAACCGTCCACACTGACTGGCGTGTTCGCAAAACCATTTGCCGAGCAGGTGGCCTTTTTCCGCAATAAACTCGGTAACCTCGTGCCCACGGCGCGTTGGGACGATCTAAAAAGGAGCGGCCACGATATCGGCTTTATGGTGGCTGGTGCCGCCAAGGCAGATCTACTTGCCGATCTGGCCGCAGCCGTCGATCGAGCGGTAACCGAAGGTAAAAGCATCGAGGTATTCCGCAAGGATTTCCGCTTGATTGTCGAGCAGCGCGGCTGGCACGGCTGGACCGGTGAAGGTTCGGCCAAGATGGAAGCCTGGCGTACCCGGATCATCTATACCACCAATGCCAATACCGCTTATGCCGCAGGCCGATATGCGCAGTTGCAGGCGTTCGATTACTGGATTTACCGCCACAGCGATGCCGTGAATCACCCCCGGCCACAGCATGTGTCGTGGAATGGCCTGACGCTGCCCAAAGATCATCCATTCTGGAAAACCCATTACCCGCCCAACGGTTGGGGTTGTCACTGCTATGTGGTGGGTACGCGCTCGGCCAACGGTGCGAAGCGGCTCGGGGGTAATCCAAATGCTGCTCTGCCAGATGGCTGGGATGCGATCGATCCGAAAAGCGGCACGCCGATTGGCATCGATAAAGGCTGGGACTATGCGCCCGGTGCCTCAGTCGCACACACAGTACAGGCCATGGCGCAGAAAACAGTGCAATGGCCCTATACCTTGGCTAAAGCCTATATGCAGAGTGTTCCGGAATCGGTACGGGATGCGCTGGCCACATCGTATCGGGCGCTTCCTTCCGTAGCCGACGATGCCCGGCGCTATGCACAAGCTGTTCTGGATGGGCGCAAGGTAGATGAATACCGCACGTTGGGATTGTTGACCAGTCAGGATGTACAGACGATCGCCGACATGACTAAAGTCAGAGTGGCCGGCTATGACTTCGCGCTGGATGCCTATTCCGTAAGGCATGTACAGGATAAGCATGGAACAGCATCAACCGAATCCTCGCGCGGGCAAAGAGCAGTAACCGCCGATGATTTTTCAAAGCTGCCAGAAGTACTCAATGCGCCGGATAAAATCATTGATGGTGGCAAGACAGAGCAAGGAAGAGACACGCTGCAATACATCAAGAATATCGATGGAGCAACGTATAACGCTGTGTATGAAATCAGGACGGGAAGGAAGATGCTGGTACTGCTGACATTCTGGATAAAGCCTTGATCAAGTCCCCCTCCGAAACGTCCAAAACGCTTCGTGGTATGAGCACGACGGCAAGATGCCCTGACCAAGACGGAGTAAACATATCATGTCGATGATCGAAATCAAACTGGATGACCGCGAAGTACTCGACTACCTGCATCAACTACAACAGCGCACGAGCGATATGACGCCAGCCTTGCAGGAGATAGGCGAGTACCTGATCAAATCAACGAAGGAGCGCTTTGGTACTGGCACCGCGCCCGATGGCACACCGTGGGCAAAGAATAGTGACCTAACCTTGTCCCGTAAAAAAGGCACCCAGCCGCTGATCGGAGAAAGCCAACAACTTTCTACCAAGTTCAGTTACTTCATCGGTAACAACGAACTGACCTTTGGCTCACCGGTAGAATACGCAGCAATCCAACAGTTCGGCGCTGGCCAAGGTGATTCTGGCCGTGGATCATATGAGACCAAAAAAGGATCGTTCCCCATCCCCTGGGGCGACATCCCCCCGCGGCCATTTATCGGCATAAGCGACGAAGACCAAGTGGAAATTCTGGACATCATCAGTGGGTATTTGTCGGCTGATTAATCTCATCCTTAAAATTTAACAATGTGAAAACTAATTTCACAATCCTTCCCTATATATCCCTTGTCTTCCCAGTTCATCCCACATTTATTGCAAACATCCCCTCTCATTTATCTCAGTTCCGTTCAGCCGGATGAACGAGATGGATTCCAAGGCGAATACCCAGGCTGTGGACAGCCTGCTCAATTACGAGACGGTCAAGTATTTCGGCAACGAAGCCTTCGAGGCCGCTCGTTACGACGAGAGCCTGCAAAACTGGGAAGTAGCTGCGGTCAAGAACCAGACATCCATCGGCGTGTTGAACGTCGCCCAGGCCTTCGTGATCGCCATCGGCATGACTATCATGCTGATTCTGGCTTCCCGCGGTGTCGTGGAAGGCAAGCTGACGGTGGGTGATCTCGTGATGGTCAACGCCTTTCTCATCCAGATGTTCATTCCGCTGAATTTCATGGGCGTAATCTATCGGCAGATCAAGCAATCGCTGACCGATATCGAGCGGCTGTTCACCCTGCTGGATGTGCCGCAGGAGATCAAGGACAAGCCGACGGCCAGGCCGCTTGAACTCAAAGGCGGCGAGGTGCGCTTTGTGAATGTGCACTTCGGGTACGATCCCGATCGCCAGATTCTGCATGGTGTGGATTTCACCGTGCCTGCCGGCCACAACGTCGCCATCGTCGGAGCGAGCGGGGCAGGGAAGTCCACTCTATCGCGCTTGCTGTTCCGTTTTTACGATGTAACGAGCGGCGAAATCCTGATCGATGGACAGGATATCCGCGACGTCACCCAAGCCAGCCTGCGTGCCGCCATCGGCATCGTTCCGCAGGATACCGTGCTGTTCAACAGCAGCATCTATTTCAATATCGCCTACGGTCGCCCGACGGCCACAAGGGAAGAAGTCATCGAAGCGGCGCGCGCGGCGCACATCCTGAGCTTCATCGAATCGCTGCCCAAAGGTTGGGAGACAACCGTGGGTGAACGCGGGTTGAAACTGTCCGGCGGTGAAAAGCAGCGTGTGGCCATCGCGCGGACCCTGCTCAAGAATCCGCAGATCCTTATTTTCGACGAAGCCACCTCCGCGCTCGATACCCAGACGGAAAAGAACATCCAGTTCGAATTGAAGGAAATATCGCGTAACCGCAGCACAATCACCATCGCGCACCGGCTTTCGACCATTATCGATGTCGATGAAATTCTGGTCATGGAGCGCGGGCAGATTGTCGAACGGGGAAATCACCGCTCATTGCTGGCACATCAGGGCGTTTATGCCGAGCTGTGGGCCATGCAGCAGGAAGCCCGTGATCACTGATGGGTACCTCGAGAAACCCACTGAACGCGGGCTTGCGCCTGCTTCGCATTAAGCTGGCGGCAGCCCGCTGTCCGATTGCGGCGCGTCCTGTTCTCGCACCCTTCCGCCATCCATGGCGGAAGCCCTGCCGGGTGAGGCGCTTGAATTCGCGTGCTCGTTTACGCGCAGCTGGCGTAAGCCCGCGCCTTAACGCGAAGCTGGCGCAAGCCCGCCTATCTACTTGATATGTCTCGTTGCTCACTGAGCGCAAAGCTGGCGTAAGCCCGCGGCTCCTTGCACTCGAACATGCTCGTGACGGTTTTTCGAGGTGCCCTGATTTTAGGTTTTTCCTCTGCAGCGGTCCGTTATGTAATAAATTAAACTGACCAAACATCAATTCTTGCCTAAAACCGTGAGCACGCCATGCCTAATACACTTTCCCCTCAAGCCCTCGATACCCTGAGTTTTGGCGTTCCACTGGCAGAAGGCGTCAGCATTCAGGATCGATTGCGTCAGCAGGGTTTCGGTTTGTTGAGTGCAGAAGCGGTATATGCGCTGATCGGCCCCGGCGCGGACTCATGCGCGGATGCAATGCCTATGTGGGCCGACTTGCCTGCCGATGAATACCTCAAGGATGGTGGGCATTATCGCTACCGACGTCATGGCAGTTTTATTCAGCATGTTTCGGTGGGCGGGAGTACGGATGTGCTCGATCTGGTGCCCCATCGGCCCCACTGGCAGCCGACTTCCTACAACGCACTGCACGGTGGCATGTTGCGCCGGTTCGAGCCATTGACCCCTGAATTTATGGCATCGCCGTTCTGGCAACCACTGGTGACCCATTTGGGGCGCCTGTTTGCCGAAATTCGCCCCGTGGCGCGCTGGTTCATCGAAGCGCATCAATTCCGCATCGATACCCGCGACGGCGTAGGCAGGCCCACACCGGAAGGCGCGCATCGCGACGGGGTTGATTTCGTGGTGGTTATCATGATCGGCCGCAGAAACATTCGCGGCGGCGAAACCCGTGTGTTTGAAGTGGATGGCGCGCGCGGCGTTCGGTTTACCTTATCCGAACCCTGCAGCGCCTTGCTGATGGACGACAGCCGCGTGATTCATGAAAGCACCCCAATCATTCCGGTGGGTAACCCGAATGACGGCTGGCGCGATACCCTGGTGCTCACCTTCCGTTCGGGCGGTTTTCTGGCCCCGTGATGGCGTCTTTCGGTGGCCACTGAACGGTGTATCATGAGTGCCCGATTTGATCCTCAAGCCGCCTATCTATGACGACCGATTTCAAGCTTCCCGCACGCACGCAAAACAACACCTCATCGGTGTCTGAAGCCTTCTCCAATGTGCGTATGCCGCCGCATTCCCAGGATGCGGAGCAGGCCGTACTGGGGGGGCTGATGCTGGATCATCTCGCGCTGGAAAAAATCAGCGATGTGCTGCGTCCGGAAGATTTCTACCGCGCCGATCACCGCAAGGTGTACGAGGCCATTCTGGATTTGTCCGAGGGTAACAAGCCCTTCGATGCGGTGATGGTGGCTGAGTGGCTCTCCAAACGCGATCAGCTCGAAGAAGCGGGCGGCGTGCCTTATCTGGTCGAACTGGTTGAAGCCGTACCCACGGCAGCCAACATTCTGGCCTATGCGCAGATGATCCGCGAAAGCTCGGTGCTGCGCAAACTGATCGATGTGGGTACGCAGGTCGTGCAGATGGGCTATCGCCCGGAAGGTCGCGCGGCGGCCGAAGTCATGGAATTTGCCGAACGCGAGATTTTCTCGATCGCCGATGAAGGCGAACGTCTCAAGCGCGGTTTCAGGCCCATCAAGGAACTGATGACAGGTGCCATGGATCGGGTGGCCGAACTGTTTGAGCGTGAAGAGGCCATTACCGGCCACGCCACGGGCTTCAAGGACTTCGATGAAATGACATCCGGCCTGCAGGCGGGCGATCTGGTGATCGTTGCCGGTCGTCCGTCGATGGGCAAGACCACCTTCGCCATGAATATTGCCGAGCACGTGGCGATTTCCGGCAAAAAAGCGGTGGCGGTGTTTTCGATGGAAATGCCCGGCGAACAACTGGCGCTGCGTATGCTCAGCTCCATCGGCCGTGTCGATCAAACCCGAGTGCGCACGGGGCGGCTCGACGATCAGGATTGGCATCGCCTCACCTCCGCAGTGGGTATTCTGAGCCAGACACAAATTCATATCGACGATACCCCCGCACTGTCGCCCAGTGATTTGCGCTCGCGGGCGCGGCGACTGGCGCGCACCTGTGACTTGGGCGTGATCGTGGTCGATTACCTCCAGCTCATGCAGGTGCCGGGCACGAAGGAAAATCGAACCAATGAAATCTCCGAGATTTCCCGCTCGCTCAAATCCATCGCCAAAGAACTCAGCGTACCCGTGATTGCGCTCTCGCAGCTCAACCGCTCCCTGGAACAGCGTCCGAACAAGCGTCCGGTCATGTCGGATCTGCGTGAATCCGGTGCGATCGAGCAGGATGCCGATTTGATCGTGTTCATCTACCGCGATGAGGTCTACGACAAGGAATCGCCACAGAAGGGCATGGCAGAAATCATTATCGGCAAGCAGCGTAACGGCCCCATCGGTAATTTATTTCTTACCTTCCGTGGGCAGAACACCCGCTTTGAAGATTACATTCCCAATGACGTGCTGCCGGAGGGCTATCACTCATGAGTGACTTGCGTCCGTTGCAGGAAGTCATTCATACCGAAGCGATTGATCTGCGCCGACCTGAACTCACGATTGACCTCGCCGCATTGCGACACAATGCCGCGGTGGCCCGTCAGGCCGCAAAAGGTCGCAAATTGCTCGCCGCGGTCAAGGCGGATGCCTATGGTCATGGCATGGCAACGGTTGCCCGTGCGCTGCGCGATCGGGTCGATGGCTTCATGGTCGCCACACTGGGCGAGGGCGAGGCACTGCGCCAGGCGGGCATTACCCAGCGCGTGCTTGTGCTGCAGGGCGTGATGAGTCAGGCCGAGGCCCGCCGTGCCGCCCGCCGTTTTCTCGAACCGGTGTTCCACCACGTCAGCCAGATCGATGCCGTCGGTACGGTCGGTTTCGGTCTGCCGCTCACGGCCTGGCTCAAACTGGATACCGGCATGCATCGGGTCGGATTCACGCCGAAGGAATTCGCGCAAGCCTATTCCCGGCTCAGTGCGTTGCGCGGGGTGCGTCCGAATCCGAACGTGCTGACGCATTTTGCCTGTGCCGACGAGCCGGATCGCGGCCCGACCGACGATCAGATCACCTTATTCAAGCAGACGACCACCGAATGCTCCGGTGAAACCAGCCTGTGCAATTCCGCCGGGCTGCTAGCCTTTCCGCAAGCGGGCGGGGACTGGGTACGTCCCGGCATCATGCTTTATGGTGGCAACCCATTTATCACGGGCACGGCCGCCGATTGGGACTTGAAGCCGGTGATGACGCTTACGACGCAATTGATTGCCGTTCGTGAAGTGCAGGCGGGTGAACGGGTAGGGTATGGCGGGAAATTCACGGCACCGGAAACCATGACCGTTGGTGTCGTATCGATCGGTTATGGCGATGGCTATCCGCGCCACGCCCCGAACGGCACGCCGATCATTGTCAACGGTCAGCGCACCCAAGTCATCGGTCGGGTTTCGATGGATCTGGTCACGGTCGATCTGCGCGGCATTCAAGCCCAGGTCGGCGATACCGTACAATGCTGGGGCGATCAACTGCCCATCGACGAAGTCGCACAGGCGGCGGGCACCATCAGCTACGAACTCATGTGTCAGATGAGCGGGCGCGTCACGCGGCGCGTGGTGGAAGCATCCGAATAACGCAATATTAAATCCTGTTGACACACGAACGGAGAAAACGCATGCACGTACTCGTATTCAAACACGTTCCTTTCGAAGGTCTGGGTGCGATGGCGCCGTGGCTGGATGAGCAAAAGGCACAGGTGCAGGTGGTCCGGCAGTACGAACCCGAGCCGGGTTTGCTCCCCGCGCTTTCGGCTGTTGACCTGATCATTGTGCTCGGTGGCCCGATGAGCGTGCACGATGCCGATCATTACCCGTGGCTTGAAGCCGAAAAGGCATACATTCAAACGGCCTTACGTGCCAAAACCCCAATACTCGGGCTCTGCCTCGGCGCGCAGCTCATCGCCGAGCAACTGGGCGGTAGCGTGCGGAAAAACCTCCTGCCCGAAATCGGCTGGTGGCC
>JACDJA010002525.1_pt1 | contig 12926 bp, 10 predicted proteins | sample 7449241 | NCBI WGS metagenome assembly JACDJA01 (sample SAMN14253289, study PRJNA609438) | sludge metagenome | isolation source: initial anaerobic sludge | collected 2018-12-20 | reverse complement strand
GTTCGCGCTGTTCTTTTTGCTGTTCATGATCCCGCTGCCCGGCTTCATCGTCGACGCCGCCACCGGCCCGCTCAAGGAATACATCTCGGTCATCGCGGAGCATGTGCTGTATGCCGCCGGCTATCCGATCGCGCGCGTTGGTGTCACCCTCACCGTCGGCCAGTACCAGCTTCTCGTCGCCGACGCCTGCTCCGGCCTGCACTCCATGTTCAGCCTGTCGGCCATGGGCCTGCTCTACCTGTACCTGATGCAGCACACCAGCGTCGCCCGCAACCTCATCCTCATGGCCGCCATCCTGCCCATCGCCTTCGCCGCCAACGTCGTGCGTGTCATGGTACTCATCCTCGTCACCTACCACCTCGGCGACGAAGCGGGTCAGGGCTTCCTGCACGGCTTCGCCGGCATCATGCTGTTCGTCATCGGCCTGCTGTTCCTGTTCCTGCTGGACTGGATACTCGGCTTCATCTTCCCCGACCGTCCGCGCGCGCGGGCGCAGGCCTGAACACCGAATCGCCAGAGAGCGTCGATATGGCTTTCATTAAGGAGGCGCTGATTAATTCAATATCGTCGTTCCGGCGTGCGCCGGAACGACGATGCTGAATTATTCAGCGCTTCCTCAAGCTTGAATGTTAAATGATGCTTTGATGCCTTCGAAGAGAACATAAAGATGCGCACCACGCTCACGATCGAAGATTCGCTTGCCAGCGAACTCAAAAAACGCGCGCTTGAGACCGGCAAACCTTTCAAGCAGGTGGTCAATGAGGCGCTGCTGGCCGGGTTGCAGCAGAACGCTGTGCGCAAGCCTCGGGCCTATCGCCTGAAACCGGCATCACTCGGCGCCCCGTTGGCGGGTGTCAGCCTGGACAAGGCATTGCACCTTGCGGACGAACTCGAAGACGTGTCGTTGCGCGCCAAGCTGGAGCAGCGCAAGTGATTCTGGTTGATGCCAACCTGTTGATCTACCCAATCAATCAGGACTTGCCCCAGCACAAGCAGGCAAGAGCCTGGTGGGAGCGGATGCTGTCAGGCACAGCCAGGGTTGGCATTCCCTGGGTATCCATTATGGCTTTTCTGCGCATTTGCACCCACCCGCGCATCTCTTCACTGCCCTTGTCCCCCGAGGCAGCGATCGCCTACATCGACGAATGGCTGGATCAGCCGCCCGTTCGGCTGGTTGCGCCGGGCACCGGGCACTGGGCCATCCAGCGGAATCTGCTGCTGCAAACCGGCATGGCCGCCAACCTCACGAGCGATGCCCATATCGCCGCGCTGGCTCTGGAACAGGGATACAGAGTGTATTCCGCGGACAATGATTTTCGCCGCTTTCCCGGGTTGAAGCACATCAATCCGCTGTCGGCCCGGTAAACAGGACCCACTTGCCCCATGGAAAACAACACGTCCTATGCAACCCGCAACATGAATCCTGGATATTGCACGCTGGAACTTGAACCCGGAAAATTCATTGGAACATCCGTACGCGACAAATCAACGGCATGTAGGTCGGGTTTCAACCCGACATGTCGGGCTGAAGCCCGACCTACGGCCTATTGGATAATCCGGGTTTATTCGTCACCCCGGCGAACGCCGGGGTCCAGGTGCTTGACTTCACCGGGTTCCCGCGTCCGCCGGAACCACGGCAGTGGGTTTGTTCAGTGCCTCCTTGACGCGAAACTCGCGCAGCGAGACCTTGTCCCCCTCCCCCGCGCGCGCGCGCAGGCCTGACCCCGGAGCCCGGCCATGCAAGTCTTGAGTTTCAAGCATTTCGTCATCGGGCTGTTCATGCTCGCCGCCGCCGGCATGGCGCTGGCGTTGAAGCCTACCGAGAAGGTTGCCGACGCGGGGCCGAAGGTGGACCTCGAGACCCTGATTCCGAAGGCGTTCGGCGACTGGAAAATCGACGAGACCATCGTGCCGCTGCTGGTCGACCCTGAAACCCAGGCCAAGCTCGACAAGATCTACAACCAGACCCTTACGCGCACCTACGTCAATTCAAACGGGGCACGCATCATGCTGTCGATCGCCTACGGCGGCGACCAGAGCGATTCCATGGCGGTGCACAAGCCGGAGGTGTGCTACCCGGCACAGGGATTCCAGATTCTGAAGAACACTGAGGACGTCTTCTCTACCGGTGGAGGCGGAATCCCGGTCAGACGCTTGGTCGCCAAACAGGGGTCGCGGGTTGAGCCGATCACCTACTGGACCACCGTGGGGGATGCTGTCGCTGTCAGCGGAATGAAGTGGAAGCTCCAGCAATTGAAATACGGTCTGACAGGCAAAATCCCCGATGGCTTATTGTTCCGGATATCGAGCATCCAGGCTGATGACGCCAAGGCCTATCAAACACAGGATGCCTTTACCCACGACCTCCTCAAAGCCATGTCGCCGGCTGATCGCGAGCGCATTATTGGCAATCCCGCACAGGCTAGTTGAGCATATCTCTCCATTCAAACCGGTTGCCCCTGATTACGTTAAAGCCTTAATGAGCAAACAAGCATTCATCACCGGCCAGGGTGGCTCCTCTTCCGCGTCATTCGCAAAGCCAGTCGGCTGGGCCGCCATGCTTGCTCTGTTCCTGGCGGTTGGTGTGCTGGCTGTGTTCTTTGGGCTCGTTGCAGTGACAGCTAACACCATCATTGTCGCGCTCGCTGCGGGGCTACTCATCGGCATGCTGATGCTGGCGGTACCCATTTGGAGTGTCTGGCTTATTCTCTTCGCCGGGTTGTTGGTCGTGGGGGTGTTGCCTTTATGGTTGGATTCCTTGGCATCCAAGTCAGTTTGGGCCGTTTCGCTCTTGGGTTTCCTGCTTTTTCTTCGCGCTGTCTACAAACTGCTTACAACACCCGGCCTGGCCCAAACGACACCGGTCTTTATCTGGGTGGCTGTGGTCTTTATCGTCTTTGTCGTAATCAATAGCATTGCCCAGTGGTATTCGGCTGGTGAGTTTCTTGGGGGACTTAAACGCTATTTTCAAGCCTGGGGCCTAATGTTCGCCATGGCATGGATTGTGGCCGATCGTGCTCATTTCCTTAACTGGAAGAAGTTCCTGTTGATCGTCGCGCTGATGCAATTGCCTTTTGCAGTGTACGAGCTGCTCGTGTTGGTCCCTATACGCGAGCCATTGGTTATGTCACTACCGGGTCTAGTGCCTATCGATGTCGTGGCAGGAACCTTTGGGGCCAGCCTTTACACGGGAGGCGCGAACGCAGAGATGGCTACGTTTCTGATCATTGTTTTCGCATTTTTGCTGGCGCACAACCGGGAGAAAACCCTACCCAGAAAATATCTGGCCATGTTGACGCTGCCGGTGCTTGCCCCGTTGTTCATGGGTGACACCAAGGTCGTCGTGATTCTGATGCCGCTCATGTTTCTGATTTTATTTCGCAGAGAGCTGATTGCACGCCCCCACTATGGGGTGCTTGGCTTGATAGTTGGCGGATTCCTGACTGTCGCAGTGGGGTATGCTTACTTGACGTTCTCACAAATGAATCTTGATGAGTTTGTGGCTGACACGCTCAAATACAATGTGTACCAGGTAGGTTACGGGAACTACGCCTTGAATCGGACTACCGTCCTATCCTTTTGGGCAGAACAGCAAGGTGCGAAGGATCCGGTGTCATTCCTGTTTGGCAATGGCTTGGGCAGTGCACAGCCATCTTCCGCCCTTGTGCCGGGTCATGTTGCCATGCGCTATAGAGGGTATGGAATCGGACTGACCGGAACCTCAACGTTGTTGTGGGAAACCGGGGTATTCGGTTTCGGGCTGTTCATTGCTGTGCTCGCGCTAGCTTGGCGCTGTGCAGGCCGCTTGCGCCGAGTTTCAGACGACCCTACTGTACGTGCCGATACTTCCGCGATTCAAGCCGCGCTGGCTATATTCGCTTTCTATCCTTTCTACCGTGCAACCCTTCTTGACACTCTGACTTTCCAGATCGTTTTTGCAACGCTGTTGGGTTATCTCGCATGGCTGCACCGTCAGCAACTTCTAGCCACCGCCCGGCATCCATGAATGGCGAGCCTTATTCCGGTGCTGCACTCAAACAAAGTGCTTGGCATTTCCTTTCCGGCAGGGCGGCGTCTGCCGTACTTACTTTCATCATCCTGCTCTGGGTGGTTCGCCTTTTGCCCGTCGCGGAATATGGAGCCTATGTCACCCTCGTCGCAGCGCTGGAACTGGCCATTGCCATATCCACTTTGGGCCTGCCGTGGATGGCATCCCGATATCTGCCCGAATATCGACTGCATGCATCCGGGGCAATCCTGATCCGTTACACAAGGCAGCTCATGGCGCTTCTGGTCAGCGTCCTGGTTCTGGCTGGGCTGTTGCTGCTCGTGAGTCTGAAATGGCTGCTCGCGACGGTAGACATGTTGCCGTATGAGGATGCAGCGCGACTCTATCTGTTGATGTTGGTCGCCGAAGGCTTTGGGCGCCACCTCCGGGAAAGCGCGCTGGGCCCTTTGCTGAAACAAGGGATAGCCCAGATCAGCCTTGTGATGCGCAATCTGGTTTTGTTGCTTTTGCTGGGAATGGCGTTGGTAGCACGCCCTGTGCATTTACGTGATGTGGTCGTGGCAGAACTGGTAGCAGCAACGGTTGCCGCTGTCATCGCCCTGGGCGGGCTGATCCACTACCTCAGGCAGCATCGTGACCTAAGGGGGGAATCCGGCTGGACGGAACCAGCCTGGCAGGACATGTGGCATACGGCCCGTCATATGTATTTCAGCCAGATGATCACGCTGGCATATAGTCCTCAGGTTTTCCTGATATTGATCCGTCGCTATCTGGGCGTGGAGGCCACAGCCGCATTCGGTTTTCTGCGCAGTCTTTACGAACAGGTTTCCCGCTATTTGCCGGCCACCCTGCTTTTCAGCCTGATTCGCCCCAAACTGGTGGCCTCGTACGTAGGGCAGGGCGGAATTGATGAGCTCTCCCGTAATGCCAACCTGGCAGGCAAGTTGAGCCTGTTCGTTTTGATGCCGCTCGTGGTCTTCGTTGGCTTGGGGGGGCAGGAGCTTATCAATCTGCTGGCGGGTGGCAAGTTCCCTCATACGGGGGGATACCTGTTTGGATTCATGCTGGCTTTGATTCCATTCAGCCAGCGCCAGATTGTGGAAACCGTGGCCGTCACATCGGGGCTTAGCCAGTTGTGCACCGTCGCGGCTGCGTTGAGCGTGCTCATGCTGCCGCTGACTTATGTACTGCTTGAAGCTGGCCTAGGTCTCTGGGCACCCATTTTCGGAATGGGAGCAGGCAACCTGCTTTTCAATATGGTTATTCTGCTTGGCATAGCGCGCTTGATGGCTTATCACCCGGATATGGTCGGCTTTATTAAGCTGATGCTCGCTTCATTGGCCACTTATCTGTTTGCGTGGTTCATGCCTCTCCCAGAATCCGGCTTGTGTGGCCTGGCAAGCGTGGCGGCTTTTACCCTGGCGAGCTATTTGATCGCTTCCTATTTCATCAGACCTTTCGCGCAAGCTGAGCGGGATCGAATCAACCGTCACCTCACTCGCGGTTTGTTTGTCTGGTAGCAGGTATCAACGTATGCGATTACTTTTTCTCACTGCCGAAACTTGCCCTACTTACCGTGCGGATGTGGCGGCATTATTTGGGAAATATCTGCCGCGGCATGGGGTGCTTTCCGACATTGTGGCCGGGCGTGCGCCAGACGACTCCGGGGTGGAATGGGGAGGTGGCGAAACGTATTTGTGCGACATTTCTGGCGGTCAAGCCAAGAAACATATCAAGACGCTATTGCATGGCATCAAACACCTGTTCATGGCGGATCGCTCACGGTATCAAGCCATCCAGGTACGCGATATGCCAGTGTTGGCGGCCATTGGACTTTTGGCAGCACGGATTAAAAGATTGCCGTTCTATTACTGGATGTCCTACCCCATGCCGGAGGGACAGATAGATCTGGCTCGGCAACGTGGCCTGTCAGCCGGCCTGATGAAATTTCTGTTCCCCTGGGTTAGCGGGCGGGTCGGCCGATTCCTGCTTTACAAAATGGTCCTGCCGCGTGCTGATCATGTGTTCGTGCAGTCTGAACGCATGAAGACGGATATGTTGGCGCGGGGGATCCGTCCAGCAAAGATGACGCCTGTACCGATGGGAGTAGATATGGAGAATGTCCGGCTTGAGGACATTCCTGCGTCCGATGACCCCCGTCTGAAGGGTAGGCGGGTTCTGGTTTACTTGGGTACGCTCGACCGACCGCGCCGTATCGAAGTCCTGTTCGAGATGCTGGCGCTGGTGCGGCGACAAGTACCTGAGGCGATACTTATTCTGGTCGGTGACACAACCGAAGATGTTCATCGTGCGTGGCTCAAGCAGCAGGCTGTAGCATCCGGTGTCGCCGATGCTGTCCTCTGGACGGGATGGCTCCCAATGAATGAAGGTTGGCGCTATGTTCGTGCAGCCGAAGTCGCCTTGTCGCCGTTTCCGCACGGCGCGCTGCTCGATAGTGCTTCACCCACGAAAGTGCCGGAATATCTGGCACTAGGCGTGCCTGTCGTGTGTAACGACAATCCAGACCAGGAAACAGTGATCCGGGAGAGTGGGGCGGGCCTGTGCGTACCGTACACGGCCGAGAGTTTCGCAGTGGCGGTATTGGACATGCTGCGTAAAGTTCGGGACGGCAACTCTCCATTGCCGTCACTGGGCGCGGACTATGTCAAGGCACAGCGCAGTTATGAACACATATCTTTGATGACCGCCGGGGTATATGAAAGTGTCTCAAGAAAATAAATCCGCGCGGCGCAATGTGTTCATCTGTTCCGCGGGTCACAGTGGATCGACTCTGCTGGACATGATATTGGGCAGTCATTCCACGTCGGAATCGGTAGGTGAACTGATTAATCTTCCGATGGACATGGCTTTGAACAGGGACTGTGCCTGTGGAAGTGCCATGCGTGCCTGCAGCCTGTGGCCGGAGGTGATGCACCGGATGAACGTGGACCCGGTACGCGATCCTTATGCGCTGAACTTGGGGTACACCATTGCCAAGGTGGGTGACACCAAACGCACGTCAATGCTGCACAGGGTACTTACCCGTCCAAGAATCGCGATGAGGTATTACCAGTTACGCTTTGGCTTGCCGTTTCTGGCTGCGCTGACCCCGGGTTTCTCCCAAGGGATCAGCAACACGCTGGCGGTGTATGAGCATGTGCGGGCGTTGACCGGCAAGGACGCCATTGTTGATTCCTCTAAACACTATGTCAGAGCCGCGGCACTTTACCTTGCGCAGCCGGAAAATACGCGCATTGTCGTGCTGGTGCGGGATGGGCGCGGGGTATTTTATTCAAACCTGAAACGCGGATTCGGGCGGGATTTCTCGCTGCGCGCCTGGCGCAATCACTACATGCGCGCGCTTGCGCTGCTTGATATCCATGTGCCGGAATCACACCGCATGCTGGTTCATTACGAAGACATGGTGACGGACACTGAGCGCACCATCTCGCAGCTATGTGATTTTCTGGGCATTGAATTTGAACCATCGATGCTGAATTTTCGTGCCATGATCCATCACAACGTCAACGGCAATGACATGAAGTTCACCTTGACATCCGAACTGCGCCTTGATGAGGCCTGGAAAACAAAACTGGAACCGGCTGATCGTGATTACTTCGAGCGGCGTGCAGGGCAATTGAATCGGCGCCTGGGGTATGTGTGATGCCATCGTGTTGTATTGCCCATGTCTGGGGATGCATTTCCAACCCGTACAAATAAACATCCAGGCATGTTCGTGGTGGGACTAATCGTGCGCTATCGCATTGCACTTCTGATCCTGATTGCACTATTCAAACCGGCACTCGCCCAGGTGCCCGAAGGCTGGCGTATGCTTGGAGATCGTTCCCTTGAAGTGGTTGAGGGCAGCGCGCTTGATTTGTCGGCCCTGGTAACGGCAGGCCCGGCGGGTGCGAAGGGTAAGGTGCAGGCCGACACGGATGGGCAGCTGCGCTTTGCCGGTGACGCGCGCCCACAACGCTTCTTGTGTGCTTCCCAGCCCTACGGCGTGGAGGCGGGCTTCCCCGACCACGCGACCGCCGACCGGTATGCCCGTCAGCTCAGAATGCACGGTTATAACCTGGCGCGTTTCACCTTTGTCGACAACGTCCTGATGAACGGGATGGTGAAGGATTTCGGTTTCAATCCGGTCCAGCTCGACCGATTCCACTACTTTCTGTCGGCCCTGAAGCGGGAAGGCGTTTACTGGGTGCTGGACGGCCTCACATCCTGGAATGCCGCTTATGGGGATGTGGGTCGCAACCGCTGGGTCCAGCGACGGAACGTCAAGCTGGGTGTGTATTTCGATCCGGACCAGCAAGCCCATTGGAAAGAACTGGTCAAACGCTTGCTGGGCACGGCGAATCCATATACCGGCATGCGCATCCTGGATGACCCGGCGCTGATGGGGGTGATCCTGGTGAATGAGGGCGGGCTTAATGCATTGATCAATCAAGCACCCAGTCCCGATATGGATCGGCTGTTCGCCAAATATCTGACAGCACGCTATGGATCGGTTGCGGCGGCCAAGCGCCACTGGGGCCCTTTGGAAACCATGTCCTCGGACGCAACCTTGCCACGCGGCGTCTGGGTGAAATCAGAAAAAATGATCGATGCCCAGCGTTTCTACTACGACCAGCAGTTAAAGACGGTAACGTGGATGACGGCCTATATCCGTGGGCTTGGCTACAAGGGGCTCGTCACGGCTTTCGACAACTGGCCGACCTTGCAGGATCAGGCCACCCGGGCGAATCTCGCCTGGGTGGATATGCATACCTATCATGACAATCCCAGCGTTTATGCGCGTCCGGGCTCACGCATCAAACAGACGAGTTCTCTTGAGGATGCCCTGGGATATGTCCGCAACGCCGCAACGGCACGATACTGGGGCAAGCCGTTGACGGTGAGCGAATATGACCAGCCCTTCTGGAATCGCTGGCGTTTCGAAAGCGGCCTGGCCATGGGCGCGTATGCTGGGTTCCAGGGTTGGGATATGCTCTGCCGCCATGCTAGCGGGCCGATTGAACTGGCCTACGGGATTACGAGCAGTAACCAACGCCAGGCGATCTATCCCTATGGAATCGGCATGGACCCGATCGCTCGGGCGGGGGAAACTCTTGCGGCGCTGCTTTATCTTCGCGGCGATGTGCAGCAGGCCAGGACGCGCATCGGTTTGCGCCTCTCGCCCGAGTACGTGTTCGATCAACAAGGAGGCATCGGCCACCTACCTGATGACCTCACCCGTTTGGGGCTGATCTCGGGAATCGGCCTGGTCTGGCAGGACGCCAAGCCGAAGCAGTCGCTGGATGCAGTGGTCGATCCGCAGGGTGTCTCACCGACGCTTGTGAACAAATTCATGGAAAAAGTGGGACTGGGAGGAGCCGAATCCCAACTGCCGGCTGTGCTCGCGAATTTGCGGAAGCGGGGCGTCCTAGCCGGCAACCCATCCGACGGGAAGAATTATTTCGAGAGCGACAGTAAAGAGATATCCCTGGATGTGGGTGCCCGGGTGATGAAAGTGATCACGCCTCGCACCGAAGCGACGGCGTTTGCGGTGGTGCCCGGAAAGCTCAATGCCCTGAGCGTGAAAAAAGCGAGTTCGCCGGCGCTGGTGTCCGCTTCGTCGCTCGACAGCGAAGCGCTTGGGAAGAGCCGCAGGATATTGCTGATTCTCGCCTCGGATGCCCGGAACAGCGGCATGCAGTTCGCCGACAAGAATGACGAGGAACTTGTCCGGTTGGGGGGCATGCCGATTCTCCTGCGTAACATTCGTGTCGAACTCGCGCTGCGGCATGAAAACCCGGCCGGTCTGTCGCTCTATGCGTTGAAGCTGAACGGAGAGCGAGGGCAGAAGATACCGATCACTGTCCTTGATGGGACTTCGGCCGCTTTCACCCTGGATACGGAGGCACTTGCGGCCGGCCCGACGACATACTTCGAATTGGTTGAAGAATAAACACGACGCTGGCTAGAGTCTAATAAAGGAGGGGAACGGCATGATCAGAGCGCTAAAAGCCAAGGTGATGGAATGGTCGAGAAGGAAAAAGCTGGATCATTTCTATTCGCTGTGCAAGGGCGGAAAGATTCTCGATGCCGGCGTGTCCGGCAGGGCGCGTGTGCCGGGCGAAAACGTGTTCATGAACAGTTTCCGGTTTGACGGCAACACCTATGTAGGCCTGGGGGTGGAAGACTTGAGCGATCTGGCCGCCGAGCACCCGGACAAGAAATTCGTCACCTACGAGGGCAGGATATTCCCGTTCGGCGACGATGAATTTGACTGGGTTTTCAGCAATGCGGTCATCGAGCATGTCGGTGGTCCGGCGGAGCAGACACTGTTCCTGAATGAAATGCTGAGGGTGTCGAAGAACGTTTTCTTTACCACGCCCAACAAGTATTTCCCGGTCGAAAGCCATACCAATGCGCTGTTCTGGCATTGGCTGCCTGGAGACACCTTTTACAAGTGGTGCGCCAAACACAGCCCCTATTGGACAAAGGAAAATCTTCAGTTGCTGGGTCATGGAGACTTGTTGCGGGTTCTCAAGGGCAGCAAAGCCGCTTCCTACCAGGTGTTCAGCAATCGCATGCTGGGTTGGCCCATGACGTATACCGTCGTGTGCAGCAAGTAATGATCGATCACCCCACCCTGCTGTCGATCAACAACTACTTCTACCGCCGTGGCGGTGCGGAGGTCGTCTTCCTGGAACAGAACCGGCTGTTCGAGGAAATCGGCTGGCAGGTGGTGCCATTTGCCATGCAGCATCCGAAAAACTTCGAGTCGCCCTGGCAGGACTATTTCGTCGATGAAATCGAATTTGGCGAGTCCTACTCTATCTGGCAGAAGGCGGCGCGCGCCGCGAAGATCACCTATTCTTTCGAGGCGCGCAGGAAGATCGGCGAGCTGGCCGCGCGCGTGAAACCCGATGTCGCGCACGCCCACAATGTCTACCATCACATCTCGCCCGCCATTTTCGGCCGCCTCAAGGCCTTGGGCATTCCCACCGTGCTGACCCTGCACGATCTCAAGCTTGCCTGCCCGGCCTACAAGATGCTGACCCACGATGGAATCTGCGAGCGCTGCAAGGACGGGGCGATCTGGAATGTAGCGCTGCACCGCTGCGTGAAAAACTCTTTGCCGCTTTCGGCCGTGATCATGGTGGAGTCGGCGGCGCACCGCTTGCTGGGCTGTTATTCGCGCGATGTGGATCGATTTGTGGTGCCGAGCCGTTTCTTCTTGGAAAAATTTGTGGAATGGGGTTGGCCACGTGAACGTTTCACCTACGTGCCCAATTTTGTCGATGTGAATAGCCATGAACCGGACGAGCGGGTGGGCGCAGCCTTTGTATTTTTTGGACGTTTAGCAGCAGACAAGGGGCTGAACACATTCGTTCGCGCAGCGGCCAAGGCTGGAGTCAAGGCCTGGATCGTCGGAACAGGCCCAGAGGAAGAGGGCTTGCGCCGGCTGGCAAGCGAACTCGGCGCGGACGTGGAATTCCTGGGTTACCGGACCGGGCAGGCGCTGCACGAAGCGATCCGCCGGGCCCGGGCCATGGTGCTGCCGTCGGAGTTATACGAAAACGCGCCCATGAGCGTGATGGAGGCGTATGCCCTGGGGCGGCCGGTGATCGGGGCGCGCATTGGCGGCATCCCGGAACTGATCAGGGAGGGCGAAACGGGCGTGGTATTCGAGAGCGGCAATGTGGATGACCTGGCGGCGGCCATGGCGCGCATGGCGCACATGCCCGACAGCGAGGTGCTCAACATGGGCATGGCTGGGAGAGCCTGGATGGAACGGGACTTCACGGCAGAACGCTATCGTGAGCGCTTGCTGGCGCTTTATTCGGAGCTTGGGGTGAAGGGGTGAGCAAGCCCTTGTTGGTGATGTGGCTCGGCCTGCGCGGCTTCCCGAACGTGCAGGGCGGCGTGGAGACGCATGCCGAACACCTGTGCCCGCTGCTGGTGGAACTGGGCTGCGACGTCACGGTGCTGGCGCGCTCGCCGTATCAGCCGAAAGACATCGGCCCCGTGTGGAAGGGCGTGAAGTTCGTCTCGCTTTGGGCGCCCAAGTCGAAGGGGCTGGAGGCGATCCTGCACAGTCTGCTGGGCGTGCTGTATGCGGCGGTGAAGCGCCCGGACATCCTGCATATCCAGGCCATCGGCCCGGCGATCATGACCCTGCCGGCGCGGCTTTTTGGCCTGCGCGTGGTGGTGACGCACCATGGTCCCGACTATGACCGGCAGAAGTGGGGGCGATTCGCGAAATGGGTGCTGCAGACCGGCGAGCGGCTGGGGATGCGCTGGTCGCAGGGGCGCATCGTGATTTCCGAAGTGATCCGCAATCTGGTGCGAAACAAGCACGCGCGCGAAAGTACACTGATTCCCAACGGCGTCGTGCTGCCGGTGTTGCCGGACACCAAGGGCACGCTGTCGGCATTCGGGCTGGAGGCGGGCGGGTACGCGCTGCTGGTGAGCCGCCTGGTGCCGGAAAAACGCCATCTAGATCTCCTCGAGGCGTTCCGGCGCGCGGCGCTGCCGGGATGGAAGCTCGCCATCGTCGGCGCGTCGGATCATCCCGATGCCTACGTCAAGCAGGTGCTGGACGCCGCGGCGGCGACGCCAGGCGTGGTGTGCACCGGCCTGCAGACCGGCCAGGCGCTGCGCGAACTGTACGCCCACGCGGGGATTTTCGTGCTGCCGTCATCACACGAGGGCCTGCCCATTGCCATGCTGGAAGCCCTGTCCTACGGCCTGCCCGTCGTCGCCAGCGATATTCCCGCCAACATGGAAGTGGGGTTGCCGGCCGAGCACTACTTCCCGCTTGGCAACGTGGACGCGCTGGCCAAACGCCTGCGCGAATTTGCAGCACAGCCGCTGCGCCCCGAAGCGCGTGATACCCGTCGGGCGTGGGTCTCCGAACGCTACG
>JACDJA010002522.1_pt1 | contig 12952 bp, 8 predicted proteins | sample 7449241 | NCBI WGS metagenome assembly JACDJA01 (sample SAMN14253289, study PRJNA609438) | sludge metagenome | isolation source: initial anaerobic sludge | collected 2018-12-20 | reverse complement strand
GGACGTCGAAACGCCCGCGAGCCTCTTTGGGACCTTCGCGGCGCTGCTCCGGGAGCGCGGCTTCCGCGTGTTCGGCGGCGCCCGGTTCTCCGACGCTTTCGAGGCGGACTTCGGCGCGTTCAAGGCCTGGGCGCAGCACCGGTGCCGGCGTCGCGCGGTGCGGCCGGAGCGCGGCGGAGTGCTGGTCCGCGAGGAGGGCTGGTGGGACGGTCGGGCCCTGCGGCTGCGGACGGCCTGGACCTATGCGCACACGGCGCAGCCGTGGCAGTCGTTCATGGTCGGCGGATCCGCGTCCGGTGGTCTCGCGCCGTGGGATCGCGTGCTCGAGCTCGTGACGGCGGAGGAGCCTTACGAGGGGCCGATCTCCGTGTTGCTGACGACCGACGGCCATCTCGTGCGCGTGCTCTTCCGGCCGCAGGTGCCTGGCCTCTACGCGCTCCTCGGGCTCCTGCGCGCGCCCATCCCGCGGCTCCTCACGTGGAGTGCCGGCATCGAGGATGACGAGCTCCTCGCGCTCGGCAGCCTGCGACCGCTCCCGGAGGGGACCGCCGTCCACGAGCTCGGCCCGCGGATCGTCCCCTTCGACGTGAAGGAAGAACCGGACGGCGTCCGCTCGACCGGGAAGCAGGAGCTCTTCGGGTGGGCCGCCGGCATGGACTCGGACCCGGACCCGTGCCTGTGGCAACTCCGCAACGGCCTGCTCCGCGCGAAGGTCGATGCCCCTCTCGAGCTCGACCTGCCGGGCGAGGTACTGACGGAGGTCTTGCAGACGTGGAAGCAGAATCGGAGGTCGTGGGGACGCTGACCGTGGAGGCCGTTCACCCGGCCGACCTCCCCCGGGAGCTCCTCGAGCAGAAGCGGACGCTGAATCCCGACCGCTTCTACGCGGTCGTCGCGTCCGGCCAGGTCGAGCTCCTCGCTTTCGTGATCCATGAGCAGGATCACCCGCGCCCCGTATGTTGCTGGTTCATGACCGCGAGCCCGCTCTACGACGGCGTGCTGATCGACACCTTCGTGGTCGACAAGGCCGTGCGCACGACGCCGCGCGTGCGCGCGTGCATGCGCGTCTGCCGGGAGGTGTGCATCACGGTCTGCCGCCGGCTCGGGCTGCGGTCGTTCGCGTGGAGCACGACGCCGGACCTCGCGAAGCGCATGATGGATCTCCTCGACGATCGGCGCGTGCGGCCGGTCGAGACGACGCTAGTCCTCGAGCTCGGCGAGGCGACGTAGATGCCGTGGGCCGCAGCCATTCTCCCCGCGATCGCTTCTGGCATCGGTACGGCAGCCGGAGCGGTTGGGAGCGCCGCGGGCGCCGTCGGGAGCGCGCTCGGCTCCGCTGCTGGTGCCATCGGCTCGGGGCTCTCGACTGTGGGCGGTGCGATCGGGAGCGCGCTCGGGATCGGCGGCGGCGCGGCCAGCGGCGGGCTCACGGGCCTCGGCTCTGTCGCCGGCTCCCTCGGTCCCCTCACGGCCGCGCCCGCGTCCGCGCTCGGCCCGCTCACCGCGGCGCCGGCGTCGGCTCTCGGGCCGCTCTCGGCCGCCGGAGCTCCCGCGGCGGCGGCGGCCGGTGGGGCGACGGGCGGATTCGGCTCGCTCACGTCGCAGCTCGGCAGCCTGGCGCCGATGATGATGGGCGGGGGCGGGGGCGGCGGAGGCGGCGGGAACGACTCCTTCATGGCGAAGTTCCAGGACTTCATGAAGGGGGCCCGGAAGGGCGCCGCCGGCGCGATCGACGACACCCTCGGCGCGCTCGGGACGCCCGCGCCTCGAGCTCCCGATCACCCGGGCTTCACCATGCCGGGAGGCGGCGGTGGCGGTGGCGGCACGCCGTTCCGCAACCCCGCGGCCTCGACGCTCGCGCAGCTCGTCGCGCGCGCGAGTGCGCCGCGCTCCATCACGCGGTTCGTGTAGGGGGTCGCCATGAGCAACGCCTTCTCGCGGACCGTCTCCACCGACCCGAAGGTCAAGCGCTTCGAGACGCTGCTCCCCAACCAGCGCGGCGTCCTCGACTCGCTCGCGGGATACGTGGGCTCGAACGTCGGCGTGGGCGCCACGGGCTACGGCGGCCAGGTCACGCCGGGTGCGTCGCCCCTCCAGGCGAAGGCCTTCAGCGCCGTGGGCTCCTACGGGACGGATCCTCGAGCGGTCGCGCGCGGGAGCGCGATCGACGACATGCTGGCGGGCCGCCCGGCGTGGAGCTCCATCGCGAGCGATCCCTACGTCGACGAGTACATGACCGCGATCGAGGCGCCGACGCTGCGCATGTTCAACTCGCGCCTCGTCCCGCAGATCCTCGAGCAGTACGGCGCCGGCGGTCCCGCGGGTGCCGTCTACGACCAGCTCGGCTCCGCGAGCGCCGACCTCGCGACCAACCTGGCGGCCGGCCGCGCGTCGTTCGTGAACGAGAACCTGATGCGCGCTGCCGACGCGCGGTATGCGGGAATCGGACTCTCGGAGCGAGAGCAGCTCATGCCGATCCAGCTGGCCGGCATGTTCGGCGACGTGCAGCGCGGCATCGAGGGCGAGCAGCTCGCGGAGGCGTACGGCCGCTGGGAGTCGATGCAGCCCTACAACAACCCCGCGATGGGCTTCCTCGGCACCGTGCTCGGAACCAAGGCCTTCGACACCTGGCACCGCCCAGGGACGAAGCGCGAGGAGCCGACGCTCCTGGCGTCGATTCTCAAGGGCCTCAGCCCCGGCGGCATGATGCAGGGGCTGATGGGGTAGCCCGATGGGACGGATTCTCGCGGCAGCGCTGCAGGAGGTGGAGGCTGGCGATCAGCGGCGGCAGTTCGTCTCCGCCGCGGCGCAGCGGTTCTCCGCGCTCGGGACCGACGGCGGCATGCGGATCGCACAGATGCTCCAGCAGGATCCGGACGCCGCGACGGAGTACGCCGACAGCTTCGGCGGGTGGAACGCGCTCTATCAGATGGAGCGCACGAATGCGGCGCAGCGCGCGTTCCTCGGGGCGGTGGGGCCGCAGCAGGTCGGAAGCGGCGCCGTGGTCCCTCGCAGCCGCGACGCGATCCTGCAGGCCCTTCTCCCGGCGATGCTCCAGTACGGCGACGTGATCACGCCGCAGATGGCCGACCTCGCGGCGAAGGCCTACGCGCCGGAGGCCTCCGTGCCGGCGTGGGTGAACCAGGTCGACCCGGACCTCTACGAAAACTACGGGGAGTTCGTGGCAGCGGGCGAGGGCTCGGGCAACTGGGCCGAAGCGTGGAAGGCGCTGCGCCCGCGCGCCTCGAAGCGGGACGACGACGTGATCGGAGGCAAGTACCTGGCGGTGCGCGACGAGAGCGGCCGGATCGTCGGCGCGCGCCCGATCCCTGGCGTTCGCATCGGAGACGGCGACGGAGACGGCGGCCCCTCGAAGCCCCCGTCGGGCTACCGGTGGCGCGCGGACGGCTCCCTCGAGGCGATCCCGGGAGGCCCCGCCGCGATGCCGGCGCGGATCGCCGACATTCTGGCGCGCGAGTCCCAGGGCGAGCAGATCAGCGAGGGCGACGCGCGGCTCGTCAACAACTGGCGCCGCAACTACCCCGGGCTCGTGGACCTCGAGGGCGACACCTTCCGGCCGACGAACCCGGCGCCGCCGCCCGCACCGGCCGCAGCGCCCGCGCCTCAGCCCACTGCACCGCCGGCGTTCGAGGACCTCGTGCCGCCGAAGGCCGCGGAAGCGGAGCGGCCGAAGCCGAGGCCGACCGGTGGGCGAGGACTGCCGCCCGGAGTGCGGAGCGCTGGCCCCGCGCGGCCGGCGAGCGGAGGCCGCGGCAACCCCTACGCGCAGCGGTAGCCGATGCCCGGTCCGCCCCCCGAGGTGCTCGAGAAGGCGCGCGACGCGATCGCACGCGGAGCTCCTGCCCGCGCCGTGGTCCAGCGGCTCCGCCACTCCTACGAGCTCGCCCCCGACCTCGAGGCCGAGCTCACCGGCGAGCGCATCGTCCGCAACGACGCCGGCGAGGTGATCTTCGACGCCGCTCGGCCCGGCCAGACGCCGCGTCCGCTCGGCGTCGGCGAGCGCGTGGCGGAGGCTGCGAAGGCCGGCGCTGCCGCCGCGGTCGCGATGCCGCTCGGCGCCGCCGAGCAGCTCCGCGTGGGGATCGCGAGCACGGGCCTGCCAGGCTTCGGCGATCCGAACGAGCGCCGCGTGTTCGGGCGCATCGCCGACCGGCTTCGCAGGTACGCCGCAGAGCGCACCGACGAAGCCGACCCGCGCTACGACCTCCCGCTCGCACTCGACGAGATCCTGCAGGGCGTGCCGCAGGGCCTCGGCGCCCTCACCGTCGCGGCGCTCTCCGGCCCCGGCTTCTACGCGACGGTGCCCGCGATGGTGGGCGGCGGCGTCTACGACGAGACGGGGGACGCAGGCGAGGCCCTCAAGGCGGCCGGCATCGCCGGAGCTACGACCCTCGGCGGCGCCGCGATTTCGCAGATTCCCTCCCGCGCGGGTCGCCTCGGAGTGGGTGCCGGCGCGGACGCGCTCCTCGCGCGCGGACTGGGCCAGGACGCCGAGGGCATGGCGGCCAACGTCGTGCTCGGCTTCCCGTTCAACGTGGGCTACACGGGCGCGCGCCCCATGGATCGCCGGCGCGTGACACCGGTGGATCCCGTCGCGCGGCAGGGCGTCCTCGATGCCTTCAAGCCGCCGGCCGAAGTCGAAGCCGCAGCTCCGATCCCGTTGCCGCGCCCCGAGCTCCAGCGGCCCGACGCGCCCGCGATCACGAAAGACGCCGCGCCGCTCACGGAACCGGGGGCTCCGATCACGGAATCGCCCGAAGCGATCACTCCGGCGACGCCTGCGCCGGCCGCGCCGGCGACGAGCTCGGGGCGCCGCCTCCTCTCGCCGATGGAAACGGAGATCGACCTCCCCGGCGGCGGCTCCGTGCGCGCGCGCTTCGCCATGGTCGAGGCCGACGACCTGATCCCTTCGCACCGCGCCGACAACTTCCAGCCGCGCCCCGACTACCCCGAGCGCGTGCAGGAGCGGCTCTACCATTCCGACCCGGCGGAGCAGGCGAAGGTGGTGGCCAACGCCGATCGCTGGAAGCCGTCGCACATCTACAACGACGCGCCGCTCGCGACGACGGGCGCACCGATCATCACGCCGCGGAACATCGTGCTGGGCGGCAACTCGCGCGCCATGAGCGAGCAGCGCATCGCAGCCGGTGCCGCGAGGACGCCCCCGGAGCTCCTTCGGCGGACGGCGCTCCTCAACGCCGAGCGCTTCGGATTCTCGCCCGACGACGTCGCGGCGATGCGGAACCCCGTGCTCGCCCGCGTGATCGAGAACGCCCCGACGAACGCGGACGACGCTGCCGTCCTCGTGCGGCGCCTGAACGACGACTTCACGCAGGAGGTCGGATCCGTGGCGCGCGGCGTCTCGCTCGCCCGCAGCCTCACCGATCGCAGCCTCCGCGTGTTCCAGGCGGCGGTGGACAACGGCTCCGAGGAGCTCCCGAGCATCAAGAGCGCGCTCGCCCGCAACCGGCAGATCGTCGACGCCCTCCGCGCCGACGGGATCATCAGCGACCAGAACCAGAGCCTCTATGTGCGGAAGGACACCGGGCACCTCACCACGGACGGGATGCGCCTGGCCGAGGACACCTTCCTGGGCCGGGTCGTCCCGGACGCGGACGTGATCAACGCGAGGGCGCCCTCGATGCGGGCCCGGCTCCTCCGCGCCGTGCCGGCGATCCTGCACGCCGAGACGGCGGCACCCGAGGCGGGCTTCGCTCGCCTGATCGACGGCGCCGTGCGCTCGGAGATCCTGCGCGACGTCACGGGCGACACGATCGACGACTTCCTCGCGCAGACGTCGCTCACCCCCATGCCGTCGCAGCTCGACCCCGCGGTCGCTGGGATCCACCGGGCGCTCCTCCTCCCGAAGCCGAACGACACGCGCGACGCCTTCGCGCGCTTCGCTCGCCGCGCTGCGGAGGTGGCGTCGGGGCAGGGCGACCTGCTCGGCGGCCGGCGCACGATGGCCGACGCCTTCGAGGCGGTGTTCGGTGCGAGGCCGCCGCACGGACGCGGTATCGTCGACGGAGGGGAGGAGGTCTCCAATGACGTCCCCTTCGGACAGGACCCGGAGATCATTTCCGGCCGAGGAACGGATGGCGTCGCGTATGGCCGCGGCGGCCGACCGGTCGGAGGAGAACCTGGTGAAGGCGGCACGGGACGTGCTGGCCCGCCGGCGAGCTCGGGAGAGGGCGGAGGCGGAGGCCCTCCGCCAGGAGCTCCCCGACCCGGAGGTGTAGGCGGCCCGCCCGCGGGCGCCGAAGGAACCCCCGGCCGCGGCTTCGGCGTCGAGGTCGCCCCCGATGCCGAGTACGCCGGGCGCCACAGCGCGACCGTCCTCGGCCCGGACGACGCCGCGTTCGTCGACCAGGTGCTGACCGATCCCGACTGGGGGCGAGCCCTCGAGGAGCGGCGTGGCGGACGGATCACGCTCGCGGAAGCGGAGGCCCTCGGCCGGCGCTGGGGCATGACCCCCGAGCAGGCGGCGAACCTGCCGCAGCGGACGATCCTGCCGGTGGAGGGCGAGGCGAAGCTCCGCCAGCTCGCGCAGGCGGCAACCGCCCGCGTCCGCACGCGGCGCACCGAGCTCGAGGAGGCGATGCGCTCGGGCGACCCGCGGCGCATGGCGTCGGCGCAGACCGCCATGGAGATCGACACCCGCGAGGCGGCGAAGATCCTCATGGCCTACGAAGCCGTCGGCTCCGAGGCCGGCCGCTCGCTCGGCTACCGATCGCGCGATTCGCGCCGCACCCGCGCCGAGCTCCTGGCCCGCAGGGGCCTGCGAATGGTCATGGACGACGCTTCGCTGACCCCGGAGCAGCGGGACTCCCTGGCCGCGGAGATCGTGGCCGCTGGCGACGATCACGCGCGTCTGCTCGGCGCGATCCGCAACACCTACCTGCCGAAGTGGCACGACAAGCTCATGGAGCTCCGGGTCAACAACCTGGTGTCGAGCCCGGTCACGATCACGCGCAACGTGGTGGGCAACTCGGCGGGTGTCGCCTCGCGCCTGGTGGAGAACGCCACGGGCTACCTCATCGACCTTCCTTTCGAGGTCGCCGACCGCGTGCGCGGCGCTCCGGGTTCGGCCAACCGGCGGCGCGCGCGAGAGATCACGGCCGACGTCGCGGGGTCGATGCACGGCGCGATCGAGGGGGCCCGGCTCGCGTGGGGCGCGCTGCGCGACGAGAACGTGGCGCTCTCGCAGGGCCGCATCCCCGAGGAGGCGATCCGGCTCCCGGCGATCGAGGGGCGTCTCGGCGTGGCGCTTCGCTTCCCGACGCGGATCCAGAGCGCCGCGGACCTCTTCTTCTACCAGGTGAACGCGGAAGGCCGGCGCTACCAGCTCGCGATGCGGCAGGCGGTGAACGAAGGGAACCGAGGCGGCGCTGCGACCGCGCGCGCGCGCGAGCTCATCGAGGCCTCCCGCGGCGTCGACCTTGCCGTGGCCGAGCGCGTGTCACGTGGAACGCTGAAGCCCAAGGACGACGCCGAGCGCATCGCCGGGAGCGCCCACGGCTACGCGCAGGAGTACACGTTCCGGAAGCCCCTCGAGCGGTACGGCCAGGCGGCGGAGCAGCTCCGCCAGGCGCCCGGCGCGGCAGGCGGCACCACGCGGCTCGTGATCCCCTTCTTCCGCACGCCGGTCAACCTCGCGAAGTTCACGGCGCAGCGTTCGGTCGCCGGCTTCTTCTCGCCCCGCAACTGGCGCGACCTTGCGAGCGGAGATCGAGAGCGGGCGACGTCGTCGATGGCGCGCCTCGGGCTCGGCACCGGCATCGCCTACGCGCTCTCGCAGGTGGCGCTCTCGGGCGGCATCAGCGGAGCCGGGCCCGAGGAGCCCGCTGCGCGCGACGCTCTCCGCCGCACGGGCTGGCAGCCGCACTCGCTCCGGATCGGCGACACCTGGTACAGCTACCGCGGGTTCTCGCCGGTCTCCGAGCAGCTCGCCGCCGCCGCCGAGCTCGCCGAGACCTGGGCCAAGAGCCCGACCGGCGAGGTGGACCTCGAGGCCCTGCAGCGCATCGGACTCGCGATCGCGCGCACGAACCTCGAGCAGCCGATGTGGACCGGCGTGGCCGATATCGTGAACGCCGTCCGCCAGAGCGACGAGGCCTTCGGAGAGCGGAAGTCCGCCGGCGTCGTGAGCAACCTGGTGACCGGCACGGTGGTGCCCCGCTCCGTGGCCTGGGCTGCGCGCACGGCCGACCCGCTCCAGCGCAAGTACGGCGAGACGTTCCTCGACCAGATGCTCCAGCAGGTTCCCGGCGCCCGGGAGATCACGGTCCCGTTCCGCGACCCCCTCGGCCGCGCGTTCGAAAGCGGAAGCGGTGCCCTGGCCGCGTTCGTCCCGCACACGTCGGATTCGGGCACGGCGCCGCTCGACCGCTGGCTCGTGGCGATTCAGGAGTCTCCCGACCGCGCGGCGGTGGACTACCCGAGCCGGACCCAGCTCGGGCGGCGACTGGGGCCCGAGGTGTACGACCAGCTCCTCCAGGCGCGGGGCGAGCTCCTGCTCCCGGCCCTCGAAGCGATCCGCCAGCAGACGCAGGGGAGGGGGGCCGAGGGCGAGTTTGCGGCTCGAAAGGCGGTGCGCGACGCGGCCTCGGACCTCGGCCGGGTGGCCCTACAGCGCATCCTGCCCGACGCCGAGCTCGAGGCCCTCGGCGTGGCGCCCTCGGAGCCGGCGCGCGCCGCGGTGCTCGCGGTGCTCAACACGCCGGCGGTGCGGAACGTCTACGAGGCGCCGGAGCGGACGGATCGCGAGAAGCTCCAGCTCCTCGAGCTCGTGCAGCGCGCCGGCTCCGACCCGCGCGCCGCCGCAGCGCTCCGCGACGTGGTCCTCGGCGTCGCCCCTCGACCCGAGCCCGCCGCCCCGTAGGTTGTTCCGCGTCGGCCCGGGCTAGGGAATCGCGACCTGAACGGCGCTGCGCTCCAGCGCCTGCCCGGGGCCACAGAAGGAGCACGAGCGGCGAAGAGCGCGCCGCGTGGGGTCCACGATGACTCGCGCGCTCGCTTTCGCCCTGGCCCTCCTCTCCGCGTTCCTCGCGCTTCCAGGTGTCTCGAGCGCCGCGACCTGGCGCACCGTGCCCGCGTCGTTCACGGGCGGCGTGGCGCGCAATCAGATCGCGCCCGGCGAGACGCTCTACATGTACTCGATCGACGCCTCGGGGACGCTGGTCCTCGATACCGGGCGGTGCCGCGGCGGCGTCGACATCTTCTTCGACTCCAACATGGTGAGCGCGTCCCCGAGCACGGGGAACGTGATCGCTCTCGAGTGGTGCTCGACGGCCACGTACAGCGCCAACACCTGCAACGGGATCTACTACGACGTCGACGGGGGCGCGGTCGACACGAACGAGATGAACGGCGACGCGGCCGCAGGCAAGGCGGCCGTCTATGGGGTGCTCGCCCCGTACCTCGCCGTGTCGCTCACCAACGCGGGCCTCGTGCAGGCGACCGCGAAGTGCTGGCAGTAGGGGGGCGACCGATGCTGTACCTGCGCCTCCTCGCTCTCGTGTGCATCGCCATCGTTCCCCTCGGAAGCCTCGCAGAGCCTCGCTCTGGCGGCCCCCGCAACGGCGCGCAGGGAGGCGGCGGAGGGGGCTCCGGCGGCACCCCCGACGACGACTCCGTGACCGATCCCAAGATGGGCGCCGACGACTTCGGCGACTGGTCCTGCGCTGGGACGGCGGAGTCCTGCACGCTCGACGCCAACACGGTGGCCAATGCCGAGATGGCCGACAACGCCGTCGGTAACGCTGAGATGGCCGACAACGCCATCGGAACCGCAGAGATCACCGACGGCTCGATCCAGCCCGCCGACCTCGACACGGACGCAGCTTTCGTTTTCAACGAGGACGGCGCAGCGGTGAATACCCGCGTGGAGTCGGACACCAGCGCGAACATGCTCTGCGTGGACGGCACGAACAACCGCGTCGGCGTGGCCTACGGGGCGTCGTGTACCCCGGGATTCTCTCTGGACGTGAACGGCAACATCGGCGGGGTCGGGATCTTCGCCTCGAGCACGACGAACGCCTTCGGAATCCTAAGCTCGGCTGGGGGCCTCTTCTTCGAGGAGGGCACCAACGACGTGACCCTTCGGGCGAACAGCCAGAACGCGGCGAGCGTGGTGTCGATCCCCTCCGCGCACTCGTCCGACACGGCAACCGTGGTGGTGCTCAACGTGGGGACGGACGGCACGAGCATCGCCCTCGACCCGGGCAAGGACAACGACGACAACTTCACCCTCACCGAGACCGCCCTGACCGCGACCTCGGCCACGGTCAACCTCGGTGCCGGCTCGGCCACGACGATCTCCGTCGACGCCGGCGCGACGGATCCGGAGATCGACTTCGGCTCTTCATCCATCGCCTTCGATCCCGACGACGACGGGAGCGCCGAGTGCACCATCGACCAGGACGGCCTCACCTGTACCCAGGTCGAGACGGACAACAACGAGGCCGTCGCCGGCGGCAACTCCGTGAGCGTGCTCGCGAACGACGCGACCAACGCGAACCTCGGATGCGCGAACCAGCCGAGCAACTCCTATTCCGTCACCGACTCGGATGAGTCGGCCACGGATCGCTTCGACGTGTGCCTGGGCACGACGCGCGTGAGCACGGTGGGATGGGCGCCCTTCGTGATGGAATGGGCGGTCGCGGCGAAGGATCCAGATTCGGGGTTCGACAACACCTGCCTGTTCGCGAACACCTTCAATCTCGGCATGGCGTCCGCGTGCTTCGATGCAGCGACGCCGTTCAACTCCGCCTGGATCAAGCCGGCCGGGAAGAACGCCTACCTCCAGGAGGCGTTCTGCGTCCTGACTTCTGCGGTTGGCGAGGGCGCCGGCGACGTGATCGAAGTGGAAATGATCGAGGACACCTTTGGCGGCGCCAGCGCCACGGAGCTCGGCACGGGCATCCTGTTCACCCAAGGCGGGTCACCCAGCATGGCCGATGGAACGACTGTTAGCTGGGCCTCCCTCCCGAGGGCGCTCACGGCTGCGGAGAATGGAATCGCCATGCGGATTCAGACGACCGACGGGGACGCCGGCATGAGCTCCGTCTCGCTCTTCTGCCGCGTCGCGGGCGTCGTCGAGCCGTAGCGTGCGGCGCTTCCTCGCTCTCCTGGCGCTCCTCGCGTCCGGCGTCGCCCACGCGCAGGCCGTCGTCGGCACGCCGCAGATGGATTGGTGCTCGCCGATCGTGGTGCGCCCGGACGAGCGCTGGGACTCGAGCCTCTCGTGCAGCGGCCGGCGCCGGTCGTGGACGGATGCGGAGGTCGCCCGGCACGCGAGCGTGGTCTACCTGCTCGGCGGCGTCGGCAACGCCTTCGCCGTCGGGACCGATGAGCCGCAGGCGGAGACGGGCGCCACGTGCCTCGGCGGCGGCGCCTTCGGGGTCCTGGGGTTCCCGACTCGCGAGTGGTACCTCGAGTACGTGCGCCGGATCGTGGCCCTTCGCCCCGCCGGCATGGCCCCGATCAAGTGGGTGGTGGCGCACCGCTGGGACCTGGTGACGAGCAAGCAGCTCGGCTCTCGCCTCGACTCCTTCGACCCGGCCTGGTTCTGGCGAACGGATCCGGCCGACGCGACGCCGCGCACGACGCTCGAGGCGTTCTGGAACGCAGACGACTCGACGCCCTGCGGCGGCGCCTCGACCAACTGCTATTGGGACGATCGGCAACTCCAGTACGGCGTGGCCGAGCTCCCGGGCGGAGCCCCAGCGTGCGGAACAGACGCGACGAAGCGGTGCATGCGCGAGCTCGTGAACCTCGCCGCCGGCGAGGACGCCGCGAGCGGGACGGCTCACGAGGACGCGATCTACTACGTCGAGCTCCAGCGGGACAGCGCGTCGCAGTCGCGCGGGTGGGCGACGGGGGTGGTCGGCCGGCAGGACCTGGCCGGGTATCGGGCGTGGCACCTGGTGCTCGCGGAAGAGGCCGTCGACTACATCGAGACGGCGGCCGGCGTCGGCAACGTGTGGGTCGACCTGAACCACAAGTTCCACTTCTGGTTCAACAAGGCCTCTTGCGCAGGGGGTGGCTGCTCCACCTCCACCTCTGGCGTTCCGGCGTCGAGCGCCACGCCGGACGAGACGCAGTTCCTCGGCTCCGAGTTCTGCGAGACGGTCGCGGAGCGCGAGGACGTCGAGTGCGAGTGGAGCGGGAAGCCGGACTTCTCGACGCTCTCGTACTCGGCCTACGTCCAGGCGGTCTACGATACGGCGCAAGCGATCGAGGCCGCGGGGCTCAAGTACGCCTACCTCTCGGATGCGCTCTCGTGGTGCGGGAACACGCCGACCTGCACGACGGTGAACAACTACTTCGACGAGACGGCTACGGGCGGCGTGAACGAGGCGGAGCTCCGGCGCGATATCGCGTCGGAGTGCGACGACTGCATCGTGCTCCTCGGGATGGACTACGGCTCGGCCAACTGGCCGATGCTCTCCGCGGTCACGACGCAGATCGAAGCCGGCGCGGGTACGCCGACGATCATCCCCTACGCGGCGAGCCCGACCTACTGCCCGGGTCGGGTATCGGCCGGCTACATGCCGCAGGGGTTCGGGAAGCAGCGCGGAGTGACGCTCCGATGATCGCGCGCGCTGTGGCGCTGGCGGTCCTGCTCGTGGCGGTGGAAGCGCGGGCGGCGTGCACGGTCGGAGCCAACTGCTTTGCGGACTGCGTCCGGAACACCGACGGAGGCGGCAACGACGTCGGGGACTACGCCAACACCGACTGCCAGACGAAGCAGATTCCGAAGGCCGGCACGGGTGGTCTCGGAACGCTCGTTTTCGCGGAGGACTGGGAAGCGCCGAGCCTCTACGTCGAGGCGGATTTGAACGACGGCGCTCCGTACTACGGGCCGCCCTACGACCCGAACGACGCTCCCGCGCTCCCGCCGACGAAGTACTACTACGGCAACAACAGC
>JACDJA010002521.1_pt1 | contig 12954 bp, 6 predicted proteins | sample 7449241 | NCBI WGS metagenome assembly JACDJA01 (sample SAMN14253289, study PRJNA609438) | sludge metagenome | isolation source: initial anaerobic sludge | collected 2018-12-20 | reverse complement strand
CCATCGCCACCGTGGGCTATTCGACCGACCCGGCGAAACCGGCCCACTATGTGCCCGCCTATCTCGTCTCACAGGGCTACCGGGTGATCCCGGTCAACCCGCGGGTGGCCGAGGCGCTGGGGGAGAAGGGCTACGCGAGTCTGGCCGACGTGCCGGACGCGATCGACGTGGTGCAGATATTCCGCCGCAGCGACCAGGTGGGGCCGATTGTCGACGCGGCTATCGCCGCCGGGGCCAAAGCGGTGTGGATGCAGGTCGGCATCGTCGACGAGGAAGCGGCCGCCCGCGCCCGCGCCGCCGGGCTGGACGTGGTGATGAACCAGTGCATGAAGGTGCAGCATGTGCGCTGGTCGAGTCCGATGATTTAGAGGGAACTACGAATGACGAGTGACGAATGACGAATGAAGAGCGCCTCTTCATTCGTCACTCGTCATTCGTCACTCGTCACTATCCCGCCTTTCTCCCCACCAAAAACCACGTCTTCATCTCCCCCTTGCCCTTGATCTCGATTGTCCCGCGCGTCTCGGCGACGAACTCGTCCTTGATCAGCTCCCAGGTGCGCTCGGTGATCTGGATGGTGTCGGCCACGCCGTGGGACTCCATGCGGCTGGCGACGTTGACCGGGTCGCCCCAGATGTCGTAGCTGAACTTGTTGCGGCCGATGACTCCGGCCATCACCGTGCCCGAATTGATCCCGATGCGCAGGCGAATGGGGAAGCCGTAGCGGCGCGACAACTCGTGGGAATAGGCCAGCATCTCCAGCGCCGCGTCGGCCAGGGCGTGGGCGTGGTCGGGGCGCGGCGTGGGCACGCCGGAGGCGGCCATGTAGCCGTCGCCGATGGTGCGGATCTTTTCCAGCTTGTAGCGGGCCACGATGTCGTCGAAGCCGGTGTGGAGGTCGTTGAGCAGCTCGACGACGCGCTCCACCCCCAGATCGGCCGACAGCGGGGTGAACCCGGCGATGTCGGCGAAGAGGATGCTGGCGTCGCCGATGCACTCGGCGATGCTGCGCTGGCCGTCCTTCAGGCGGCGGGCGATGGTTTGGGGCAGGATGTTGAGCAGCAGCGCGTCGCTCTTGGCCTGTTCGGCCACCAGCAGGTCCTGGGCCTCGTCGCGCCGCGTGGCGAAGTAGGTGAGCAGCAGGAAAACGACCACCGACGGCCCGATGGCGTTCATGATGAAGAACAGGGTGATCAGGTTGGGCGGCAGCAGTTCCGGCGCGGGGAAGAACGGGCCGATGATGCCGACCTCGGCCAGCCCGGCGACGACCACCAGCGCCGCGAAGCCGGCGAACCAGATGGCCGCCTTGCGCCGGCTGCCGAAGAGCAGCGCCCCCACCGGCGACGTGAGCGACCAGAGGATGACGCCGCTGGAGTTGATGAAGCCGCCCAGCACCAGCATGAGCAGCGCCGGGAAGATCAGGGTGATGAGCAGCTGGCTGAAGCGGAACAGGTGATAGCGGCCGGTCAGCGCGTAGTAGCCGATGCTGGCAAAGGAGAAGGCGGCGTAGAGGATGGGGATGATCCCCGCGCTCACCGCGCCGATGTAGAGGTAGATCAGCCCCCACAGCATGCCGAGCATGGCGATGATGGTCGACGAGGTGACGAGCAGGTCCTGTTTCAGGCGCTCCCGTTGCGCCAGCGCGTCGGCGCGGGCGGCGGAACCTGTCACGGTGAGCATCGTCGTCGTCATAGTCGGAATCTCCACGGGCAAAAGATCGGAGGAGGGCATTATGTCCTGTTTTTCATTATAGCAGAAAATGCCGCCTTAAATGAAGCCTGCTTTATAGTGCGAGGGAAAATAATGTGATACTTTAATGCGCAACGCTTCGGCGCGTTCCATTGGGTGGTTTGTGTTTGTGGAGGGGATTGTAGTTGAACGCCGGGCCAGTGCGTTTAATAGGTGTCTGGAGTTCCATATCGATTGCCGTATTACTCACGGCCGGGTGCGTGATGGGCGCGGACGCGTCGCCCGACAGCGCGATGACCGGGGCGATCGTCATCCTCATGGAGACGGCCGTATACAACAGTGTCGAGGCCACGGTGGCCGCGCGGCAGGCGATTCCTCCCACGGCCGCGCCGGCCGCGCCGGCCGCGCCCCAACTGTTGCCCGTCGCAACGCCCGCGCCGGTTTGCCGGCTGTGGCTGACCACTGAGGAAGACGCCGCCCTGCGAGAGGGACCGGGCCAGGGCTACCGGGAGGTTGGCCGGATGGCAGCGGGGCAGACCACCGAGGTCATCGGCCGGGATGCATTCTACAGCTGGTGGGTGATCGTCATCGAAGGGCGCGTCGTCTGGGTGTGGGGCAAGGTCGTCGTGTTGAACGATTGCGCCGGCTATCCCCCCGAGGCCACCCCGCCGCCGCTCCCATAGCGGGCTATGGCAGCCGCTCGAACCGCGTGAACCCGGCGCTCAGCTCGCGGGTGTCGGGGTTCGCGCCGCCGGTCACGTCCGCCGGGCGGTCGGCGCGGGCGAAGCGCAGGGCCATCCTGTTCCAGCCGATATCGACCTGTTCGGCCGGCACGACGACCTCCAGCAGCGCGGCGTCGCACGTTTCCCAACGGTGGGAGGCCACGACCTGATCGGCCCCGGTCGGGTCGGCCACGACGAACTCCACCGATTGCTCCGGCGGCGCGCCATCCACGCAGAACGGGAACGCCTCCACGGCGAAGCGCGTTTCGCGGGCGGCGGTGGCTGCCCAGCCGACAGCGCTCTCGCCGCCCACTGCCCACACACCCCACGGCTCAACCCCCGACCACCCGTCAGCCAGGTGGACGCTCACTGACGGCAGCGCGGGCGGGGCCACTTCGAGGAGGCAGATGGGGTAGTTCCACGGCGGCGCGGGCGGGCCGTCGTGGCAACCCAGCGGCAGGAGATCGGCCGTTCCCGCCGCCAGTTGCGCCGCCGCGTCTCCCGGCTCGGGCGACATGTGGAGCAGCACGTAGCGAATGCCGTAGCCGCGCAGCAACCAGGGCAATTCGGCCGCCCCCGCCGGATTGGGCCGGGTCAGGAACCAGTCGCGCAGGTAGGCGGTGTGGGCGGGCAGGACGCTGCCGCCGCCGGCGGCGATGGGTTGCCCGTGGAGCGTGCTTGCCCACAGCGCCTCGCCGCCGATGGCCGGGGCCAGCAGCCGCGGCGTGGGGGAAGCCAGATCGAGCAGGCTCTGCCCCGGCGCGAGCGACAGCCCGGCCGCCGCGGCAAACGCCGGATGGGACGGCGGCGGGAAGGGCACGCCGGTGAGCGGCGCGCGCGCCGCCTCGATCAGCAGCAGCGCGGCCACCAGGAGCTTCAGCCACCGGCGGGGCAGCCGGTCGAACCCCAGGGCGGCCAGCAGCAGCACCCCCGGCGCAGCCACCAGCAGGAAGCGGGCCGTCACCCGCGCCCCTTCATAGAAGGGGGCCAGAATGGCCGGGATGAGGCCGGGAGCGGGGAGGGCGTCGGCGAATTCGGGCGGCGCGTCGGGGCCGGGGAAGACGGTGGGCTTCAGGGCGTGGCCCGCGTCCCACAGCGCTTCGTTGAGCGGCCGCAGCGCGGGCGCGGAGACGGGCGCGCCGTTCCAGCGGATCGTCGTCCCCAGCGCCAGAATGAGGCCGATCCCGGCCGCCGATAATATGGCCGCCCATTGCGGCGGGCGGTTGCGCGTCGGGCGGCCGTACGTCACCAGGCCAAACAGGGCCAGCGCGACCGGAACGAGGCCGAAGCCGGAGAAGGCCGCCTCGGTGCGCTCGCCGCCGGTCTGCCGGGCTGCCAGCGCCCGCAGCGCCGGCAGCGGGTGGTCGGGGTAGAGCGCCGCCAGCCCGTCGAGGCTCATGCCCCACTCATTGACGTGGCGAATGTCGTAGCCGGTGACGCTCTCCTGCCGGCTCCAGTAGACGTAGAGATAGGGGGCGCAGAGCAGCAGGGCCACGCCGCCGGCCACGACCAGATGCAGCAACGCCCCGGCCGGGCGCACGCGCCGCCCGACGGCCGCGCCCAGCAGCCAGGCCGCGACGAGGAAGAATCCGATCCACAGGAAGTAGAGGCTGAAGCTGATGGTGGCGGCCCAAACGACCCCGGCGACGGCCGACCATGCCCACCGGCGGCGGCCCGACGCGGCCACCGCCTGCTCTATGGCGATCACCAGCCAGGGCAGCAGCGCCGAGCCGAGGAGCAGGTTCAGGTGACCGCCGAGGCGCACCCACCGGCCGCCCCAGAGCAGGAAGAGCAGGGCAATCAGCACGGCCGCGCCCCGTCCGGCAACCAGCCGCCCCATCCGGTAGGCGCCGAAGTAGGCGACGACGAACGATGTCAGTTGCAGCGCGTTGAAGGCTACCGCGGCGCTCGTCAGGCCGGCGAGCGGCGTGGCCGCCAGAAAGACGCCCAGCCCGTTGGCAAACGTCGCCAGCGACCACCCTTCGGGCATGAAAACGTGGGGGACGAAGAGCAGCGGGCCGCCCTCGCGCAGCCCGTTCAGGAACCAGTCGATGGCCCACAGGTTCTCCAGCACGTCGCCGTAGGCAGGGATGGCCGCTGCCGGATTGTAGAGCCGCCAATAACAGGCCAGGAACGCCGCGAAGGCCGCCGCGGGAAGCAGGACGCGGGCGGCGGGTTGCCACCAGGGAGATGGGGACGAGGGGCGGGGGCCGGCGGCGGGCGACATAGGGCGTTCGGACGATGAGTGTAGCCGATGCACCGATGTAGCGCAATGACGGCCGATGACGGATCGCGTCATCATGATGCGATGTGTTGTAACACCCAACGTCTATCGGGAATCCGCCGGGCTTTTCCCCTGCCCGGTTGGAAATCGACGGAGGAAAGTCAAAACGGGTTTTGGGATTGTTCCCAAAACCCGTTTTGGTTTAGATCAGCAACCGGATTTCACCGACGAAACCCGGTCCGGGCGGATAAGGTTATTTGCTGGGGCCGTTGACGCGACCGGAGGCGCAGGCCATCGCTGTGCCCATGAACACGTCGGAGGTCATCTCCGCGCAGTTCGTCCAGGCGCCGGCCTTCTTTCCGACAGCCGTGAAGGAAAGCGTGTGGGATTCACCCGGCGTTGGGGGGGCGGTGGTCACGAGCACCTCGTAGCCGCCCGATGAAGGCGCGGGAGCGGTGCCGGCGCCGTTGTAGTAGACGGTGCCGCCGCGACTGCCGAACTTGTTCTCCGCGCCAACGGTCAGGAAGCCGCCATCGCCGCCGGTGATGGCCGACCCGTAGGTGAAGGAGATGTCTTCGTAGGGGGTGGCATCACCCGAGACACCGATCCAGATCTGGAAGGTGTTCTTCTGCGCCGGGTTGGAGTAGTTCGGCACATTCCTCCATTCGATGGCGATCCAGGAGCTGCCGCCTCCCGACAGCAAGGCAACCCGAATACCGCCGCCGGCAGGAGCCGTGGCGACGTTCAGGTCGCTCCAGAATGGAGCCAGAACGTTGTTTGGCGGGGTAGCATTGGGCAGGTTGGTGTTGGCGAATTGAACATCAGCCGCAGTCCCGCCGCCGACAATGGCGTAACCGTTGGATGTAACGCCGATTCGGGTGTAGACCTCACCGCCATAGAGAAACGCCGGAACGTTGAAGTTGCCAATCGTTTCATCCCCAAACCCTGCTGTGGCGGCGACACCGAGCGGGAGGTAGCCCGCCGGCGAGGCCAGCGGATCAATGGTCACGTTCACATCCGGCGGCTCGGCGCCCTGCAGCACGCCACTCGCCTGCACGCCGTTCTTGTTGCCGATCTGTGTCCCGCCGACGACGGAGCCGGCCGTCAGGCTCAGCTGCTTCGGCAGCATATCGATCAGGTTGAACGATGCGTCATCGAACCCGGTGTTGGTCAGGGTGATGGAGCAGCCGGTGCTTTCCTTCACGCGAAGGATGCTTGGGGCGCATACCTTACTCATCTCAACCACTGCCTGGCCGCGGACGATGGTGATGGGGAACGTGAGCGCCCCGCCGCGATTGGATGTCATCCGCAGCGTTGCGTGCCGTACTTCGCCGAGCGGTACCGTGGGGGCCGATACGGTGATCAGGAACGAGTATTTGCCGTTGGCCGGCACGTTGATCTTCTTGGGAACGGTGACCGTCAGGTCCGAGGGGGCGGTAACGCTCAGTTTCCACGTCGCCTTCACGCCGGTCTGATCCTCGACGGTGCGCTCGACCGTCAGGCTGCCTGCCAGATCGGGCACGTAGAGGCTGGGATAGTTGGCGTACCACAGGCTATCCTTATAGGCCATGTAATTGTCGACCGTTTCATCAAAGGTCAGCGGCGCCCAACCGGCCTTTGCCAGGTTGACCCGGCCGGAGCCGGTGTCGAACGGTGTGGCCGGGGTCGAGCCGTCTTCCTTGACGACGCCCGTGTAGGCGGTGGTCATCAGGGCCGACTTGATCTGTCCGGGGGTCCAGTCCGGGTTTTGGGCGGCGACGAGGGCCGCCGCGCCGGCGATGTGGGGGCTGGACATGGACGTGCCCTGGATGGCCTGGAACAGTTCACCGGCCGGGCCGCCCGAGGATGTCGCCGGCATCGGGGTGTTGCCGGCCAGAATCTGGACGCCGGGGGCGGTGATGTCGGGCTTGCTGATGCCGAGGGCCTGGTTCGGGCCGCCGCGCGAGCTGAAGGCGGCCATGACATCGCCCGGAACGGTTGTTGCCGTGCCGGGGGTGAAGGTGGCCATCACGCCCGTGTGGGAGTCGACAAAGCTGACCAACGCGCCGCCGTCGGGGTATTCGATGTGGACGCTGGGCAGATAGTGGTTGTCGGTGCTCAACCCTTGCAGCGCCGGGTTGTAGAGGATCATGCCGCTCGCGTTGCCCTGCAGGACGTTGTAGCCCTTCAACACGCGGGCAATGGTGCCGCGCTCGCAGATCACGATCTTGCCGGTGTAGGTTCCGGGCGCGGCCGGGCTGTTGCAGTTGATCGGCGATGCCTTGACGACCGGGGTGGGGGTCATGATGCCGTCGGTGACGGTGACGCCGGTGAAGTTCAGCGTGTCGCCGTTGTCGGCCGTCAGGGTCAGCGTGCTCAGGAAGAAGCGGTCGCTGGTGCTGGCGGCCACGGTCATGGTCCACGGGCCGCGATGAGCGACGGTTTCCGGCGTGGGGCCGCTGTTGCCGGCCGAGGCAGAGATGAAAACGCCGTTGTCATAGGCATTGGCAAAGGCCAGCTCAACCGCGTCGGAGAACGGGTTTTCGCCGCCGCTGATCGAGAAGTTGATCACGTCGACGCCGTCGAGGATGGCCTGGTTGACGGCCGCCACGGAGTCGCTCGAATAGCAGCCCAAACTGGCGCAGACGCGGTAGGCGATGACCTGGGCGCGCGGCGCGACGCCGGAGACAACGCCATAGGGTACGCCGAAAATCGAGGCCTCGACGCCGCCGTTGCCCGCGGTCGTCGTGGCGGTGTGGGTGCCGTGGCCGCCGTCGTCGCGGGCCGAGTCGAACTCGGTCGGCAAGAGGGTCTGGAGCGCCTTATAGGTGTTGAGCATGTTGTAGGCGCCGATGAGCTTGTTGTTGCAGGCGAACGGCGCGTCGTTGGGGTTGGCGGCCGTATTGCCGAAGTCGCAGGCGGCCGGGGCGATGGCCGGCGGGGCATACGGCTTGCCGAACGGGTCGGGATCGGACATGGACGGGTGTTCGGGCCAGATGCCGCTGTCGATGATGCCCACGACAACGCCCTCGCCGGCGCTGCCCTGGCCGCCCAGCGCGTTCCAGGCCGTCGGCGCGCCGATGAACTGCGGGCTGGTCTCGGTGTCGGGCTGTTGCAACGTATCGAGGTAGACGCCGGTGACGCCGTCGATGGCCGCCAGATCGTCGACCTTGGCCCCCGCCAGTACGATGGACGCGCCGTTGAATACCTTGTCATAGCGGTTGATGACTTCGCCGCCGGTGACGGCCGCGAGGGCGTCGGGGCTGACCGAATCATCCAGCGTCACGATGACGCTGACGACTTCAAGATCGTTGGGGTCTATGCCGGCGCGCTGTGTGGAGATGCCGTCGTTCGCGGGTTTGGCGGCGGAGATCGCGTCACCATCGGGCATAAGGGGGGTGGTGGTGAAGCCACTTGTCGAATCCTGGGCCTGCGCCAGGGATGAAGCCAACAGAACCAGCAGAAGCGCCGCAGCTGCCAAAATAAGCCGGCTGCGTCGGATTGAGACAGGTTTCATCGAATGTTCTCCTCAGGACGACTCGAAATTCAGGTTCTTATGATAATGTTCTTGTGCCGCTTGAATAAGGTTCCCCCGCCGGCAGCAGCGGTCGGCCGCGGCGATCGTTGCAGTTACTTTGAAGTCTGGTTCTCTCCACCTCCAAAACTATTCGTATGTGATTTATATCGACGGACTTCTGGAACCACGAGGAAAAACAACCAGGATGACCCCCTTATCTTGGGCGATATTATGCCATCAATCAAATGAGGAATCAATAAGTAAATCGACCGAAAATCCGATTTGATCGACTTTGGTCGCCCAAGCAGGGTTTGACGGGCCGGCGAAACAAGCGTTGGCCCGGCTAAAACCTGGGCGCCGACCTGGCAGGTCCGGCGGACAACAAGTTGAAGGCCTTATATTGCAGCGTGCTGACACATTGCGTCATCATGACGCAATGTGTTATAATGATCGACAAGGGCGTGCGGGTGCGCGCTTTTTGGGTGGAGTGGGGCACACCGCTGCCCCACGAATCGAAACGTCAGGCATTTCTGCAGGGGACGGGAACATGAACATCTCGGGTAACGGACACAGCGGCAGCACTCGGTCGGCGGACGGTGAGCGGCGGCCGATCCGCGACGATTCCTTCGTCTACGATTACGTCATCATCGGCTCCGGCTTTGGCGGCTCCGTCTCTGCCTGGCGACTGACGGAGAAGGGATACTCCGTTCTCGTCATCGAGCGCGGCAAGCGCTGGAACGCCGACGATTTCCCCAAGACCAACTGGAATGTTTTCAAGTATCTCTGGATGCCCGCCCTGCGCTGCTTTGGGCCGCAGGGGCTGAATTTCTTCAAGGACATCTGGCTCCTGAACGGCTCCGGCGTCGGCGGCGGCAGCCTCATCTACGCCAGCACCCATCGCATTCCGCCCAGGGCCTTTTTCGAAGCCCCGGAATGGGCGCATCTGGCTGACTGGGAAGCGGAGCTGATGCCCCACTACCACACCGCCAACCGGATGCTGGGCACGGCCACCAACCCGGCGCTCTGGCCGGCCGACCACACGCTGCGCGAGATTGCCGGCGACCTGGGGCAGGCGGATACCTTCGAGACCACCGGCGTGGGCATCTATTTCGGTGAGCAGGGCGTGACGGTGCATGACCCCTACTTCGACGGCGACGGCCCGACGCGCACCGGCTGCAATCACTGCGGCGGCTGCATGGTCGGCTGTCGTCACAACGCCAAGAACACGCTGGACAAGAACTATCTCTATCTGGCCGAGAAGCACGGGGCGGAGGTGCTGCCGGAGCACAACGTCGATCTCATCCGGCCGCTCTATGGCGCGCAGCTCGACGAAGCGCGATATGAGGTCGCCTGCGAGAAGATCACCGATGTCGGCTCCAAGCGCCGCTCCACAATCAGGGCGCGCAATGTGATCGTCTCGGCCGGGGTGCTGGGCACGGTGGAGCTGCTCTTCAATTGTCGCGACGTTTACGGCACGCTGCCGCACATCTCGTCCATGCTGGGCGAGGGTGTCCGCAGCAATAGCGAGGCCCTGATGGGCGTGACGGCGCGGCATAACAGGGAAGATTTCTCCCAGGGCGTGGCCATCACCAGCCATTTCTGGGCCGACGAGGCGACCAGCGTCGAGCCGGTGCGCTATCCGCCGGGGTCGTCGTTCATGCGCTCGCTCATCTGGCCGCTTGCCGGATATGGCGACGAGGGGGAGAGTTTGGGCGGCCGGCTGTGGGCGTCGCTCAAGCATTTCATCCGCAAGCCGGGCGACTTCATGCACACCCGCTTCCTGCCGCGCTGGGCCGAGCGGGACACGGTGCTGCTGATCATGCAGACGGTGGAGAACAAGATGTCGTTGCGGCGCGGCCGGGCGCTGTCGAACGGCTTCCGCATGGGCTTGCAGACAGAGCGCGACCCGGAGCAGCCCATCCCCGCCTGCGTGACCGCCGGCAGCGACGTGGTCAACCGCTTCGCCGAAAAGGTGGACGGCGTGCCCTGGGTGGGGCTGAATGACCTGCTCGACATCCCCAACACGGCCCATATTCTGGGCGGCTGCCCGCTCGGAGCCGACGCGCAAACGGGCGTGGTGGATATCGATCATCAGGTGTTCAATTATCCCGGCCTCTACGTGGCCGACGGCTCGGTGGTGCCGGCCAACCTGGGCGTCAACCCCAGCCTGACCATTGCCGCCATGACCGAGCGGGCCATGAGCCGCGTCCCGGCCAGGGCCGCCGCGTCGCCGGTCGCGCCGCTGCCCTATCCGCATCCCATCACGGTCGATGGCCTGGAAACCGGGTTTCTCGGAGCGACCGGTTCCTCTGGTCGCCGAACCCCGGCTTCCAGCGCCAACGCCGCAGCCGGAAGGCCAAGCCGAACCCTGCCCGCAGCGATGATGGTGCTGATCGGCCTGCTGCCGGTGCTGTTGTTGCTGTTTGGGTTGAAGAAGAAATAATTTGATTTAACCGATGCTTTGCGTAAGGGCGGGTATGAAACCCGCCCCTGCCGGCGACTTATCAGGTACGTGAAGAGTGACAGGTGAAACATGATCCCACCGACCGACTGCATTGAGTTCATCAACCCGGCCACGGGCGCGAAATTCGGCGAAGTGCGCATGACGACCGAGGCCGAGGTGATGACCGCCCGGCGCGAGATGGCCGCCGCCCAATCGGTGTGGGCGGCCAAATCGGTGAAAGAGCGCGCGCGACTGGTGAAGAAGCTCCAGAGCGTGATGATCGACGCCACCGACGAGATTACGGCCGTCGTCAACCGGGACCACGGCAAGAGCCGCCTCGACGCCATGCACGAGGTCTTCATGACGGTGGAGAAGATTCACCACTACACCGCCCACGCCCCGCGCTGGCTGGCCCGCGAGCGGGTTCCGCGCGGCCTTTATTTCTTCAAGCGGTTCTATGCCGAGCGCGAGCCGTATGGCGTGGTGGGCATCATCGGCCCGTGGAACTACCCGATCGATCTGATGGTCCCGCCCATTATCTCGGCGCTGCTGGCGGGCAACACGGTGCTGGTGAAGCCGTCGGAGGTGGCCGCGGCCACGGGCGTGTTGCTGGAGACGCTCATCAACCGCGTGCCGGAGCTGTCGCCTTTCGTCCGCTTTCTCCACGGCGACGCGCGCGTGGGCCAGGCGCTCGTTCGCTCCAAACCCGATCTGCTGTTTCTCACCGGGTCGGTCAAGACGGGGCAGATCGTGGCCAAAATGGCCGCCGAGAACATGACGCCGTTCATGTATGAGTTGGGCGGCAAGGACGCGATGCTGGTGCTGGAGGATGCCGACGTGGCCGCGGCCGCCAAGTGGGGCGTATGGGGCGCGTTCTATACCACCGGGCAGGCTTGCGTCTCGGTCGAGCGGGTCTACGTCCACGAGAAGGTGTATGATGCGTTTGTGGCCGCGGTGCTGGAAGAGACGGCCCGGTTCACCGTGGGTTATTCGCCCGATACCGACAGCTCCTACAACATGGGGCCGCTGACGTTCGAGCGGCAATGCAACATCGTCAGCGATCACCTCGACGACGCCCTGGCCAGGGGGGCGCGGATCATCATGGGCGGCAAGCGCGCGGGCATGTTCATCGAGCCGACGGTGCTGATCGACGTCGATCACTCGATGAAGATCATGATGGACGAGACTTTCGGGCCAACGATGCCGATCATGAAGGTCCAGGACGATACGCAGGCCATCCAGTTGGCCAATCACAGTTCGATGGGCCTGAGCGCCTACGTCTGGAGTCGTGACCTGAAGCACGCCGAGCGAGTGGGGCGACAACTGGAGGTCGGCGTGGTCAACATCAATGACACGATGGGCCACTACTCGGTGGCCCAGTTGCCATTCGGCGGCACGAAGCTGAGCGGCAACACCCGCACCCACGGCCGCGGCGAGGTGATGCAGTTCGCCCGTCAGAAAGCCTACTCCATCAGCCGCCCACCCAACCCGATTGACCCGGTCATCTGGATTCGCTATCCGGGCAGCTACGGGCTGCTCAAGATGATGACGGGTGTGACCTACGGCACGACGCTGCGGCAGCGGCTGGAGCATCTGGGCGAGTTTCTGACGAAAGACGAACGCGCGCAGGCAGTGGCGGGGCGCGCGGCCGTCGGGGTCGGCGCGGCCTCGGCCCTGGCCGCGCTGGCGGTGATGCTGCTTCGCGTCCGGCGGCACTGAGCTTTTAGTGGATTGTGGACAGTGGGCAGTTTCTGCCCACTGCCCACTATCCACACCACTATTCCGCGGATTCCCTTTTCTGCTATACTACAAGGCATGATCGCCGGGATTATTGCCCCTGCCCAAACTGCTCCCATCCGCCGCCGGGCCACGTATGAGGAATATCTGGCCGCGGCCGGCGAGTCACGCATTGTCGAATGGGTGGATGAGGAGATTATCGAATACATGCCGCCAAGTGCATTCCATCAAAAAGTCACCTGGTTCTTGTTTAGTCTGTTGCGCAGTTTTGCCGAACGGTTTGATCTGGGTATGGTGGGTGCAGGTCCGCTGGAAGTCAAGTTATGGGCCGGCGGCCCGTCGCGCGAACCGGACGTCTTCTTCTTGTCCGAGGCACGGCTTGTTTCACTGGATGAACAGCGCTTCACCGGCGCGCCCGATCTGGTGATCGAAGTCGTCTCGCCCGGCAGCGTGCGCGAGGATCGCGTGCGCAAGTTCACCGAGTATGAGCAGGCCGGGGTGAGGGAGTATTGGCTGGTCGATCCGCGGCCGCACCAGCGCACGGTGGAGTGCTATCGCCGCGACGAGGCCGGGGTGTTCGCGCCGGTGGATGTGACCGAGGACGGCCGCCTGCATTCGGCCGTTCTGACCCACGGCGGCGCGT
>JACDJA010002519.1_pt1 | contig 12961 bp, 17 predicted proteins | sample 7449241 | NCBI WGS metagenome assembly JACDJA01 (sample SAMN14253289, study PRJNA609438) | sludge metagenome | isolation source: initial anaerobic sludge | collected 2018-12-20 | reverse complement strand
CGACAATGGCGGATATCTGGCTACAAGTCTGGACCACTTTGCGCAGCGAATTCGCCGACATTCCCGATGTCGGCGAGGCCACTCGCATCGTGCTGCGATTGGGCATGGCGGTGCTGCTGGGCGGCTTGCTCGGCTACGAGCGCGAACGCAGCGGCAAGGCCGCGGGCCTGCGCACCCATATGCTGGTGGCGCTGGGCGCGGCCATCTTCGTGCTGGTGCCGCTGCAGAACGGCATGCAGGTCAGCGACCTGAGCCGGGTGCTGCAAGGGGTGATCGCGGGCATCGGTTTCCTGGGCGCGGGTGCCATCATCAAGCTCAGCGACGAGCGCGAGATCCGCGGCTTGACGACGTCGGCCAGCATCTGGATGACGGCCGCCATCGGCGTGACCGCCGGGATGGGGCGCGAGGCCACCGCCGTGGTCAGCACGCTGATGGCGCTGTTCGTGTTGGCGGTGCTGCGGCGGGCCGAGGCCCGCATCGCCGCCAAGGACGACAAGCGGTTGATCGAACGCGACCGGCCCTGAGCGGTCCTCAGATCCAGACATCGTTGGGCGCGCTGCGCTCGCCGCCCTGGTCGCCGGTGTTGCGCACGCCGCGCGGCTCGATCAGCATGGCCTGCACCTCCTGCGGCGCACAGGGCTTGTGCTCCACCCCCCTGGGGATAACGGCCATTTCGCCTGGCCCCAGATCGATGTGGCCGTCGCGCAGGTCGATGCGCAAGTGGCCGGCCAGGACGATGAAGGTCTCGTCGGTGTCGGCATGGGCATGCCAGACGAACTCGCCGTGCAGCTTGACCAGCTTGAACTGGTAGTCGTTCATTTCGGCGATGACCTTGGGCATCCAGGTTTCCTGGATCAGCGACAGCTTGTGGGCGAGATTGATGGCGGTGATGGCGGGCATGGCGGCATCCTTGGCCGGGGAAGAAAACCACAGCTTAGGGGCTGGCGCGCGCGGGGTCTTGTACGTTTGTGCGCAAGGCCGCGCGTCAGGGGCGCAGGGTGCCGCGCCAGCGCGCGGGCGTCATGCCGAAGGTTTCGGTGTGGCGGCGCGTCAGGTGGCTCTGGTCGGTGAAGCCGGCGGCCAGCGCGGCCTGCGCCAGGGGTTCGCCCACGGCGATCAGGCGGCGCGCCAGGTCGAGGCGGCGCAGCAGGGCATAGCGGTACGGGCTGGTGCCGTACAGCGCGCGGAAGTCGCGCGACAGGCTCCAGCGGTCGATGCCGGCGGCGCGTTCCAGGTCGTCCAGCGACACCGCCTGGCCGCGCGCGTCGTGGATGTACTGGCGCGCGCGCTCGCAGGCGGCATAGTCGGGGCGCGCCCGGGCCGGGACCTGTCCGGCGGCGACGCACAGCGCCTGCGTCAGGTCGTAGAGCGCGTCGTCCTCGCGCAGCGGATCGGCGCAGGCGTCGGCGCCACGCAACAAGGTGGCGCAGGCCGCGCGCAAGCGCGCATCGTTGGAGATGCCGCCGCGCACGAAGGGCAACGGGCGGCCGCCCAGGATGCGCTGGATCAGCGCCGGCTGCACATAGGCCATGCGGTAGTGAAAGCCGGCGTCGGTGCCGGCCTGGCCGTCGTGCGCCTCGTCGGGGTGCAGCACCAGCACGCCACCCGGCAGGCTGTGCCGCAGGTCACGGCGGTAGTGAAAGCTCTGCACGCCCGCCAGCGTGCAGCCGATGGCGTAGGTGTCATGCCGATGCAGCCCGTAGCCGCGGCCGCCGAAGTAGGCCTCGATGCGCTCGAAGCGGTCGCCCGGCGCGTGGCGCACGATCCAGTCGCGGGAGGCGGGGCGGGCGGCCATCGGGCTACTTGAGCTGCACCAGCACGAACTCGTTGCCGTACAGGTCGATGAAGTGCGCGTAGCAGGTGGCGGAGTCGTCCACCGGCTCCTTGGTGAAGCGCACACCGCGCGCGGCCAGGCGGGCGTGGTCGCGCATCAGGTCATCGGTGTAGAACACGCCCACCGGCTGGCCGCCGGTCTGGTCGCCGACGCGGTCGCGCTGGGCCTGGGTCTGCGCCAGCAGCAGCCAGACCCCCACCGACGGCTGTTCGGGCAGGCGCAGGTGCACGTAACGTTGCGGCCCCACCGCCATGTCGACGATGGCCTCCATGCCCAGCTTGTCCTGGTAGAAGGCGATGGCGGTGTCGTAATCGTTGACCAGCACGACGAGGCGGCCAAGTGAATGCATGTCGGGACTCTTTTGAAAGTTCAGCTTGCGGCTATGCTAACCGGTCTTCATGGCGCCGCCGTGCGCCATGGGTGGAATCCGACCCGCGGAGCCGGCCTGCAGCGGGAATTTCAGCGGGCACGCTCGCGTGGGCCCCGTCGGCAAGGCCTCAGCCGGCCCGGCGCAGGGTGAAGTTGAACCGCAGGCTGCCCAGCGTCGGGTGGGGGCGCTCCTTGAGCGGCAGCACGCCGTGGTAGCGCAGCCGGTCGACCCCGCCCCACACCACCACGTCGCCATGGAACAGTGGCACATGCACGGCCCGGTCGCCGCGCGCATGGCCGCCAAAGAGGAACACCGCCGGCATGCCCAGCGAGACCGAGACGATGGGCGCGCCGTAGTCGCGCTCGTCCTTGTCCTGGTGCAGCGACAGCCGCGAGCCCGGCTGGTAGCGGTTGATCAGGCAGGCGTCCGGCGCGAAGGCGGCAAAGCCCGCCGCCAGCGCGGCCTCGCGCGCCAGTGTGTCGAAGGCCTCGGGCATGTCCGGCCACGGACTTCGCGACTGTGGATCCTCGCGGGTGTAGCGATAGCCTTGCGCGTCGCTGGTCCAGCCGTAGCGGCCGCAGTTGGTCAGCGCCACCGACATGGGCAGGCCCCCGGGCGTGACCATGTGGCGAAACGGCGCCTGCCGGCGCACCGTGTCGACGCCGGCCAGCAGCGCCTGCGCCACGGGCAAGGCGTAGCCGCGCAGCACCATCGACTGCGGGCCGATGCGCTCGCGGCCGGTCTGCGCGGTCTCTGCGTCATTGAACAGGTTGAGGCTGGTTCCCATGTCAGGCCGCATCGTGGAAGATCACGCCGAGCGTGTGGCGCCGGCCGCCGCGCAGCGCGCTGACGCCGTGGCGCATGGCCACGCGGCGCCAGCCGCGCGCGCCGGCCACGGGACGCTGGTTGACAGTGAAGATCAGCGCATCGCCCTGGTCCAGTGGCACCACCTCGGCACGCTGCCCGGCGCTATCGGTTTCGGTCATGACGAATTCTCCGCCGGTGAAGTCCGCGCCCGGGCGCGACAGCAGCACCGCCGCCTGCAGCGGGAAGACATGCTCGCCGTACAGGTCCTGGTGCAGGCAGTTGTAGTCGCCGGGCCCGTATTGCAGGATCAGCGGGGTCGGCCGGCGCTGGCCGGCCTCGTGGCAGCGCGCCAGGAAGGCGGCATGCTCGGCCGGATACTCGACCGCGATGCCCATCTGGCGGTTCCAGCGGTTGGCGATCGGCGCCAGTCGCGGATACAGCGCGGTGCGCAGGTTGTGCAGCAGGCGCGGCAGCGGATAGGCGAAGTACTGGTATTCGCCACGGCCGAAACCGTGACGGCTCATGACGATGCGGCTGCGGTAGCGATGTTCGTCGCCGTAGCCGCTGGCCAGGGCCTGGCACTGCGCGGGGGTGAGCAGGCCGGCGGCCACGGCGTGGCCGCGCGCGTCCAGTTCGGCGGCGAGGCGGGTCCAGTCCAGGGTGTCGAGCTTGCTCATGGGAAACGCGTGGTGGCGGGCGGTCGGCGGATATCCAGTCTACCGCCGACGCGGCCGGCGTGAACGCCGTAATTTGCGCCGCGGTCTGCGCCGTTCTCCGGGCCGTAAGCTGCTGCATCGAGTGCGGCCGCGCGGATCGGCGCCACGCCGGGCGCAGTCAGTGATTGATGGTTTTCCATATATGGGATAAATTTCCTGATATGGAAAAATCATCCACACCCGATACGGACCTGGACCAACGCCTGGCCGGCCGCCTCAAGACCCTGCGCCTGGAGCGCGGCTGGTCATTGGACGAACTGGCCGGCCGTGCCGCGGTCAGCCGCGCGACCCTGTCGCGCCTGGAAAACGCCGAGGTCAGTCCCACCGCCAGCGTGCTGGGCAAGCTGTGCGGCGCCTATGGCATGACGATGTCGCGCCTGATGCGCATGGTCGAAGACGACTTCACCCCGCTGGTGCCGAGCGCGGCACAGGCGCTGTGGGTCGATGGCGACACGGGCTTTCGCCGCCGTTCGGTGTCGCCGCCCTCGCAGAAGCTGGCCGGTGAAGTGTTGGCCTGCGAACTGCCCGCGGCTACCCATATCGACTACGCGCAGTCGCCGCGGGCCGGCCTGGAACATCACCTGGTGATGCTGGAAGGCGAACTGACGATCCGCGTCGATGGCCAATGCCACACCCTCGCGCCCGGCGACTGTCTGCGGTACCAGCTCTATGGCGCCAGCGCCTTCGACACCCCGCCGCACAGCGGCGCCCGTTATCTGTTGTTCATCGTCTGAGTCCACCATGGCCATCGATTCCCTTGCATTGAACCGCGTCAGCGCGGCGGAGGCCCGCGCCTTGTTGCCCGGCCTGGGAGAACTGCTGCATGCCTGCGTGCAAGACGGCGCCAGCGTCAGTTTCGTGCTGCCTTTCGACGTCGAGGCGGCACGGGCGTTCTGGCGCGACAAGGTACTGCCGCCGCTCGAAGGCGGCGGGCTGGTGCTGCTGGTGGCGATGCAGGACGGCCGGGTGGCCGGATCGGTGCAACTGGACTGCGATACGCCGCCCAATCAGCCGCACCGCGCCGAGATCCGCAAGCTGCTGGTGCATCCGGATTTCCGGCGCCGCGGCATTGCCCGCGCGCTGATGCGGGCAGCGGAAGCGGCCGCCGTGCAGGCCGGCCGCAGCCTGATCACGCTGGACACGCGCAGCGGTGACAACGCCGAGCCGCTGTACGCCTCGCTGGGGTATCGAACGGTGGGGAGGATTCCGGGATTCGCCCGCGATGCGCGCGATCCGGCGCGGCTGGACGCCACCACCATCATGTACAAACCGTTATAGCAACGCCCGGCGGCGGGCGGGAACCGCCGCTCAGGCGAGCGGCTTGAGGCCCACGCTGTAGGGCGGGGCGTTGCCGCGGGCAGCGGCCTTGATCTTCAGCATCGAGCCGCCGGGGGTGAATTCGAATTCCTGGAACGGCACTTCGAACCACTGGTGGAAACTGGTGCGCGAGAACTCCGGCACCCACACCTTGGGCCGCTTGGCATCGCAGTGGAATTCCACCAGCGTGCGGTCGATGCCCAACGGCCGGGTGTTGCCGATGCGGTAGCTGGCGCGCAGTTCGATGCTCTCGGTGCGGCCAGGTTGCCAGGTCAGGCCGATGGACATCATGAATTGTTCGATCGCCTCAATGCCGCGATACATAGCTGACTCCGAATGCTGCCCGGCGCGGGCGCCGGCGGGAAATAGCGGAATTATCCGCCATTCCCCGTTTTCCTGCGCGCCGCGCCCCGGCCTTGCGTTCCTTCAATGGCCCTGATTGAGTAAACCAAATGGACGCGCGCCGCCGCGCCCTGCACGATGATGCCCATGTCTTATATAAGACTGGCGCAGCCGCCGCCGGTCTGGGCATTCGACTCAAAGGAATCATCATGGCGAATCTTCTCCTGGCACTGGTCACCGCAGAACTCTCCCTTTTCGGTGTGGATGCCGCCGCGCCCGTCACGGAGCCGGTGGCGGACAGGGCCCCCGCCGGCAGCGCGCCGCGCTTCGACAGCGAGCACTATCGCAGCGCGCTGGGCTGATCCACCCGGTCGCCCGTTCGGGCCGGGGCGCCGTGGCGGCCCCCGTTTCCACGTGCGCCGGCGGGTGTCGGCAAGCCCGTAGAAATAGGCAGGTATCGCGCAAGAACGAGCCTGTGCGTGATGGCGCGCGATGCTTAATATCGCTCTCACGCCTGGGGTCGATGGGTTCCGCGTGAATCCGTCGGCGCCTGCGGGCCGCCGGCGTGTTGCCGGCCGCGGCGAGTTGAGGGAGATCGCATGAGCACCGAAAAAATCTGGTTTGTGACGGGCGTTGCCGACGGCCTGGGTCTGGCGCTGGTCAGGATGCTGCTCGATCAGGGACACAAGGTCGCGGCCACGTCGCGCGACGTCGATGCGTTGCTGGACGCGGTGGACGCCAAGCTCGAAGGCCGCTTCCTGCCGCTGGAAGTGAACCTGGCCGACGAAGGCAGCGTGCGCCGCGCGGTCGATTCCGCCGTGGCCGCCTTCGGCCGCATCGACGTGGTGGTCAACAACGCCAGCCACGGCCTGCCGGGGGCGCTGGAAATGCTGTCGGACGCCGCGCTGCGCAGCAGCTTCGATATCAATGTCTTTGGCGTGTTGAATGTGGTGCGCGCGGTGATGCCGCGCCTGCGGGCGCAGCGCGCCGGCCACGTGTTCAACATTTCGTCGATCCTCGGTTTCGACGGCGGCAGCGCCGGCTGGGGCGCCTACAGCGCCGCCAAGTTCGCCGTCAGCGGGCTGAGCGAAGCGCTGGCCGCCGAGGCCGCCCCGCATGGCGTGCGCGTGTCGCTGGTCTATCCCGGCGCGATGCGCGCGCAGGCGGACGGCTCGCGCCCGGAGGCGGGCATCGGCCACGCCGCTTGCGGCGATCCGACCAAGGCCGCGCGCGCCCTGATCCAGGCGGCGCAGGCGCAATACGCGCCGCTGCACCTGTTTCTGGGGCGCGACGCCTTCGACCAGGCGCGCGGCAAGATCCAGTCGGTGCAGCAGGAACTGGCTCGCTGGCGTGAAATGTCGGTGTCGATCGGTTTTGTCGATGAACGGCGCCTGGCGGCCTGACGCTGGGCGTCTACCCGGACAGCCCCTGCGCCACCTGGTAGGCGCCCAGCAGCGCCAGGCTGACCATGAAGCATTGCTTGAACGCGCGCGCCGACAGCCGGTTGCGTAACCACTGGCCCAGCGCCATCCCGGCCAGCGCCGGCAGCAGCATCAGCACCGAGGCGCCGGCCGCGCCCGGCGTGTAGCTGCCGTTCAGCCACAGTCCCGCCGCCAGCGCCACGGTGGACAGCGTGAACGAGATGCCCATCGCCTGGATCAGGCCGTCCTTGCCCAGGTTCAGCGCCTGCAGATACGGCACGGCGGGAATCACGAAGACCCCCGTGGCGGCGGTGATGAGCCCCGTCACCGCGCCCACCGCCGCGCCCAGCGCGCCCTCGCGGCGCGCTGGCACTGTGGGCGGCGCGCCGAACATACCCCAGGCGGCATAGGCCACCAGAGCGGCGCCCAGGCAGACGCTGGCCCAATGGCCGGCGGGTGCGCCGAACCACGCGGCCCCCGCCAGCGTGCCGACGCAGACGCCGATCTGCATGGCGGCGATGCGGCGCCATACCCGCAACAGCGTCGGCCACGGCCGCGCCTGCCACAGGTTGGTGATGAGCGACGGCACGATCAGCAGCGCGGCGGCCTGCGCCGGCGCCATGATCAATGCCAGCATGGCCATGGAAATGGTCGGCAGGCCCAGCCCCACCACACCCTTCACCATGCCGGCCAGCACGAAGATCGCGGCGGTCGCGGCCAAGAGCGCGGGCGTGCCCACGCCCGGCAGGTCGGCGGCGCTCAAGCGGCCTCGCAGTGCGCGGTGAGCGCGTCGCGTGGACGGCCGAACAGGGCATAGGCGACGTCGTCGCCGGCGCCCTGGCTGGCGGCGCGCAGCAGCCACTGGCGGCCCTCGCACAGGTCGGCGGGCTGGCCGGCCCCATACAGGGCCGGGCCGCCGATCAGCGCGATGCCGAGCATGCGCTGGGCCGGCGCATGGCCGGCGCGCGCCGCCGCCCGCAGCCAGGTCAGCATCGCGGGATAGTCGCCCAGGGTCTGGGCCTCCAACGCCAGCGCGTACTTCTGCGCCGGCGTGGCGTAGGCCGACAGGGTGCCGTTGGCTTCGGCCAGGCCTGAGGAATGCAGCGCCAGCGCCGTCAACAGCGCCGCGCACCAGGTTCCGGCCCGGCGGCCTCCAGGGGAGAATGTCATGGGATTGATCCGCTTTCGGTGATGGATGCAGGCATTCTGCGCGCGGGGCGGCGCCGGCCCTATCGGGATCTGGCGCAGGCCGCCTACGGAACAGCCTGAGCCTGGCGTGCTACGCTTTTCGGTATGCGCTTCGACCTGACCGATCTGCGGCTTTTCCTCAATGTGCAGGAAACCGGCTCCATCACCGCCGGCGCGCGGCGTTCGCACATGACGCTGGCGTCGGCCAGCGAGCGTATCCGAGGCATGGAGCAAACGCTGGGCGTGCCGCTGCTGTTGCGCGAACATCGCGGCGTGCAGGCCACGCCCGCCGGCCGCACGCTGGCGCATCACGCGCGCCTGGTGCTGGCGCAGATGGACCGCATGCGCGGCGAACTGGACCACTATGGCCAAGGGCTCAAGGGCCACGTGCGGGTGTTGTGCAACACCACCGCGCTCAGCGAGCACCTGCCGGCGGTGCTGGGCGAGTTCCTCAAGGATCATCCGCGCGTGTCGGTCGATCTCGAAGAACGCCTCAGCTTCGACATTGCCGACGCCCTGCGCGCCGGCACCTGCGACATCGGCGTGCTGGCCGATTCGGCCGACCTGCAGGGCCTGCGGGTGTCGCGCTTTCGCCATGATCCGCTGGCGCTGGTGGTGCCGCCGGATCATCGCCTGGCCGGCCGCAAGACCGCGTTGCTGGCCGACGTGGCGGACGAGGAATTCGTCGGCCTGGTGGAAGGCAGCGCCTTGCAGGAACACATCGCCCAGCATGCGCGCCGCCGCGGCAAGGCGCTGTCGTACCGCGTGCGCCTGCGCGATTTCGACGCGGTCTGCCGCCTGGTGGGCCAGGGCGTGGGCATCGCCATCATGCCGCGCGTGGCCGCCGTGCGCCACGGCCGCGCCGCGGGCGTGCGGCGGCTGGCGCTGATGGATGACTGGGCGAGGCGCGACCTGGTGCTGTGCGTGCGCGGCGAGTTGCCGGCCTATGCCCAGAAGTTGGTGGCGTACGCGCTGCGCGACGCGCCCCGCGCCTAGTCTGGCGCGGCGTCTTCGCATGCGAACAGGGCCTGGACGGCGCGGCTCAAGGCCCTGCCAGCGGCGCCCCGCGCAAGTGGCCGCGCTCGAACCACGACCCCGACGCCACGGCGGCCAGGATCACCAGTCCGTACAGGCTCATGGCCAGCGCGGCGACCGCGAAGAACCAGGTCAGCGACCCCGTCAGGTGCAGCACCGCGCCACCCAGGCCGATGGCGGTGGCCAGCCGCAGGACCCCGGCCCACAACGGCCATTTCAAGCGGCCCGCGCCCTGCGAGGCGAAGTACATCGAAAAGCCCATCGCGAAAAAGCCGTACATCGGACCGGCGATGCGCAGATAAGCGGCGCCGGCTTCCAGCATGTGGTCCTCGGCGCCGAACAGGCGCAGCCACGCTTGGGGAAACAACGCCGCCGTCAGACCGATGGCTTCGGCCAGCGCGAAGGCCATGGCGCCGCCGGTCAGGGCGATGCGCAGCGCCCGTTCCGGCTGGCCGGCGCCGATGTTGGAGCCCACCATCGCCACCATCGGCGCGCCCAGGCCGAACGCCAGCGGCATCATCAAGTATTCCAGCCGCACCGCGATGCCGTAGCCGGCCACCGCGGCGGTGCCGGCATAAGCGCCCACCAGCGCCGCCGTCAGCGCCACCAGGCCGTTGGTGAGCAGAGGGTTGAGCGTGGCCAGCGCGCCCACCCGCAGGATGCTGCGCATCAGGCTCAGGTGCAGGCGGCTGCGGGTCAGGCGCGCGGCGTTGCGGCCGCTCAGGCAATAGCCGCCCAGTACCAGCGTGCCCACCGCGTAGTAACTGACCAGCGCCCAGCCGCCGCCGGCCACGCCCAGCGCCGGGAACGGGCCCCAGCCGAAGATCAGGCAGGGCGACAAGGGCACCAGCAGCAGCGCGCCGCCGCAGATCACCGCGCCCGGCACCAGCATGTTGCCGGTGCCGCGGATGACGCTGGCGAAGGCGTTCATCAACCACATCAGCACGATGCCGCTGAAGATGACGTTGGAGTAGGCCAGCGCCGCGTCCAGCGCCGCGCCTTCGGCGCCGAGGGCGCCATACAGCAGCGGCCCGCAGGCCAGTAGCAGCACGCAGAACACCAGGCCCAGCGCAGCGTTCAATACCACCGCGTGCAGCACCAACTGATCGGCCTCCCGTTGCCGTCCGCCGCCCAGGGCGCGCGCCACGGCCGCCGAGATGCCGCCGCCCATCGCGCCCTGCGACATGTTCTGCATCAGCATCAGCACCGGCACCACCAGCGCCACCCCGGCCAGCACCGGCGTGCCCAGGCGCGCCAGGAACCAGGTCTCGATCAAGCCGGTGGCGGACTGCGCCAGCATCATCAGGATATTGGGCCAGGCCAGCCGCGCGAGCGTGGGGGCGATCGGCGCGTGCAGCATCGCTTGCAGGCGTGCGTTGGCGGGGTGGGGCACGGCGGCGGCGCGGGTGGCGGGCATGGTCGGGGAGGCCGGAGGAGAGCGTGCGGAAAATTTACGTGCATATGCCAATAATTGTCAACAATGCGCTAGACTCGGGTCCGTCGCGGCAGTAGCGTAATGGACTTGCCGTGCCCCTCCGAACCCATCATGTCCGACACCGATTCCTCCGCCATCCCCCCGGACCCGCTGGTCTGCAACGGCGCCGCCTTGCGCAAGGCCACCCGGCGCGTCTCGCAGTTGTACGACACGGTGCTGGCGCCCTGCGGCCTGAAGGTGTCGCAACATTCGATCCTGGTACACATTGCGCGCGCCGGCACGCCGTCCATGACCGATCTGGCGCGCGCCATGGTGCTGGACCGCTCCGCGCTGGCGCACAACCTCAAGCCGCTGGAACGCGATGGCTATGTGCGCATGGCGCGCGACGAGCGCGACGGCCGCAGCCGCCGCGTGGCGCTGACCGACGCCGGCCGCGACAAGCTGGCCGAGTCCAAGCGCCTGTGGAAGGATGCGCAACGGCGCTTCGAGGCGGCCTATGGCGCCGAGCGCGCCGCCGCCTTGCGTCAGTCGCTCGCGGACATTTTCTCCGACGATTTCGCGCTGGCGTTCAGTCGCGGTTGACGGGGGGGCGGCTTGCGGGTCCGGCCCTGGATCAGGACCGCGCCCAGCACGCACGCCATGCCCGCGAGCTGATGGCGCGACAATGATTCGTGCAGCAGCAGCGCCGCCAGCAGTACGGCCGAGACGGGCGCGATGGCGGTGAACAGAGCGGCTTCCGACCCGGCCACGCGCTGCGCGCCGGCGTACCACAGCACGAAGCCGGCCACGGTCGGCACCAGCGCGTAATAGGCGACCGCCAGCAGCGCCTCGGCGGAGAGCGCCAGCGTCCACGGCGCTTCCATCAGGCTGGCCGGCAGGCACACGGCCAGGCCCATGGCGCACATCAAGGTCGACAGCGCCAGGGGCGGCAGCGGCACGCGCAGCCGCTTTTGCAGCAGGATGAACAGGCCTTCGCACACCACCGCGCCCAGCACCAGCGCATTGCCGACCCATGAGCCGGCGCCCGGCGCCGCGGCGCCGCGCGTCATCAGCCATACACCGGCCGCCGCCGTGGCGATGGCCAGCAGCGTGGCCTTGCCGGGCCGTTCACCCAGCAGCGCGATGGCGATGGCGGCCGACACCAGCGGCAGGGTGCCGAGGATTACCCCGCCATCGACCGCCGAGGTGCGGCCCAGGCCGGTGATCAGCAACGTGGTGTAGCCGACACTGCCGGCCGCCGCCTGCGCCGCCAGCAGCAGCCAGTCGTGCCGGCTCAGGCGCGGCAGGCGCATGCCGGCCAGCCATCCCAGCAGCGCGAAGCAGGGCAGCGCCAGCGCGAAGCGCAACGCGGTGGCGGTAAAGGGCGGCAGCCCGGTGGCGATAATCTTGCTGGCGACGACGGTGCTGCCCACCAGCACCATGGCGGCGGCCAGGCAGGCATACCCTTGGGTTCGGTTCATGGAAAACGGCCGGAATCAGGACAAGGCCGCAGCGTAGGCGCGAGCGGCGCCCACGGTCTTGAACGAAATTGCGGCGGGCCTGCCGGGGGGGGGCCGTCAGCGCGCGGCAGCCTGGGCGTAGCGGCCGGGCGACACGCCATAGGCGCGCGAGAACAGCCGTGTCATGTGGCTCTGGTCGGCGAAGCCGGCGGCCGCGGCGGCGTCGGCCAGCGCCATCCCCTGGCGCAACAGGCGGCGCGCCAGCAGCAGGCGGCGCTGCATCTGGTAGGCGTGGGGTGTCATGCCGGTGGCGCGGCTGAAGGCGCGCAGCACCTGGAAGCGGCTCAGGCCGCTGGCCCGGGCCAGGTCGGCCAGCGACAGCGCGGCGGCGGGCGCGTCATCGATCAGGCCGAGCGCGTGGCGGATGCCTGCGGGAATGCCAGGCCGTGACGGCTGCGCGGCCTGGCGGCCGGCGCGCGCCAATACCCGCAGCAACAGCGTGTCGCGCGCCAGCAGCTCGCCACCGGCAATGGCCAGTGCGTATAGCGACAGCAGGTCCGCCGCCAGCGCGGGCGCGTCCATCACCGGGTGCTCGAATTCGAAGCCCGCGCCGGCCGGCAGCGCGCCGGCGGCGTCGGCCACCACCGCCGGGTCCAGGTACAGCATTTGCCAGGCGCGCTCGCCGCCGACGGGGGCGCCGTCGTGCACCTCGCCGGGATTGACGGTGATCACCTGGCCCGGACCCGCCTCGACCTGGCCGCGGCCGCTGTGCGAGACCTGTCCGCCCTGGCGTAGCACGCCGATGCCGAACTGCTCGTGCGTATGCCGCGCAAACGCCTGGGCGCTGCGCGCGGCCACCGCCTGAATGCCGGCCAGGGCGCTGCGGTGCATGACGAACTGGTTGGCGCTCATGGGTGGGTTCCGGGGTGTGCCGATACGCTTGCGCGCGGATTCAGGGCCGGGCGTTGCGGGTGAAGACGTCGCGCAAGGCCGCCGCGAACAGGGCATCGACATCGCGGCGCAAGCCGTCGGCGCGGCTGTATAGCGAAATCGGCGG
>JACDJA010002516.1_pt1 | contig 12978 bp, 5 predicted proteins | sample 7449241 | NCBI WGS metagenome assembly JACDJA01 (sample SAMN14253289, study PRJNA609438) | sludge metagenome | isolation source: initial anaerobic sludge | collected 2018-12-20 | reverse complement strand
CCGAGCGTGCCATCATCGAAACCCTGCTCGACGCCTATCCGAACCACGGGATTCTAGCAGAGGAGTCCGGTGCGTCCGATGCGAAGAACGGCGAGGATTACCAGTGGATCATCGACCCACTCGACGGCACCACCAATTTTCTCCACGGTGTGCCGCAGTACGCGGTGTCCATCGCGCTCCGGCACAAGGGCCAGATCACCCAGGCCGTCGTCTACGACCCCACGCGCAACGAACTTTTCACCGCCAGCCGCGGCCGCGGCGCCATGCTCAACGACCGCCGCATCCGCGCCAGCAAGCGCAGCAAGCTCTCGGAATGTCTGATCGGCACCGGCTTTCCCTTTCGCGACTTCAGCTTTTCCGAGGCCTACATCAACATGTTCCGCGACATGATGAAGGCCACCTCGGGGCTGCGCCGCCCGGGCTCCGCCGCGCTCGACCTCGCCTGGGTCGGCTGCGGGCGCTACGACGGCTTCTGGGAAATGCGCCTGAGCCCGTGGGACATCGCCGCCGGCAGCCTCATCGCGCAGGAATCCGGCGCGCTGGTCGGCAACTTCCTCGGCAACGAGGGCTTCCTCGACTCCGGCAACATCGTCGCGGCGAGTCCGAAAATCTTCGCGCAGATGCTGCAGATTCTCGCGCCGCACCTGCCGCCCGAACTGAAGGTCTGACGGGTTCGGCGAAACGCCCCCCGCTACACCGTCACGAGCGGCCACGCCGCTTCGAGATTCCATCAGGTATCGTGCCGTCCTCCGACGAGCCCGAGCTCGGTGCGCAGGCGCGCCTGCCAGGCCGCCATCCAGCCCGGCAGGGCGGCGGCCGGCATGGGCCGTGCGATGAACCAGCCCTGGGCCAGATGACAGCCGCTGCGGCGCAGGAAATTCCAGTCGGCACGGTCCTCCACGCCTTCCGCCACCATCTCCATCCCGAGATGCCGCGCCATCTCCAGGCTGGCCTCGTAGATCGCGCAGCGGGTTTCGTCGTGCCAGGCGCCCGTAACGAAGCTGCGGTCCACCTTGAGCTGGGTGAAGGGGATGTCGCGCAACTGGCTCAGACTGGAGTGACCGGTACCGAAATCGTCGATCGACAGCCTGAAGCGCTTGAGCCGCAGACGCGCGAATATGTCCAGCGCCGTGCGCATATCGCCCATCAGCCGGCTCTCCGTAATTTCCAGGACCACGTCTTCCGCGGGGATACCCGCGGCGGCCACCTGACGGGCGATGACGTCCGGCAGATCCAGCATGCCGAGGTTGTCCATGGAAAGATTGATCGCCATGCGCAAGCGCAAGCCTTGCGCGCGCCACGCACCGGCCTGCGCCAGGGCAGCGTCCAGCACCGTATGCGTCAGTTCGTCGATCAGCCCGTGTTCCTCGGCGATGCCGATGAATTCATCCGGAAACACCAGACCGTCCTCGGGATGATCCCAGCGGATCAGCGCCTCCACCCCTTCCACCGCACCGGTGGCAAGACTGACCGTGGGCTGGTAATGATTGACGAATTGTCTCGCACGGATCGCGGTACGCAATGCGTCCGGGGTGTAAATCCTGCGGCTGCCACGCGCATGGGCGGAGGCCGTGGCGCCGAGTCGATCCAGCAGGGGCCGCAGTTCCGCGGGGCCGGCCGGTTTTTGCAGACTGCCGAGCACGGCGAGACCGTGCTCGCGCACCAGGCGTTCCACGGTCTGCAGGGTGCGCTCGTCTTCGCCGCTCAACAGGATGACGCCGCCGGCATAGCGCTGTTCCGCCAGGCGGCGGACGAATTCCACACCATCCATTTCCGGCATGTTGAGATCGCAGATCAAGAGCGGCGGCATGAACGTGCCGAGCCGCGCCAGCGCCTCGCTGCCGCTGCGGGCAACCTCCACCCGCGCCACCCCCAGATGCCGCAGCAGCGACTCCATCTGCTGCAACAGTACCGTATCGTCATCGACCACCAGAACCGCGGCGATCTCTTCCGAAACGTGCAGGGGCGCCGCCGGAGCGAAGGCGGCGGGCGCGGACCAGGCGGAGGCTGCGGCCGCGCGAACCGCTTCCAGCGCCGCACGCAAGCCGGAGAGTCCTTCGCCATCGAGGGTCCCCGGCGTTGCTGCGCGCGCCTGCCGTTCGCGTTGCTCGGCCAGCCGGGCGTAGTGCAAGGCGCCCACCGCGCGCGCCGCGGATTTCTGGCGGTGCATCTCCTGCATCCAAAGCTCGGCATCGCCCGCCTCCGCAAGCCGCACCAGGCCCGCCTCCGCCGCGCGCAGGAAACTGTCCAGCAGGGCGCGCGCCTGCGCCTCGTCCGTGCTGCCGAGCGAGGCATACAGGCATTCCAGCGCCAGCGCCTGCGTCTCGGCCACCGGTGCCGCGTGCGGGGCCGGTGCGCTCGCGCCTTCCAGCACCCGTTCGAGCGCGCTGCGCAAGCCGTCCAGCGTCAGGGGTTTGACCAGGACGTCATCCATGCCGGCATCGCGGCAGCGCTGCAATTCGTCGGCCGCGGCCGCCGCGGTGATGCCGACGACGGGAACGTGGCCGCCGTGCGTCTGCTCGTGCTGGCGCACGGCTCGGGTGAGCTCCAGGCCGTCCAGAATCGGCATGTTGAGGTCGGTAAGGATCAGGTCGTGTTTGCCGGCACGCCAATGCTCCAGGGCCGCGGCGCCATCGGCGACGATCTCGGCAACGTATCCGAGCCGGTCGAGCTGCTGGCGCAATACGGACTGGTTGGGGGGGTAATCCTCCGCCACGAGTATCCGATACCCGAGGGAGCCGCCAGTGGAAATGTCCGCCCCCAGGACAAGCGGCGGTGCGGCAGGCTCGTTCCAGGCCGCGGCGGGCAGCCTGACATGGAAGGTGGACCCCGCGCCGGGGTAAGTATCAAGGCGGATGCTGCCGCCCATGGCCTCCACCAGCTGGCGCGTAATCACCAGGCCGATGCCGGTTCCCTCCACCTGCCCCATTTCCGCGCCCAGCCGGTTGAAGGGCTGGAACAGTTGCCGCTGCTGTTCCGCACTCAGGCCGGCGCCGGTATCGCAGACCGCGATGTCGACGTGCCCCGCTGCGTCGACATCGCAGGTCACCCGCACCCACCCGCCTTCGTGGTTGTATTTGACGGCATTGGAGACCAGATTGTTCAGCACTTGCAGCAGGCGCAGCCGGTCGCCGCGCACGTAGACTTCCGCGCAGCCTTCGCCGATCGCCAGACGGACCCTGCGCGCAGCCGCCGCGGCGCTGTTCTGGGACCGGCACTGCGCCAGCACACGCGACAGTTCCACCGTTTCCAGGCGCAGCTCCATGTGCCCGGCCTCGACACGCGCCAGATCGAGAATGCCGTTGACCAGCCCGAGCAGGTGCTCGCCGGCACGGCGGATGTCGCCGGCGTTCTCATGCAGGCTCGCCGAGGCGCCTTCCTCCATTTCCATCAATTGCGCATAGCCGAGGATGGCATTGAGCGGGGTGCGCAACTCATGGCTCATGCTCGCCAGAAAGCGGCTCTTGGTGCGGCTGGCTTCCTCCGCCGCCTCCTTGGCCTGGCGCAGTTCGGCGGTACGCGCGTCCACGCGCTGCTCGAGCTCGGCATTGAGGCGCTGCAGCGCCGCCTGCGCCTGCCGCATTTCGCTGATGTCGCGGAACACGCAAAGCAGGTATTGCCGCCCGGCCTCGGCCATCGCCATGATGGTGACGCGGACGTCGATCAGGGTGCCGTCCTGGCACCGATGGCGGCTTTCGAAATCATCACGCCCCGTTCGCAAGATGCGTTCGATCCGGGCACGGATCACGTCCTCCGTATCGACGGCCTCGTACGCCGTGACCGGGAGTCTGGCAAACGCTTCGGCGGTGTAGCCGAGCTGGCGGTGGACCGCCGAATTGAAGGCGACCGGCAAGGCCGTCGCGGGGTCGATCATCACCACGCCATCGGGCAGCAGTTCGAAGAGGGCTTGAAAGCGCGCCTCGGCTCGGCGCGCGTCGGCTGAAGGCAGTTCAGACATCGCGTGCTCCTCTGGTGGGTGGCAGATGCTGCGCCAGGACATCCAGCAGATGCTGGAGGTTGAGGGGCTTGCTGAGATAGGCCTCGAAGCCCGCCGCCAGTCCACGCTCGGCGTCGCCCTTCATGGCATTGGCGGAAACGGCGATGACCGGAATGGCGGCGGTGGCGGGGTCGGCCTGCAATGCGCGCAAGGCCGCGTAGCCATCCATGCCGGGCAGGTTGATGTCCATGAGGATCAGCGCGGGCCGCTCGGCACGGATCTGCTCCAGACCATGCTCGGCGGTAACGGCTTCGCGCAGCTCCAGATCGGGACGGCGGGCAAAGATTTGCCGCATCAGGCGCAGGTTCATCGGGTTGTCCTCGACGTGCAGGACCAGGGGGCGTACGGTGCGGGTGGCGGGTGTCGCAAGGTCCGGCTGGGCGGTCGCCTCGGCGCTCGTGTCTACGGTCTCCCCCTCGGCACAGGCCGGCAGCTCGATCCAGAACCGGCTGCCCTCGCCCTCGCGGCTCTCGAAACCGACGCTGCCATGCATCATCTCGACCAGGCGGCGGGTGATCACCAGGCCGATCCCGGCGCCTTCCACCTTGCCGCGCTCCGCCCCCAGGCGATCGAACATGGTGAAGATGCGCGCCTGTTTGTCGGCGGGAATCCCGATGCCGGTGTCGTGCACCGTGACGCGTACGCCGTCGCCGTCACGCGAGCAGGCGAGCTCCACCCTGCCGCCGGGGCGGTTGTACTTGATCGCGTTGCTCAGCAGATTGATCAGCGCCTGCCGCAGGCGCACGTAGTCTGCGTGCACCGCCGCGTTCTGCGCCACGCCGTCCAGCTCGACCAGCCGGATGCCGTGCTCGACGGCCATCGCCTCGACCATCTGCAAGGCCTCGCGCACCACGCGCCGCACCGGCACCGCCTCCAGCGACAGGGGGAGCCGGCCCGCCTCGATGCGCGACAGATCGATGATGTCGTTGATCAGTGTCAGCAGGTGATGGCCCGCCTGCCCGATCTCGGCCGCCTGTTCGCGGCTCTCCGCGGACAGGCCCGGGTCGAGCGCGAACAGCTGGGAGAATCCGAGTATGGCATTGAGCGGCGTGCGCAGCTCATGGCTCATGCTGGCGAGGAATTCGCTCTTGGCATGGCTCGCCGCCTCGGCCTCGTCGCGCGCGGCGCGCAGGGATTCCTCCATCGCCTTGCGTTCGCTGATATCGGTGGCGACGGAAATGTAATGCAGCAGCTGGCCGTTGTCGTCATGCACGGCGGTGATGGAGAGAATTTCCGGAAAGACCTCGCCGTTCTTGCGCCGGTTCCAGATGTCGCCGCGCCAGTGGCCGTCGCGTTGCAGCGCCTGCCACATCGCCTGGTAAAACGCCTGGTCCTGCAGGCCGGATTGCAGCATGCGGTGGTTGTTGCCGAGCACCTCCTCGGGGGTGTAGCCGGTAATCGTGCAGAAGGCGGCGTTGGCTGCGATGATGTTGGCGCGCGCGTCGGTGATGGTGATGCCGTCCTGGCTCCTGTCGAACACCGTGGCCGCGAGACGCTGCTGCGTCGCCGCGGCCTTCTCGTCGGTGATGTCCTCGTACACGCCGAGCACACCGAACACTTCGCCGTCGCCTGCGCGCAGGGGCACCTTGGAGGTTCGCAAGATCTGGTGCCGGCCGGTGTGGTCGATCTGGGCTTCCTCGTAGTGCAGTTTGGATTCGGCGCGCTCCATCACCGCCGCGTCGTCATGCCGGAATGCCCCAGCCATCTCGCGCCACACCAGATCGTCGTCGGTCAAGCCGCGCAGCGCGTCGGCCGACGCCTTGCCCGCGTCGGCCGCGAACGTCCGATTGCAGCCCAGATACACGTGCGTGCGATCCTTCCAGAAGATGCGCATCGGCACCGTGTCGAGAACGGTCTGCAGCATGCGGCCCGCCGCCTCCGCCTGGGCCGTCGCCGCTTCCGCATCCGCCGTGCGGCGGCGGCTGCGGTCGCCGAACAGGAACACCAGGCCGACCAGCACCGAAACGAGCGTCCCCGCAACCAGCGCCGACGCGGGCAGGCGGCTGTCCTGTGCCGCCAAGAGCTTCGCGGTGGGCCAGATCTGGATATGCCACTCGCCAAGGCCGTTGCTGAAGCGCCCTTCATGCGGCACGCTCCCGGCGGGCAACGGGGCCGACGCGTAGGCCGCCTCATCGTTCAGGAGGATGTGGATATCGTAGCCGCGGCGCCGCGCGCTCGCTGTCAACGCCTCCAGCAGTTCTTGACCATGAAAGCCTGCAACCAGATAACCGTCCGGGCGTCCGGACGCCGTCAGGGCACGAACCAGCGCCACGCCTCGGCCCCCCTGCTGCACGGGGCGATCCACGAATTCGAGCACCGTCTGCCCCGCGCTGCGCGCACGGACCAGACTCCCATTGCGCAGGAGATCGCGCGTCAGGTCTTCGCGAAGAATGCCTGCGTACGGCTGTTCCGGAATCACCCAGCGCGGCAGGCCCGCGGCGTCCACCCAGCCGATGCCCAGGTAGCCGCCCGGCATGGTATTCATGTAGGCATCGACATCCACTTCCCACAGCCGACGCGGCGTGCCATCCGCCATTTCCCAGCGCAAGGCCATGCGATCGATGGCGCTGATCCGTTCATGCAGCGCCGCCTCGATGCTTCGGGCCGTGGAACGCAGCTCCGCCACGGCCTGGGCTTCGAGTATTTGCGCTTCCCGCTGACGCAGGCTCTGCCAGCCCAGGAGCGTGAGCACGAACAAGGCGAGTGTGATCGCGGCGCCGGCGAGGCGCAGCCGGCCTCTCGACCGCGCGGGCGCCGCGCCGCCGATACTGCGGAAAAAATCCGCCCCGGTCGCGTCAGCCTCGTGTGTCCGCACGCTGCAAGCCCCGGATCGTGTTTTGCGTAATCATTCTCATGTGATTTTCATCACCGCTTGACGGCTGTTGAAAGAACCTGTTCAACGCCCCCTGCGTTGCCTGATCGCCGGATTCCCGAATCGCCGCCATGGCTCGTGACCGGGTCCTCCGGCCTATCCTGCAAGTGAATTGCCTTGCTGCTGCCGGGCGCATGGGCCGGAACCCCGAGTTCGCAATACGCGACAACCGCGTTGCCGGCGCCGAGGAATTCGACGTCCCGACTCAGGCGCCGCACCAGGTCGAGGCCCCGTCCATGCAGGCCGGCCTCTGGCACGCGGGACAAGATCGCCGGGGCGAATCCCGGGCCGCTGTCGCATACGGAAATTTTCAGCATCCTGCGCGCGTCGCGCCGCACGATTTCGAGATCGATGTCGATGAAGCCAGCGCGGAGCTCCCGGAGGGCGTTCTGGCGGCGCGCGGCATAGGTTGCGAATCCGTCGCTGCTGGTCTTGAGCGAGGAATCCAGCCCCAGCAGGCCGTGGTCCAGCGCATTGGTAACCAGCTCGGACAGAATGAGAAAAACCTGGCCAGCCTGTTCCCGGATGGCTGCGATGTGTTCGATCACGCCGAACAGGGTCGGCACCACATCCAGGGTCTTCAGCTCGGGCGCTTCGAAATGGTAGGACATGCGCAGGCCCTGGCTGCCGGATTCCGGGTCAAGCGCCTGTGCAAGGCCCGGCACCGACGCCCCCGGTGCCCCGAGCGTCACCATGAGCACGGCGATATCGTCGACAGGTTTCTTGCTCGCGCAGTGGCTGTCCAGCGCATCCAGCAGCGCGTCGAAACGCTGCAAGGGGTCGGCCGCTGCCAGCCTGGCCTGCGCGCGCTCGATCCCGAACTGCTCGCCTTCGACATTCTCCGCCTCGGTCAGACCATCCGACCACAGAAACAACTGGCAATCCTTTTCGTAGGCACACGTCTCGAGTTCCCGGGAAAATTCCTCCGGTGGCAGCAGCCCAAGCGGTACATGCCGGGATTTCCAGCTCTTGACGATTTTCCCGCTGGCGTCGACCAGGCAAGGCGCCGGATTTCCGCCGTTCCAGACATCGATCGTGCCCATGACCGGATTGATGGACACCAGGGTCAGCGCGGCAAAGCGCCCCCGAGGCATCATGGCGTGCATGCGGCTGTTCATGACCTCGGCGATGCGCCCGATGCCGTAGCCCAGTTCGGTCATGGCATAGAAGGTATCGAACTGCGGCAGCGTGGCCATCGCCGCCGGCAAACCATGTCCCATGCCGTCGCTCAGCATGAGATGGTGGCATTTGCCGGGGGTGCGCGCCGCCGCGATCAGGTCGCCGCTGAAATGCCACGCGGGCACGATGCGATGGCGCAGGGCGGGATCGCCGAGCCCGTCGCGGTTGACCATGTACTCCATCAACTGCGCGCCCAGACGCCGCTCCTCTTCCGCCTGCCGGTAGTAGGTGGAAAGCTCGTTCGCCTGCCGCGCAAGCGTCTGCTGCAAGGCGACGATCCGCTGGAACACCTGGATCTTGGCCTGAAACACGGGCAGGGACAGGGGTTTGGTCAGATAGTCGTCCGCCCCCGCGCGCAGCCCTTCGAGCACTTCGTCCTCGCGCGTCAGCGCGGTGACCATCAGGATCGGCAGCCAGCGCGCGCCCGCCGCCTCCCGAATGCGCCGTGTTGCCTCCAGACCGCCGATTCCCGGCATCATCACGTCCATCAGGATCATGTCCGGCGCCTCGGCAAGAAAAACCTCGAGCGCTTCCTCGCCCGAGCGCGCCACGATCGGACGATGCCCCAGTCTCTTCACCACCTGGCTTGCGATCGCAACGTTGTTGGCGGTGTCGTCCACCACCAAAACCGTCATGCCCGATGCGCTCATGGGATCGGCGTCTCGCATCACTTGATGGTAAACAGGCGGCTGAAATTCGAAAGCTCGAACACCTGTGCCACGGCACCCTTGCAATTGAGCAGGGTGATGGACTTCGCCGCGCTTTTCGCGCGCTCCTTGAGCAGCAGCAGCATGCCCATGGCCGAGCTGTCGACATATTTCACCTGGTCGAAATCCAGCTCGAGTTCACTGACACCAGGCTCCCTCAGCAGCGAGTCGGTCGTTTCGTTGAATACGGCATGGCTGTTGAAATCGAAACGCCCGTTGAGTACGAGACGTGCCGTGCTGCCGTCCTTGTGGGTATCTATGTTCATCTTCTCTCCATTCTCAATACACTGCAAAAAGCCTGAACGCGCTGAGCCGACATGCCGGACCGAGTCCCGATCTGCGGTTCACTGGTTCATGCCGCCTGGCACACCCGCGTCCGACACATCGCGCAAACGGGTCGTTTCGGCCTCGCGGCGCGCCGCCGGCAGTTCGATCGTGAAACTGCTGCCCTCGCCTTCCACACTGTCGACAGTGATGACGCCGCCCATCAGGTCGACCAGATGCCTGCACAGCGCCAGCCCTACGCCAATGCCGGGAATGCTGGACTCTTCCGCCCCGAGCCGGCTGAAGTACTGAAACAGTTCATTGCGCCGCGCCTGAGATATACCGATTCCACTATCGGTGACCGCGATGCGCAGCCGACCGTTTTCCAGCAGGTGGCAGGACACCGTCACGCGGCCGCCTTCCCGGTTGTACTTCACCGCATTGCTCAGCAGGTTGAGCAACACCTGCCGGAAGCGATTCACGTCGACCGCCACGGTTTGCCGCACACATTCGGCGCTCAGATTGACCAGTTCCAGCCCCTGGGCGGCGGCATGCGGAGCGATCTGTTCCAGGCACTCGCGAATCAGGTCGGATACGTCGGCCTGCTCCGGTTTCAGCTCGAGTCGACCGGTTTCGATGCGGGAAAGATCCAGCACGTCATCGATCAGTTCGCGCAGCAGCCAGCCGGCAGCCAGGATGCGCTTGATGTTGTCCTGCTGCTCGTCGTTGAGCGGCGCCTGCGGATCGGATTCCAGCAGTTGGGCGAAACCGACGATGGTATTGAGCGGCGTGCGCAGTTCGTGGCTGACATGGGACAGAAACTTCGATTTTGCCTGGCTGGCCTGTTCGGCGGTTTCCTTGGCCCGCACCAGTTCATCCTCCATGCTGATCTGGTCGGTCACATCGTTGATCGCAGCCACAAAGTGCGTGACTTCGCCCACCTCGCTGTGCACCGGTGAAATGAAAATGTCGCACCACACCGTGCGGTCCCGCTGCGACCTGCCCTCGACCACGGCATGCCGCTCGGCACCCAGCGTTATGGCGTCATGCAGGAAACGCCATCCGCCGGCACTTTTCACGGCTTGCGCCAGCACCGGCCAGACCTGGCCTGTGATGCCGGCCTCCGCAAGTTCGGCGATTTCCAGAAACGCGGTGTTCGCGTACTCGATAGCGAGGTCGCCGCAGCGGAAGATCACGATGCCGGTTCCGCTGTCGGCAAGCGCCCGGTCGTGCAGGCGCAATTCATCCTCCATCCGCTTGCGCGTCGTGACGTCACGTGCCGACGCCTGGATGTTGAGGATGTGCCCGGCTTCGTCCCGGGTCGGCGCCGCCGATATGTCCGCCCAGATATAGTCGCCGTTCCGGTGGCGCAGCCGGACGTACGCGCACTCGCCCGGCTCTCCTCGCGAAACCGGCGCGCGCAGCGTTTCGCGCACCCGCCCCATGTCGTCCGGATGCACCATGGCATCCCATTCGAGCCCGATCATGGCGGAAGGTTCATGGCCCAGCACGCGCTCCAGCGAGGGGCTGACATAGACGAAGCGACCGTCCGGATCGTGCAGCGAGATCACGTCAAGGGCGTTTTTCGCAAGCAGGCGGAAATGCGCCTCGCTTTTCTGCAGGGCTGCGTCGATTTCCAGGGCGCGCGTGATGTCGGTGCGGATCGAGAAATACCGTTCCAGCCGGCCATCGCGGTCGAAGAAGGGCACGATGGTCGATGCGACCCAGTAATGGCTGCCGTCCTTGCGGCGATTGCGGATGTTGCCGTGCCAGATGCCGCCGCGTGAAATCGTGTTCCACAAGTCGACAAAGACTTCGGGCGGATGAAAGCCCGAATTGATCAGCGCATGCGTTTTGCCGATGATTTCTTCGCGGCTGTACTGGCTGATCTCGCAGAACTTGTCGTTGGCATAGACGATGCGGCCGGCGGTGTCCGCGGCACTGACGATGGCGTGTTCGTTGAATGCCTGCAGGTGCTGCGCCAGGACGCGGTCGCGTTCCGCCATCTTCGCCGCCATCTCGTCCAGCGCGTGCGCAAGCTCGCTCAATTCGGTGCCTTCCGCAACGCCGCTGCGTTGCGTCAGGTCCCCCGCCGCGTACGCGTTCGCATGGCGAACCATGCGGCGCACCGGCGCGATGACCAGGCGCCGGGCCCCCAGCCAGGCAAACACGAGCATGCCGCCGAACACACCGACGATGGCGAGGAGCATCAGCCCACCGGCGCGGCGCACCGGGACCAAGGCGTTGCTGGCCGGAATGCCAACCGCGACGAAGGCATTTTCACTGGCCAGACTGCTTCGCAGTCTGGCGAAGGAAAACAGGCGCAATGTGCCATCTCCCCCGTAGGCCTCCACCACGCCGGTCTCCCGATCCGCCTCGCCGACGCGCTGGATTGCCGCGGCAATGGGCCGGTCGCGCCAGACTTCGGGCTGCGGATCACTGTGAAGAATGACGCCGTCATGGTCATGAAAAAACAGCTCGGTGCCCTCCGGCAGCCTGGACCCAAGGTTGCTGCGGTTGAACCAGGACAGATCGACCGACACGAAAAGATAGGCGAGATGCTCGCCCTGGCGCCCCTTGATCGGCTTGGCCACGATCACCACGGGTTCATCGACCAGCACACCGGAATGGTAATCACCCACCACGATCTCTTCATGTCCCTCACGGATCCGCTGGAACCAGAGCTGATCCTTGAAGCTGTTGTCGCGCGTCATGCGGATGCTGCGGCAGAGGCTGTTCCCCTCGAGATCGGTCATGCCCACATTGGCGAACATTTCCTGCTGCACGAGTACGTCATCGAATATCGAACAGAATCCGGGCCTGCGTTCGACGACCATCGGGTTGGCCGCCAAAGCCATCAACGCGTACTGCGCGGCATTGATGTGCTTGTCCTGCTCGAGTGAAATTTCCTGAACCAGCGATTTCGCTTCCCAGTAGACGTCTCCGATGGCATGGCGATAAATCTTCAGGCCGCCGTACCACGTGATCACCAGTATCGGCAGCATGGCCGCCACGATCAGCGCGACCAGGCGTGCGCGCAGGCTTTTGAATACGCGCTTCAAGAATGCGCTCCGCCATCGGCCGTGCCGTCGCCGGCGCTTACGGGCTGCGCTGGCCGTTCGCCTCCGAGCGCATCCGTATCGAGACGGCATGCGCTGCGCAGCATGTCTTCGGCAGATGTTTCGCAGAGCGGACGACTGAACCAGTAGCCCTGCAATTCGTCGCAGCCTGCATCACGCAGGAAGGCGGCCTGCGCGGCATCTTCGACTCCCTCCGCAACCACGACCAGGCCCAGGCTGTGGGACAGGTTGACGATGGCGCGGACGATGGCGGCATCGCTCGGGTCGGTCATGATATCGCGCACGAAGGAGCGGTCGATCTTGAGCGCATCGATCGGAAACAGCTTGAGATAGGACAGCGAGGAGTAGCCCGTGCCGAAATCGTCCACGGACAGCGTGATGCCCAGTGCCTTGAGCGCGCGCAGCGTATCGGCGGCGGCCTCGCTGTCCTGCATCACGGTGCTTTCGGTGATTTCCAGTTCGAGATGCCGCGGGTCGAGTCCGGTGTCGGCGAGCACCTGTTGCACCCGTTCCACCAGTCCGGGGTCGCGAAACTGTCGCGCGGAGAGGTTCACCGCGACACAGATCTCCGGCAGCCCCTGCGTCTGCCACTGCCGAGTGCGCCGGCACGCCTCTTCCAGCACCCAGTCACCGAGTTGTGCGATGAGGCCGGTGGCCTCGGCCACACCGATGAAGCGATCGGGCCCGATCAAGCCGTGGCGCGGATGATTCCAGCGCACCAGCGCCTCGAACGCCAGCACCGCGCCGGACGTCAGGCTGACGCGCGGCTGATAGTGCAGCACCAGTTCGTCGCGTTTGAGGGCCAGGCGCAGGTCGTGCTCGATCTCGATCCGCGCGTGCATCTGCGCATCCATCTCCTGGACATAGAAGCGGAAGGTG
>JACDJA010002509.1_pt1 | contig 13004 bp, 11 predicted proteins | sample 7449241 | NCBI WGS metagenome assembly JACDJA01 (sample SAMN14253289, study PRJNA609438) | sludge metagenome | isolation source: initial anaerobic sludge | collected 2018-12-20 | reverse complement strand
CTTTCGATTTGCAGCGTCCTGCGGGCGGATGCCAGCGCGGTCTCGGACGATGTGGTGGGATGGTCGGTCATCAGGGGATTTTAATATCAGGTTGCGGGTTTGCCCCGGGCTGGGGGGTATGGCATCCTGGCGGCTCTTTCATCCGGCTATCAATCTTTCCTTTCCAGGCCCGCTCCATGTCCAGCATTCCCAGCCCCGTCCTTGGCACGCCCCTGTCCCCCCTGGCCACCCGAGTCATGCTGCTAGGCTCGGGCGAATTGGGCAAAGAGGTCATCATTGCCCTGCAGCGGCTGGGCGTAGAGGTCATAGCGGTGGATCGATATGCCGACGCGCCGGGCCACCAGGTGGCGCATCGCGCGCATGTCGTGTCGATGACCGACCCGGCGGCGCTGGAAAAGCTCATCCGCGAGGAGCGGCCGCACGTTATTGTCCCCGAAATCGAGGCCATTGCCACCGGTTTGCTGGTGGAACTGGAGGCGGCCGGCGTGGCGCGGGTCACGCCGACTGCCCGGGCGGCGCAACTGACCATGAACCGCGAAGGCATCCGGCGCCTGGCGGCCGAGACCCTGGGCCTGCCCACCTCGCCCTACGCCTTTGTCGATACCGAGGACGAACTGCGCCAGGCTATCGACGCCGGCATCGGGTATCCCTGCGTCATCAAGCCGGTCATGTCCTCATCGGGCAAGGGCCAGTCCGTGATCAAGACCGCGGACGACGTGGCCTCGGCCTGGCGCTACGCCCAGGAAGGCGGCCGGGTGGGGGGCGGCCGCGCCATCGTCGAGGGTTTCATCCGCTTCGATTACGAAATCACCCTGCTGACCGTGCGCGCGCGCGGCGCCGACGGCCAGGTCGAGACACACTATTGCGAGCCGATCGGCCACAAGCAGGTCGACGGCGATTACGTCGAAAGCTGGCAACCGCACCCGATGTCGCCCGCCGCGCTGGAGCGGGCCCGCGAGATCGCGCTGGCGGTCACCGCCGAGCTGGGCGGGCTGGGCATCTTCGGCGTCGAGTTGTTCGTGGCCGGCGACCAGGTCTGGTTCTCGGAAGTCAGCCCGCGCCCGCACGATACCGGCATGGTCACCATGATCACCCAAGCCCAGAACGAGTTCGAGCTGCATGCCCGTGCCCTGCTGGGCCTGCCGGTGGATACCGCGCTGCGCCAGCCCGGCGCCAGCAGCGTCATCTACGGCGGGGTCGATGCCAAGGCTGTGTCGTTCCATAACGTGGCGCAGGCGCTGGCCGAACCCGGCACCGACATCCGCCTGTTCGGCAAGCCCGAATCCTTCGTCAAGCGCCGCATGGGCGTGGGACTGGCGGTCGCCGAAGACGTGGCCGCCGCGCGCGCCAAGGCCAAGCGCGTGTCCGCCGCCGTGACCGTCAAGGCCGGCTGACGCGCACGCCGGCCCGGGCCGCGACGCCCCGGTAGCCCACCGGCCTCCAAACCACCCGCCTGCCGGCGGGTGTTTTTTCGTCGTTTGCACGCAACGGACCAGGACTGATTGCGCGGCTGGAACGCCGGAATTGTCATCGCTTGCGGCTATACCCCTATTGCGGGTGTGGTTTGTGTTTTCGCACAGTTTGTTCGATAATTTCAGGAATTTCTGAAATCAGCGTAACTATTTTTTGCCGTCGATGTTTTAGCGGGCCTGGATTGATCATGGTGCTTACCCCTCAAACCGAACGTTTCGTCCTGCACTTTGGCGAAATGGGCAGCCGTTGGGGCGTCAATCGCACCGTCGGCCAGATCTACGCCCTGCTGTTCCTGGCGCCCGAGCCCCTGCCGGCCGAGGACATCGCCGAAACACTGGGCTTTTCCCGCTCCAACGTCAGCCTGGGCCTGAAGGAATTGCAGTCCTGGCGGCTGGTGAAGCTGGTGCACCAGGTCGGCGACCGCCGCGACTACTTCGAGACCCCCAAGGATGTCTGGGAGATCTTCCGCATCCTGATGGAAGAGAAGCGCAAGCGCGAAATCGATCCCACCCTGACCCTGCTGCGCGACACCCTGCTCGAGCCCCCGGCCGGGCCCGATGGCGCCTACGCGCAACAGCGCATGACCGAAATGCTGGAGCTCATCGAACTGTCCACCGGATGGTTCGATGAGGTTCAACGTCTGCCGCCGGAAACCCTGCAGAACCTGATGAAACTGGGTTCGAAAGTGCAGAAGGTGCTGGGCTTCGCCGGCAAGTTGCGGGGCAAAGGCTGATCGCCGATCTGTCCCGAATTTTTCAGGAAACCTCTATGAAGCTGTATACAACGCCCTTATCATGGCGCCAGAGACGGTCTGGGCACCATGCCGGTTGCTGTGGCCACTCACTTGCCTGGGAGCGCTCCCATGATTGATCTCGACGTCGTCAACCTGTCGCGATTCCAGTTTGCCGCGACCGCGCTTTACCACTTCCTCTTCGTCCCTCTCACGCTTGGCCTGTCGTTCATCCTGGCCATCATGGAAAGCGTGTACGTCATGACTGGCCGCCCCATCTGGAAGCGGATGACCATGTTCTGGGGCACCCTGTTCGGCATCAACTTCGCACTGGGCGTGGCCACGGGCGTGGTCATGGAGTTCCAGTTCGGCATGAACTGGTCGTACTACAGCCACTACGTGGGCGACATCTTCGGCGCGCCGCTGGCGCTCGAAGGGCTGATGGCCTTCTTCCTGGAAGCCACCTTCGTCGGCCTGTTCTTCTTCGGCTGGAACCGCATGTCCAAGGTCAGCCACCTGGTGGTGACCTGGCTGGTGGCGTTCGGCACCAACTTCTCGGCGCTGTGGATCCTGATCGCCAACGGCTGGATGCAGAACCCGGTGGGCGCGGTGTTCAACCCGGACACCATGCGCATGGAAATGACCGACTTCGCCGCGGTCATCTTCAACCCGGTGGCGCAGGCCAAGTTCGTGCACACGGTCAGCGCGGGCTATGTGGCCGGCGCCATGTTCGTCATGTCGATCAGCGCCTGGTACTTGCTCAAGGGCCGCCACACCGACCTGGCCAAGCGCTCGATGGCGGTGGCCGCCAGCTTTGGCCTGGCCTCGGCCCTGTCCGTGGTGGTGCTGGGCGACGAGAGCGGCTATCTCACGACTGAACACCAGAAGATGAAGATCGCGGCCATGGAATCCATGTGGCATACCGAGCCGGCGCCCGCGTCCTTCAACCTGATCGCGCTGCCCAACCAGGCCGAACGCAAGAACGACTTCGCCATCGAGATTCCCTACGTCATGGGTATCATCGGCACGCGGTCGCTGACCACGCCGCTGCTGGGGATCAACGACCTGATCCTGCGCGCCGAGAACCGTATCCGCGATGGCATGGTGGCGTACGACGCCTTGCAGAAGATCCGCGCCAATCCCAAGGACGTCGACGCGCGCATGGTGTTCGATCGCACGTGGCCCGATCTCGGCTACGCGCTGCTGGTCAAGCGCTACCAGCCCGACATGAGCAAGGTCACCGAGGACGACATCAAGAAGGCGGCGGTGGATACCGTGCCGAACGTGGCACCGCTGTTCTGGGCGTTCCGCGTCATGGTGGCCGTGGGCATGTACCTGATCCTGTTCTTCGGCGTGGCGTTCTGGCTGGCCTCGCGTGGCCGCCTGGACGGCCGTCGCGGCCTGCTGAAGGTGGCGCTGTGGAGTCTGCCGATGCCATGGATCGCCATCGAGAGCGGCTGGTTCGTCGCCGAGTATGGCCGCCAGCCCTGGGTGATCGAGGGCGTGCTGCCGACGTACTACGCGGCCTCGGGCCTGACGGTCGCCGACCTGGCCATCAGCCTGGCGATCTTCCTGGTGCTGTACACGACACTGCTGATCATCGGCGTGAAGGTGATGCTGCATGCCGTGAGGAAGGGCCCTAAGTCCGACACGCCGGCGCCCGCCAGCGCCGCCGCCGATCCAGTCCACGCCGCCGTGCGCGCCTGAGGGGAGAGAAGCAATGGATACCCTTATTCCTTTCGACTACGCCACCTTGCGGGTGGTCTGGTGGGTGCTGCTTGGCGCGTTGCTGATCGGCTTCGCCATCATGGACGGGTTCGATCTGGGCGTGGCCGCGCTGTTGCCGGTGGTCGCCAAGACCGACGCTGAACGCCGCGTCGTGATCAACGTCGTCGGCCCGGTCTGGGAAGGCAACCAGGTGTGGCTGATCACCGCGGGCGGCGCCATCTTCGCCGCCTGGCCGCTGTTGTATGCCGCGTCCTTCTCGGGCTTCTATCTGGCGATGATGCTGGCGTTGATCGCATTGATCCTGCGCCCGGTCGGCTTCAAGTACCGCAGCAAGATGGAAGGCTCGCGCTGGCGCAACAGCTGGGACGGCGTGCTGTGCTTCTCGGGCGTGGTGGCTTCGCTGGTGTTCGGCGTGGCCGTGGGCAACATCATCCTGGGCGTGCCGTTCACCTTTGACGAAAACGCGCTGCGCATGGTGTACCAGGGCCATTTCTACCAGCTGTTCACGCCATTCGCGTTGCTGTGCGGCGTGCTCAGCGTGGTGATGCTGGCGATGCACGGCGCCGTGCTGCTGGCCTGGCGCACCGAGGATCCGGTGTCGTCGCGGGCCCGCAATTGGGGCCGCCTGTGCGCATTGCTGACGCTGGTGCTGTTCGTCGCGGGCGGCTTCTGGGTGACGGCTTTGGACGGCCATGTCATCACCAGCGCCGTGGACGCGCAGGGGCCGTCGGATCCGATGCTCAAGAGTGTCGCCGTGCAGGCCGGCGCCTGGATGGCCAACTATGCCAAGTGGCCGCTGATGTGGATCGCGCCCGCGCTGGGCGTGGCCGGCGCCGTGCTGGTGCTGCTGCTGTTGACGCTGCGTGCCAACGTGCTGTCGTTCCTGGCCTCGGCGGTCTCGATCGCCGGCGTCATCCTGACGGTCGGCTTCTCGCTGTTCCCGTTCCTGATGCCGTCGTCGAGCAACCCGCAGGCCGGCCTGACGGTCTGGGATGCCTCGTCCAGCCACTTGACGCTGTGGATCATGGTGATCGCCGTGGTCGTCTTCCTGCCCATCGTGACGGTGTACACCGCCTGGGTGTACCGCGTCATGCGCGGCAAGGTGACCCACGCATCCGTGGGCGACACGCCCAACTCGTACTGACAAAGGAGCCTTCACCATGTGGTATTTCTCATGGATACTCGGCCTGGGACTGGCGTGTGCGTTCGCCATCCTCAATGCAATGTGGTTCGAGCTGCGCGAAGGTCACTCGCATGACCCGCGCGCCAGCCGTAGCGACGAGTGAGCGGCCCCGCCAGCAGCCTGGAGCATGATCCCTCGGCCAGCCTGGGCAAGCCACCGCGCGAACAGTCGCGCTGGCTGCGGGCGCTGGCCGGGGCGGCCCGGCTGCCGCTGATGCTGGCGGGCGCGGCGCCGCTGCTGGCGGGCGCGCTGCTGGTGGTCCAGGCGTGGCTGCTGGCCAGCGTGCTGGATGCCGCCATCGTGCGGCAGGTGCCGCGCCAGGAGCTGCTCGGCCAGATCCTGGCCATCGCCGCGCTGATGCTGGCGCGCGCCTGCATCACCTGGGCCGGCGAGCGCGCCGGGGCGGATGCCGCCGAGCGTATCAAGCGCCATGTGCGCCAGGCCTTGTTCGCGCGCCTGCTGCATAAGGGGCCGGACTGGAGCCGCAGGCAGGCTTCCGGCGAAATCGCCAGCGCGCTGGTGGATCAGGTCGAGGCGCTCGACGGCTTTTTTTCCAAATATCTGCCGACCATGGCCGCGGCGGCGCTGCTGCCCGTGGCCTTCTCTGTATTGCTGTTGCCGGTGGACGTGGTCGCGGGACTGGTGCTGTTGATCACCGCGCCGCTGATTCCGTTGTTCATGGCCCTGGTGGGCTGGGGCGCCCAGGGCGCCAGCCGCCGTCATCTGCAGGCCTTCGCGCGCCTGTCGGGATTTTTCGCCGACCGCTTGCGCGGCCTGTCCACCCTGAAACTATATGGACGCGCCGAAGCCGAGGCGGCCTCGGTCGCCGCCGCCAGTGACGCGTTGCGCCAGCGGACCCTGTCCGTGCTGCGCATCGCCTTCCTGTCGTCGGCGGTGCTGGAGTTCTTCGCCGCGCTGGGGGTGGCTGGAGTGGCGGTGTATATCGGCCTGAGCTATCTGGGTTTTCTCGACTTGCGCTGGTCGCCGTTCACATTGCAGGCCGGCCTGTTCTGCCTGCTGATGGCGCCGGAAGTCTATGCGCCGCTGCGCCAGTTCGCGGCGCACTATCACGACCGGGCCGCGGCGCTGGCCGCGGTCTCGCAGATCGCCAAGCTGTTCGACGGCCTGCCGCAGGAAGCGATTGACGCGCCCGTGACCGGGGCGGCGCAGGCTTGCGCCACCGGCGGCGTGAACCTGGCGGTGGCGGGCTTGACCATGCGCGCTCCCGGTCGCCCGCAACCCGTATTGGCCGAGGCCAGTCTGGCCTTGGCGCCGGGCGAGCATGTGGCGCTGATGGGCCCCAGCGGCGTAGGCAAGACGACCCTGATCGAGGCGATCGCGCGTCTGCGTACCGCCCAGGGAGACATCACCATCGATGGGGTAGCGCTGGGCCAGTGGGACGAAGCCGCCCTGCGCGCGCGGGTGGCGTTGATCGGCCAGCGGCCACAATTGCTGGCCGGATCGATCGCCGACAACATCCGGCTGGGCCGTCCGGACGCTTCCGACGAGGCCGTGCGCGAGGCCGCCCGCCGCGCCTGTGTGCTGGAGTTCGCTGCCGGTCTGCCGCAAGGGTTGGATACGCCGCTGGGTAGTCGCGGTCACGGTTTGTCCGGCGGTCAGGCGCAGCGTGTCGCCCTGGCGCGGCTGTTCCTGCGCGATCCGGGACTGATCCTGTTGGACGAGCCCACCGCCCATCTGGACGAGGCAACGCAGGCGCGTGTGCTGGACGAGATCCTGGCGTTCGCCGCCGGCCGCACGCTGCTGCTGGCCACCCACTCGCCCGCAGTCGCGGCGCGCTTCCAGCGGGTGTTGCGCGTGGCCGATGCAAAAGTGAAAGACGCATGAAGAATCTGTTGTTGCTGCTGCCCTTGTACGCGCGCCGCAAAGGGGGATTGCTGCTCGCCCTTTTCTGCGCCCTGGCGACCGTGGCGGCGGGCGTGGGCCTGCTGGGCGTGTCGGGCTGGTTCCTGACGGGCGCGGCGCTGGCTGGCGCCGGCGCCGCCTTCAACCTGTTCGCGCCGTCCGCGCTGGTGCGCGGCCTGTCATTCCTGCGGATCGTGTCGCGCTACGCCGACCGCGTGGTGGGCCATGCCGCCACCTTGCGGTTATTGGCGGACCTGCGCGCGGTGGTGTTCTCGGCCCTGATACGGCTGACGCCGCGCCAGCTGGCGCGCTATCGCAGCGGCGACCTGGTGGCGCGCATGACGGGCGACGTCGACGCGTTGGACACGGTCTTCCTGTTCGTGCTGGCGCCTTTGGCCACCGCCTTGTTGGCCGGCGCGGCCTTGACGGCGGTGCTGGGATATTGGGTGCCGGCGGCGGCGCTGGTTTTCGTGCTGGCCCTGTTGTGTGCCTGCGTGCTGGTGCCGTTTTGGCTGCTGCGCGCCGCGCGCAAGCCCGGCGCGGCCGCACAGGAGAGCGCGGCCGGGCTGCGGGCGGCCGCGCTGGATGCGGTCGATGGCCATGCCGACATGGTGGCGCTGCACGCCCAGGCCCAGACCCATGCGCATTTCGAGCGCTTGTGCGAGGCCAGCGCGCAGGCGCGCGGCAGCCAGGCGCGCGTGGCGGCCAGGGGCCAGTGGTTCCTGCAGGCGGCGGCTGGCGCGTCGGTACTGGGGGTGCTCTGGTTTGGCCTGGGCCAGTACGAAGCGGGCGCGTTGGCGGGACCGCTGCTGGTGGGGCTGCTGCTGGCGGTGATCGGCATCTTCGAAGTGGCCGGTCCCATCATGCGCGGGGCCTCGCGCATGGGCTCGGCCCTGTCGGCCGCCGCGCGCATCCGCGACGTGACGCAGTGCGACCCCGATATGCGCGATCCGGCCGTGCCCAGCCCCTTGCCGCAGCATGGCGCGCTGGAACTGGTGGGCGTGGATTTTGCCTACCCGGCGCGCGCTTCGGCGCCGCCGGAGCCCTTGCTGCGCCAGGTGCATCTGCGCGTGGCGCCGGGTGAGCGGGTGGCGATCCTGGGGCCGAGCGGCGTCGGCAAGTCCACCTTGCTGCACCTGCTGCTGCGCCTGGAGGATCCGCTGGCCGGACAGGTACGCTATGCCGGGGTCGATGCCCGCGCTTGCGCGCAGGCGGACTGGCATCGGCGTATCGCGCTGTTGTCGCAGGATGCGCCAGTTTTCCTGGGCACGCTGCGCACCAATCTGCTTATCGGCGATCCGCAAGCCGATGATGCGGCGCTGTGGCGCGCGCTCGACGCGGCCCGCCTGGGCGAATTCGTGCGCGGCCTGCCGGATGGCCTGGACACCTGGGCCGGCGAAACGGGGTCGCTGTTGTCGGCGGGCCAGGCCCGCCGTCTCTGCCTGGCGCGCGCGCTGTTGTCGCCGGCTGCGGTCATCGTGCTGGACGAGCCTACCGCCGGGCTGGATGCGGCGGCCGAGGCGGCATTCCTGGCTGACCTGGGGCAGGCGGTGCGCGGACGCACGGTGGTGCTGGCCACGCACGCGGCCTTGCCGGCCGGCGCGGTGGACCGCTGTTGCATGCTGCGCGGTGGACAACTGCATGACATGTCATCGCCCGTGGCAATCCTGGCTTAAGCGCGGTGGCGCGGTTATAGTTCGCCTTGCTTCAATTCTCCAGGGCCGTCTTCCATGCAGACCGACAACGCCGAGTACATCCGGCGCACCATCCGCAGCGTTCCAGACTGGCCCCAACCCGGTGTCATTTTTCGTGACATCACGCCAGTGCTGCAGGATCCACGCGCGTTCCGGGTATTGATCGATCTCTTCGTCTACCGCTACATGCGCCAGCGCCTGGATCTGGTCGCGGGCGTTGACGCGAGCGGCTTCATCATCGGCAGTGTGCTGGCCTATGAGTTGAACCTGGGCTTCGTGCCGGTGCGCAAGAAGGGCAAGTTGCCGTACCGCACGGTGGCCGAGGAATATTCGCTGGAATATGGCAATGCGGCCGTCGAGATGCATACCGATTCGGTGCGCACCGGACAGCGCGTGCTGCTGGTCGACGACCTGATCGCCACCGGCGGCACGATGCTGGCGGCCATCAAGCTGCTGCAGCGCCTGGGCGCAAATGTGGTCGAGGCGGCCGCCATCATCGATCTGCCCGAGCTGGGCGGTTCGGCCAAGATCGCGGCCACTGGCACGCCGCTGTACACCGTCTGTCAGTACGACAGCGCATCGGTGTAAGCCTGCGGCGTTCCCGCGCTCAGGCGTCGGATAACCGGGGCTGGATGAAGTCCAGGAACGCCTTGGTCTTGGCCGGCAGCATGCGCGATGGCAGCAGCGCGAACAGGGGCAGGGGCGTCAGGCTCCAATCGGGCAGCACGCGCACCAGTCCGGCCTGCTGGATGGCCCGTTCCATTGCGTCGAACACCAGCAGCGGCGTAATCCCCAGGCCTTGCCCGGCCAGACGGCCGAGCATGCCGACGTTGTTGGCGGACAGCCGTCCCGACACCTGCACCCGTTCGACCTTGTCGCCCGAATGCAGCATCCAGAAGGAGGATTCGTCGCGCATGGTCGGGCGCAGGCATTCGTGGTGGCTCAGGTCGGCCGGCACGCGCGGCTCGCCGTGGCGCGCCAGGTAGTCGGGCGAGGCGTACAACTGGTGTGCCATCAGCACGATCTTGCGCGAGATCAGGCTGGAGTCGGGTTGCTGGCCGAAGCGCAGGATCAGGTCGAACGGATTGCTGATGGGGTCGATCGGCCGCATGCTCAGATCGAAATCGCACTCGATATCGGGGTGCTGTTCGCGGAACTCGCGGATCACGGCGGGCAGGAACAATTGCGCCAGGCTCGTCGGCAGCGAAATGCGCAGGCGGCCCTTGGGCTGCACCGCCATGTCCAGCAACTGGTCGTGGGCGATGCGAGCCTCTTCGACGATGTGGCGGCAGCGCTCGAAGTAGATGGCGCCGGCCTCGGTCAGGTCGATCTTGCGCGTGCTGCGGTTCAGCAGCCGCATGCCCACGCTGCGCTCGAGTTCGCTGACGCGGCGCGAGAGCGTGGATGTCGGAATATTCAAGGCTTCGGCGGCGTGGCTGAAGTTCTTGCGCTTGGCGACCTCGACGAAAAGCGCGATGTCGTTAAGCTGGATATCCATGAGGCCCTCAAATCAAATTTCCATTTCTGGCAAGGTCATATGATAAGTGGATTTATTGTCCCGGCAGTGGAAATGTCTATTTAGCCGGGACAAGCAAATCCCGCCTCTCCGCCAAGTGCGCCCCGCTATTGCCGATACGTCTTGCGATTGTCCCGGCTATGCAAATATGTTCACCAAAATAAGGGTTTTTACTGAGTCCTGATCGCCAGATACTTCATCTCAGCAATCGAATTGTCACATTGCCGCTGCCGCCCTGGCCGCGGACGGTGTGCCAGGTTTAGGATGGAGTCATCACAATGAAAGCCCTTGCTACAGCACTTATGGTTACCGCGACCCTGGCGGGCATGTCCGCCGCCCACGCCGATGGCAAGACCCGCGAACAGGTGCGCCAGGAACTGCAGGCGGCCAAGGCCGCAGGCCAGGTCACCTTCGGCGAACTGGACTACCCGCCCGCCATCGCCCAGCAGACCAGCCTGACGCGCGAGCAAGTGCGCCAGGAACTGCAAGCCGCCCAGGCGGCCGGCCAGGTCACTTCCGGCGAATTGGATTACCCGCCGCCCGCCGCCGCGCCGCGCGCCGCCGGCAAGACCCGCGAGCAGGTGCGCGAAGAACTGGCCCGGGCCAAGGCCAATGGCGAATACACCTTTGGCGAGCTGGACTATCCGCCCCAAACCCGCTGAACGACCGTCAGGCACACGCACAACCCCTTGCTCGCCAAGGGGTTTTTTGCAGGAGCGGGCGGCGCGCCGGACCGCGCGGCCTGTGGCGTCAATGCCGCAAAACTGTACGGCCGGCACAACAGGTGATGTCGGCACGGCCGTGGCCGCGGCGCCGGACCTGACGCCCGGCGCCGCAATTGCGAGCAAGAATTCACATTTGATATCAAGGCGTTAAAGCGCCTTCGCGCGGGCCTCGCGCTTCATGTGGCGGGCATTATCCCACCCATGGAAAGTTGTTCGTCGAAATCCGGATTACTTCAAATTGTTCCTGGGCCGACACTAGATTCAGTGCAGACGCCGCGCGCTCTTCTGGCCGCGGCGCGCAGGGCGCGGCGGCTTTGCCGCGTGGCTGCGGAAATGCCTTTATCTCGCCATTTTGGGGACTTTTATGAAGAAGACGCTATTGGCTGTCGCGCTGCTGACCGGCTTTGCCGGTGCCGCGCACGCTGCCGACTCCGTGACGCTTTACGGCCTGATCGACGCCGGCATCGGTTACGAGCAGGTGAAATTCAACGGCAATTCGCAAAGCCGACTCGGCGGCGTGCAGGGCGTGAGCAGCGGCTCGCGCTTCGGCCTGCGCGGCACCGAAGACCTGGGTGACGGCCTGCGTGCCGTATTCAACCTGGAGGGTGGCTTCGGTCCCATGAACGGCCAGTCGTTGCAGAGCGGCCGTCTCTGGGGTCGCCAGGCCACGGTGGGCCTGGACAGTGACTCGTGGGGCCGCCTGGAATTCGGCCGTCAGACCAACCTGGCGTCGAAGTACTTCGGCTCGATCGACCCGTTCTCGACCAGCTACAACACCGCCAACCTGGGTACCACGTTCAGCAGCGCCAACACCATGCGCCTGGACAACATGGTGCTGTACCAGACCCCGAGCATGGACGGCTTCAAGGTGGGCGTGGGCTATTCGTTCAGCGCCGATGACAGCGTCACCGACGACAAGCAGAAGGGCTTCGCCACCGGCAACAACAACCGCGTCCTGACCGCGGGCGTGCAATACGTGAACGGCCCGTTGAACCTGGCCGCCGCCTACGACCGCTTCAACCCGTCCAACGACACCACGGGCGGCAAGTCCAGCTCGCGCATCCAGGAATACATCATCGGCGGCACCTACGATTTCGAGGTGGTGAAGGTGGCGGCGGCGTTCAGCCAGACCCGCGACGGCTGGTTCATCGGCCAGAATATGGGCACTACGCCGGACGGCATGCAGAAGCTGGGCACATTCAAACTGGCCGACGGCTTCCGCGCCAACTCCTACATGATCGGCGCCACCGTGCCGCTGGGCCGTCACGCGGTGTTCGGTTCCTGGCAGCGTGCCACGCCGAACAATGACAAGCTCACCGGCGACGACGCGACGTTCAACGTCTACAGCCTGGGCTATACGTACGACTTCACCAAGCGCACCAACCTGTACGCCTATGCTTCTTACGGCGACAACTACGCGTTCCAGCGCGATGCGCGCGACACCGCGTTCGCCGTGGGTGTGCGTCACCGGTTCTAAGCGACAGACCCGGCCTGGCCGCGCCTTGCTGAATGCGCGGCACATCTCCGTGAGCCGCCGAGTGACAGCGAACCCCCCCTACAGGTCGCGGCCGGGCGGGTCTTGAGCAAAGAAGGGCAGGGCCTCCGTATGGAGGCCCTCTCGTTTTGCGCCGCGGGCTTACAGGAACAGCTTGTAGGCCGGGTTGTCGGTCTCGTTCCAGTGCGGATAGCCGAGATCGGCCACGAAGTGGCGGAACTGTTTCTTGTCGGCCGGCGGTACCTGGATGCCGATCAGGATGCGGCCGTAGTCGGCGCCCTGGTTGCGGTAGTGGAACAGGCTGATGTTCCAGTCCGGGTTCATGGCGTTCAGGAAACGCATCAGCGCGCCCGGGCGCTCCGGGAATTCGAAGCGGTAGAGCAGTTCGTCGCGCGCCTGCGCCGAGCGCCCGCCGACCATGTGGCGCAAGTGGGTCTTGGCCATTTCGTCGTGGGTCAGGTCGAGCGTGTCGAAGCCGTGGCGGCGGAAGTGGTTGGCGATCTTCGCGGGCTCGGCCGGCGACGACACCTGCAGGCCGACGAACACGTGGGCGCGGTCCGAATCGGAGATGCGGTAGTTGAATTCGGTCACGCTGCG
>JACDJA010002507.1_pt1 | contig 13009 bp, 11 predicted proteins | sample 7449241 | NCBI WGS metagenome assembly JACDJA01 (sample SAMN14253289, study PRJNA609438) | sludge metagenome | isolation source: initial anaerobic sludge | collected 2018-12-20 | reverse complement strand
TAACCACCACCACGCGGACACCTTAAAATTTCAGGCTTCCTCGGTAGTGGTGATTTCCATTATCGCGCGTGTGTATGTCGGTGGTTGAAAATTCCCCTATCGTTACGTTAAGATAGCTTGAATTTTTTCATGATTGCCTGGCACTTTGCCGTCCTGCGCGCTCGTTCTTCTTCCGTCCAATAATCAGGACGCTTTGCAGCCTTACCCAATAGCAAGCGCTCCAGGGTACGCCCTCTGCACTCTGAAGGGCGATGCTCCCTATCCAGTAGTTGCCCCAATTCAGGGCATACATAAAAGCTCAGCCGCCTAAATCCAGCATCATCCATCTTGGCACGGTATTTTTTCAATCATTCGGCATTCTTTGACATTTCATGTCTCCTTCAATAATTAAACCACTGGTTGTGTTTAATCTTTCCTTCTCTCAAGGATGGCGTGCTCCATAAAATACTTTCTGGCTTCAGCGTCCCTCCGACATTGGTCAAGGGTCGTATTGCGCAGTAGCGGGTCATTTTCCCCTATATGATCCAGCCACCAATTAATGAGCTTTTCCCAGTCACTGGCTTCGGTTTTCTCTTCCTTGGCCCAGTCACCATGTTTCTTAATTAAAGCGGATAGGGTCATGATGTCAATCTGCCCGCCCTAAGCATTGTGCAATCACAAAACACCGATTATTTTCTCCGGGTAATGGTTTTGTATGTCCGTAGCGTTTTTAATCGCTATTTTGCGTGCAGCATAGGCTTTAGCTGGCATGGGAGATGTTATCCAGAATCCCGCATCGTTCTTGCTCATTCCCTTGTTATTCATTTCTTGAACAGTCAGACAGCGACGGTTAACCCGTGCTTTCCGGTTCGATGTTTGTCGAATGCTGCTGTGCTGTTGAAATATTCATTGCAGGTAGGGCACTGATTTCTGTCGCCTGTCAGTTCCAATTTAGTCAATTTGCTTCCCCTTGTAATTTTCTGTTTTAGACTTTTGCTAACGCTAATCTTGCTAATTTTGCTAATATTCAAGGTTAAATCACTCCATCTTTAGCAGGATTAGCAGCTTTAGCATTAGCAAAGTCCAAAAGCGCAGGATTGATAAGCAGTGTTATGCGCTTCCCATCCCTTCGCACTTGAACACGGTCAAGCTCCTCAAGTTCACGGGTCGCAGCATCAATGCTTTCCTTTTTCCGAAGCGGCCCATATTGCAGCGCTACGGATTTTCCTACTGTGTGCGTGCACTTATTCTTGCAATACTCAATCAGCCAGTTATCCAACCGTACCGCGTCTGCCAGTTCAACAGGTAGCGCAAGTTCCCCAAAGAATCTCTTAGCCTCGCTAAGGTGCCATGTTGCTATATTGCTTGCCCGTTCAAAATTACCCCGACTGATAGGGCTGTTCATACCATGTTCGAGCATCTGAAACAGCGCTGCCAGTCGTATCGCGTTGTCGGCAGATTTGCTCGCGACGTCGCGTACGTCGTGAAGCTCTCCGCCTCTTGCTAATTCGCTTTCAATAGCATTGTGATATTCCACCCATGCCGCTTTTGCGTCCGGTGACATGTCCAGCATGGTCGGAGTAAGTGCGCCATCTTCATCAATGGGGGCGGGTTTGTTCAGGATTGCAGCAATACGCCTATGGAATGCGCCAAGGTGCGGCCAGTTGGTAGGTGCTTCGGTAAATGCTCGCAAGCCTTGGGTTGATTCCGGCCAAGCCACAAGGAACCGGGCAAGAAAGCCCGTACCACGCGCCAGCGCTCCCGATTTATTGAAAAACTCCCGCAGAGTGGGTTCCTGTACCTGCAAAACTACAGTCAGCCGTGCACCTTGTACCGTGAATGATTCACTGGTGCGCCGGTCTATGGCCAGGCTAGCGCCGTCCCATAACTGGTTAAGCATCGCTAGATTGCGCATAACACTATCCTTGCCCATGCCATGCGAACCAAACACAATGCCCGCTTCAGCCGATACCACGCCGCTGGAAGGCCAACGCTTCGCCAATCCATACGTGAGGGCTTCGGGCGTTGCGTCCGCGTATATTAGCCGTGGAACTCTTGGCGGCTCTGGCTTGTCCTGTTGCAATTGCGTCAGATCATTTTGCAACTCGTCAGTCGGACTGCCTTTCGCCCCGGCGCTTTTTATCGCCGATAGAATCCCCTCGCGTTTCGCTTCCCATGCCGAAATGTCCGCATTATATTTCTCAATCACCGGTTTGCTGGCCTCTGCCTGTTCTGCCTCATAGTCGCGAATGACTTTGGTAAAGAAGCTATCACAGGTTGATTTTCGCTCCCCGGAATCAGCGATAGTCAGTAGGAATAAACCAACAGGGCCATGCAACTTCTCTGCTCGTTTAACGTCAATGTGTGCCTGGCAGGCCAACGACAGCGCAGCCAGTGCTGATGATGCCACCAGCGGCACAGGGGCTTTAACAAAACCCGCTACCTCTTTCACTGCTTCACGGATCGTATCCGGCAATGCGTCCAGTGGGTATGCTTCGGGTTCGATCTTTGCGGTTAATGGTTGCGGATCAGGCCAGTTATCAACCGGAGGAAAATTATCAACGCACAACACGGGATCGCTCATCGTGCCCTCCTTGAGAGAAGATCATCATTCCAGTCGCCTACCGTCTCCGGGATTAAAACTCTTACTGTAACCTCCCCGGCCACGCGCTCTGAAAGGATTGAAGCTGCCTTCTGCCCGGTCTCGTTTTGGTCGCGATCTCCAAAGATATAAAGGTTTTGCACGCCAGCAGGTAAAACAAATGATTTCAGGCCGTTTGCAGAAATACATGACCATACTGGCACCTCGCTTAAGATTGAAGCCGCCAGTGCAGTTTCAATGCCTTCTGCCACCCCAAGCGATAACCTCCCTTTTCTCAAGGAAGGGGGTGTCAGTCTGATTGCAGCGCCTTGTAATGATCCGGCAGTCGATGTCAGCTTTTTGGGATTAGGGAGGGGTGCCTTTTCGCCGTCATGTGTTAAATAGGTTCTGTGCAAAGCGACGATGTCACCGCTTGGGCTGGTAACAGCAGCGAGCATGGCGTGAAATAAACCCCAACAATCGCCTTTGCTATCAACGTAACTTAGATCAGGCGTATATCGCAGTGCCATTGCGTTATTTGGCACGTTTAAACCGCGATTTAACAGGTATACCCCAGCAGGGTTGTTGCTTGTGATTGGTTCTGTTTTTTCCCACAAGTCAATTAACCTGGCTTTTTGTTGTTGCCACCGCTCAACCTGCAATCGGTCGCGTTCAGCTTCTGCTTCCAGCCTAACCTGTGATCTCAAGGAGGATAAATCTATTTCCTTGTGAGTGTTTGAAGGTCTCCAGCCATTTTGTTGTGCCAGATAGAACAACGTTTTGATGGTGATTCCGCCAGTACGGTACGGCTTTATGGATCGCCATACGTCTTTAGCTTCATCGTCACCGCGGCCATCCCGCCATTCATTCCACAAGGAATGACCAGCTTCCCCTAGCTCGTTTTTCAATGCAGCAGCAACACGATGCCGGAGAGCATTATCGCCGCTGGGAATGAATCTTAAAATTTCATGTATTGAATCTAGTCCGGTATAATTCATTCAGCCCTATCCTTTCAAGAAAAGAAGTAAACGCCCGGCCGCTAACCGGGCTTTTTTTTTGCCTGTTTTTTGAAAAGGATTTAGCTGCTTTGCTCAGCTCGATAACCTGCCGGATCCGCTAACCAGCGATGCACTTCTGCATTGTCGTACATCGTTATACGCTCACCAAGCTTGCACCGCTTCGGCGCAAGCCCTGCGACGGATAGCTGGCGAAACTTCTCCTTGGAAACTGGAATGAATGGTTTGAGCTGTGACCAGCGGGATTTGCCGGTCAATGGGATGGTTTCAGGAAGATTGGTTGTTTTGTTGCTTGTCATTAGAAATGCTCCGCAATGATTAAAGAATCACTAGAGAGCAGAAGCAATATTCCCTTAACTTTTATATACTTTATGTGCTATGATTACCCATAGTTTGCTAAAGTATTGTTAGTGTATTGTTTCTGCCGTTGGGCAGATCAAAGCAACCAAGTGTATAACTCGCTGATTGCTTCATTCAGCCTGCCCGGTTGGTGATTGGCGTCACTACCGGGCAATCCCTTGTATCTAGTGGTCAAGGGTGGTCAATAGTACCATATGTTGTGCTTTGTACAAATACTACCCAGATCCTCTATTGGCTGGAATCTTTTTGTCATATTCCTTTCATCTCAATATATTCTCCCCACCATTGCATCATTTTCCTGCGCTGTTCAAGGTACAGGGCGTGATTGTAAGCCGCTGAAACTTCATCACGCTCTGCATGTGCCAGTTGTAGTTCTATCCATTTGTGGTCGAAATTTTTCTCATGTAAGACAGTTGATGCCAGTCCACGGAAGCCGTGCCCTGTCATACGGCCCTTGTAACCTATGCGGTATAGCGCATAAATAATGGTGTTGTTGCTCATGGTCTTGCCATTACGTCGCTCGTTGGGGAACAACAGAACCGGGTCACTGTTCAATGCCTTGATTTCGCGCAAGACAGTTATTGCCTGGTCGCTCAAGGGGACGATATGCTGACTACGCATTTTCATGCGCTCTGGCGGGATACGCCATTCGGCATTATCAAAGCTAATCTCTTCCCACCGTCCGCCGATCAGTTCACTTGTCCGAATGAATGTTAGCGTCATTAACTGCAAAGCCAGTCGTGTAAGTGGTTGCCCGTCGTACTGATTAATCTTCTGGAGTAAATCCGGCAGCTCTGATTCAGGTATCCGCTTGTGATTAACTTTTTTCCGTTTCTTTAGAATGTCAGCTGGTTTTATGTCTGCTGCCGGGTTTCGTTCTGATAACCCGTGCTGCACCGCATAGCACATAACCTGCCCGCACATGGTTAAAACACGTTTTGCAATATCCAGCGCGCCACGGCTTTGCACCTTGTACACAAGCTCAATAAAGTGCATGGCTGTGAGTGTATTAACTGGTTTTGCACCAATGAACGGGAATATATCGGCTTCCATTCTTCTCAAGGTATAGGCTACATGGCGCTCTGTCTTGGCATGCTTCCAATGCATCCACCATGCCCGCGCCACCGCCTCGAAACTGTTTTCAACAGACACGATCGCTTTCCGTTTTTCTTCCTTGCGATGAGTCGATGGATTGATGCCCTGTTTTAGTATCGCCTTGTACCCATCATGAATTGATCGGGCTTGCGCCAGGGTTGTTTCCGGGTATTTCCCAAGGGAAAGCATGGATTCTTTCTCATTGAATAAATACCGGTACCGCCAGTGCTTTGAACCGTCAGGATATATCAGCAGGGTCAATCCGTTGCCGTCTGTCAGCTTGTATTGCTTCTCTTTGGGTTTTGCAGCTCGAATGGCTGAATCAGTTAGTTTCATTGGTAAAACCGGGTAGAAATGAAATGGGTAAAAAATATATCCGGTTTTCTACCCGTTTTTTGAAATGTTACCCGGTTTTACCAAGGTTGCCAATGAATGACTAGATATGCTGCTAGATTAAGTGTTTGTGCGGGTTTATTTGTTGACGGTGGGAATTGATTGCTATATCTTTGGCGGAGAGGGTGGGATTCGAACCCACGTGCCAGGAAATCCTGACCATCTGATTTCGAGTCAGCGCCGTTATGGCCACTTCGGTACCTCTCCGGAACTCTGTATCTTTTGAGGCAGCTATTTTATCAGTTTTTCGGTTTTTTAATAGGGATGCTGCCGAGTACCTGATATTACATACATATGCTGCGTTCCTGATGAAATATCCGAGTCGGGTGTAAAGCTGGAATATTGTTCTGCATCAGGAAATCCCAATCACGTAGTTTATTCATGACGAAACTCAAGACTCTTTATATTTGCAGTGCCTGTGGTGGTCAGGTATTGAAATGGCAGGGCCAGTGTCCGCATTGTCGTGAATGGAATTCGTTGACTGAAACTGTGCGGGAGAAAAATCTTCCGCATTTCATTCCGGATTCCGCGCAAGGACATGTGCTGAGTCTGAGTGAGGTCGAGGCGGAGGATATGCCTCGTTTTCTGACCGGGCTGTCCGAGTTTGACCGGGTGTTAGGTGGAGGCCTGGTACAGGGTGGGGTTGTTTTATTAGGAGGTGATCCCGGCATAGGTAAGTCGACACTACTGTTGCAGGCGCTATCCCGGATGTCTGCGCATCACCGAGTGTTATACGTCAGTGGTGAAGAGTCCATGCAACAGGTCGCGCTACGGGCAAAGCGTCTGACTCTGGATGCCACCAAAGTTGATTTGTTGACCGAAATTCGACTGGAAGCCATTCAGTCAACGTTGGTTGAGCATCGCCCTCAAGTCGCAATCATTGATTCGATTCAGACGATTTATTCCGAGTCGTTGCAATCGGCCCCAGGTTCGGTTGCCCAAGTACGGGAATGTGCCGCTCGCTTGACGCGATTCGCCAAAACCAGTGGTACTTGTGTTGTGCTGGTAGGACATGTGACCAAAGAGGGGGCGCTGGCTGGGCCGCGTGTTCTGGAGCATATGGTTGATACAGTACTTTATTTTGAAGGAGATACACACTCCGCTTTTCGTTTAATTCGAGCTTTCAAGAATCGTTTTGGGGCAGTGAACGAACTGGGTGTCTTTGCCATGACCGAGAAGGGATTGCGGGAAGTGAATAATCCTTCTGCCTTGTTTCTTTCGCATCATGGTGTGCGTGTGCCGGGTATTTGTGTGATGGTGACACAGGAGGGAACGCGCCCTTTGCTGGTGGAGATTCAGGCTCTGGTGGATGAGGCGCATGGATCAACCCCGCGTCGATTGAGTGTCGGGCTGGAACAGAATCGTCTGGCAATGTTGCTGGCAGTGCTGCATCGCCATGCCGGTATTCCTTGTTTTGATCAGGATATTTTTATCAATGCGGTGGGTGGAGTCAAAATTACTGAACCAGGCGCTGATCTGGCCGTGATGCTGGCGATTGTTTCATCTCTGAAAAACCGGATCTTGCCGGAGAAAACTGTTGTGTTTGGAGAAGTTGGTCTAGCGGGGGAAGTACGGCCGGTACAACGCGGGCAGGAGCGAATTAAAGAAGCAGCCAAACTGGGATTTACTCAGGCTGTTATTCCCAAGGCAAATCAGTCTAAACAAGTTATCAAAGGAATTGAAATTGTTACTGTAGAGCGAATCGAAGAAGCGATTCGTGCGCTTTTCTGATCAGGCAGAGCCCTGGTGTTGTTGGCACAGCTTGATCAGCAAAAGGAGGCTGCTGATACTCTGTCATCGCTCGACTCATAAACCTCAACGGGCACTACGCCACGTACCAATAGCAGCGGACAGGTTGTATTTCCAATAATTTGGCGTGTAACACTGCCATGGATTATGCGTTCAACACCTGAACGCCCGTGTGTACTCATCACGACCAGATCAGAGTCTTCCATGTGCATGGTACGGATAATGGCTTCAATCGGATCACCCGATGCAACCTGGTAATGAGAAAATACATTCGCCAGTTGTAACTGCAGCTGTATTCGCTCCAGATAACTGATCGCCTGGTGAGCGACAGATTGTTCCCCGGCAGATACTTGCTCATCTGGTTGCTCGTATCCAGGATGATTTGGCCTGACAACACGGATCAGAGAGATGGTTGCTCCCGTATTCTGTGCAAATTGACGGGCGATGGGAATGGCTGCTTCTGCCAGAGGCGTGCCATCAAGAGGTAGGAGAATAGTACGAGGTACAGAACTGGATTTTACCGCTATGGCAGCAGGTGCCAAAAACACGGGTGGGCGTGCGCTGCACACGACTTCGTCCGCCACGCTACCCAACAATGCCCGTCCCAGTCCGGTTCTTCCATGTGTTGACATGGCAATCAGATCGACAAAGGTTTCCTCTGCCAAGCGTAGTATGCTCTCGGCCGGCATTCCCGACAAAAGTCGATCCATTACGCTGAAGCCAATCTGATTGAGTTTTTGTGTAATGTCGTATAACTGTTTGCGTGCCTTGTCCTCTTTCGATACAACAGTCTGCTTTGATGTTGGCAAGCCGGGCGTATCTTCAACTTCATCCAGAGAGCGGGAAGTGGATGACAATGCTGTCATCAGCAGTAGCTCGGTCTGATCCGGCGTAATGAAACGCAGCAGATGAGGGATAACCTGTTCTGCCAGTTCAGAACCATCCAGTGGGATAAGTGTTCGTCTGATCATCATATATGCTCCCTGTTTACAGGCACCGGGTCAGTATAGATTCACTTGCACCTTATTTCTAGATAGGTATGGGATTATCTACGAGATCCGAAACGATGCGCTAACATCAAAGCCAGCGATAACATTTACCGCTTTTTCCCCACAGCAGCTCAATCTGTTGATGGTAAGCGGCAAGAGGCCCGCTGGTCCAAAATTCCTCGCTTCCTGCATGATCTCCGCCGGCAAGCAATCCCCCAGAAGAAAGCCTGCGAGCGACTTCTTTCGCTACAGCTGCGTCAGTTTTGATGATTGAAATATTTTCCCCGGCTACCTTGGAGATCAATTCAGACAAATGATTGTAATGTGTACACCCGAGCACGATGGTGTCGGCTCCTTTATCAAGCAGTGGAGAGATATACTGCTTCAGTAAGGCAATGGTCTGATCGCTGTTAAAATTGAGTGCCTCTATTTTGGTTACCAGATCAGGACAAGGCTGAATTTCGATTCTCACGTTTCTTGCAAAACGTTCTGCCAGCGCTGTGAATGAATTTGTTTGAAGTGTTCTGGGAGTTGCCAATACGCCAATTACCCCCGTGTGTGTGGAAAGTGCGGCAGGCTTGATCCCCGGCTCGACGCCGACAATTGGAATTGGGTAACAGGCTCTGAGCCTGGAAATAGCTGCTGTCGTTGCCGTATTACATGCTACGACAACAGCCTTGGCTTTGCGGGCCAGTAGAAATTCTGTGACTGCGCCCATTCGTTGGAATATGTAATTGTCTGATTTCTCTCCGTAGGGAGCATGCAGCGAATCTGCAACGTATACCATGTCTTCACTTGGCAGTAACTCTCTAATTTTTCGGGCAACTGACAACCCTCCTATTCCAGAATCAAAAATGCCGACAGGGCCGAAAGAAGCTATATATTTATTATCCATACAAAATCTGATCAGAACCGAAAAAGCCTCATAATTTCTCCTGATTAGCAATGAACGTCAACAAAGCTCGTCTGATGGATCTATGTGGCATATAGTAATCATGATTCATCCGGAAAGTGCGTGCTTTGCGATGAAAAATATTGAAGAAAGTGGATTTAAGCTAAACACCAGTAATAACCCGCGTCAGGGATCAAGGAAAACGATGGCGAATATCATAATTTCAGCAAAACCAGCGCGTATTACAATGAAGCAGATAGGGTTTATCGTATATGCCGAAGACTTTCTGAATGCTTATAAGAGTTTTAAAATAGACAAGCCGTTTTCACCTGTAAAATACTACTTGGTTTGTCGCTCGGTAGAGTTGTCGTTAAAGTCGTATTTGCTATTTAAAAGCGTGTCAATTAAAAAAGTTAAATGTAAATTTAGTCATGATCTTCAAAAAATTCTGAAAAAATCAATAGAGCTTGGAATAAATAGGCGCAGTTGAAGGTATTACCGATGAAGAGCAGGCAGAAATTGAGAAAGCAAATAATTGGTATAACCGTAAAGGTTTTGAGTATTTTGACATCCAAAATACACTAGAAAGTAAAGAGACATTGCCAAATTTGAGTGTCGTGTTTAATTTAGCAGATCGCCTTGTAAATAGTTGAAAACCAATTATCGAGCGGCAGTAGTATGGCCAGATTTTTCGAACTACCGTTGTTCAGGTGTCTGAATCATTACAGGTGCCTGGACTTCCCTGGCACCTGCTTCTCGAATGCCAAGCTTGCCACGCACAGTCATATCACTGATGAACTCGAACTGGTCACGCATATCGAAGGGATAGGCTTTGAGCTTGTAGTGCGAGCCCCACGGTACCTCTGCAAGTATGACCAATACAGGTTTCGTATAGTCCAGGAAGGCACTGGTCAATGCAATATCATGTAGCACAGTGCGTATGGCGGCTGCATTATGGTCGGCATCAAGATAAAAATCAGCTACATACATCAAGGTTTGTTGCCCATCGTTGGAATTGTTGATGTTGTTATTCCAGATTCTATCGTGCGCGATGGTAATAACGATGTTATCGTCAGGTGTGCGCAGCGTGATGGCTCATAAACCAACCTGTTGAACCTCGCCGTAATCATCCTCAATTTTCACCCAGTCACCGGGACGATAGGTACGCTCTAATATAGTAACCACACCCGCAATCAAACTGCTGGTCAGGTCTTTAAACGCAAAACCTATTGCAATACTGATGGCACCTGCAATAACCAGAAAATTCTGCAATGTGATATTGAAGATGATAGGAATTATCATTGACACTGCGGCAGCGAGCAAGCACAAGCGAGTAAAGGGTATGGCGGCAAGAAAGTACAGCCTTAACCTACTGGGCCCGTGTTTTGCCAGGATAGAAAGTAGCTTGTGGGAGAGAAAAGTCAACAACCACACAGAAACAACGATGACCAGAATTTGGGTAAGCTGATATCACCAATATCATTGACTAACTGGGATGCTTTAACATTTTTCATGCTTGAATCAGGCATATTTAGCTCGCTGAATTCTTGAAATTGGTCAAAAGCGCGCCATCGTCATGCCAGAGTTGGCCAGCGATGTCCAGATAACCGGGTCTGCTGTTGCCAGACAACGTATTTCATCGCCATGACATTCAACGAAGCCGGAGCGAATCAGGGCGACAATCAGGCTGGATTCTCCTGTGGCGGGGGGCAATACCGCTGAGAGCATCTGTTCGGGCAACGAGCCATGAATCAGCAAGGCTTGCGATAACAAACAGGCCGCGTGTTCATGCCCGCGAGGCAACCTTGGTGGCTGATTTCTGATTGTCCAGAAAACTATTCCTTTGTCGCCGGAGGCCTGCTGCTTTTCCGGTTCCTCGGTATTATCTGATTGATCATCACGTTCTGCTTCTGTCCGCAAGCTTCGACACCAAAGTTGCCAGGCTATCCAGGGTATGCCCCCACTATCATTAGCAAGCTGTTGCATGAATTTATCGGAAATTGTGCCATCTTCTTCACAGCGTAGTATTTCTTTGCCATTGTTATGATCACAGAAAGTAGCAGGTTGCTGGAGCTCTTCGGACATCAATTCGAGCAGCCACTTGCCAAGAATCTCAGCATTCATGGGTGCCAGCGAATCTGGCACGGGCAATACCAAATCGGCGTTAACGGCTTTTTTCAAATATACCCAGCACCAACTGTTACAAGATACGAGGCAGTGCCGTGAAGTATCCTGCAAAGCAGCCAACAGGGTGCGAATATATCTTAAGCCGCGATGGTGACGAATAAACCAGTCTTCAAGCTTTGGGATGACCAGCGGACCAGAGCCCGCAGGTATCGTAACTTTTACCAAATCTCCGGATAGCAATTCAGAACGATCTGGGGCAGCAAGCACATCCAGGCGATTACCTTCAGCCCAGCTTGTTACTCGGTTGGAATGATCACATGGTGGGAACACCAGCAATCGCAAGCGGTCGTTAGCGGAAGTACTGTTCATCCATTCCAGGTAAGCCTTGTCCAGTACCTGGAAAACGAAGTCACATTCAGGCTCAGTAGTAAACACGTGAATGTTCTCGATACTATCTTTTGAAAGCTGATCTTCTGTAACGGCTACTTCTGAATCTCGGTCTATTAGTTTTTTTAGAAGCGACTGGTACCAATCATCCAGACGGTTAACAACCGGTCCAGCTGGTCGAGCATAATTGTCGAGCGGTATGAGTTCAGGAAAATGCAGGTTGATTATCCCTTGCGCCCTGAAAAAATCAGGCAGCCCAGCCAGTGATAACAGCAAAGCGAGAGTGTAGAAGAATAAACCATCTATTACACGGTTTACACGAGCTCTGAATGTACTGAAAGCTGGTTAGGTTGTTAAACATGGCAATAATCGATCGAGAAATGACTGCATTCTGGTTCAGGCGGCTAAAAAAATCAAAGAACTTGGCCGTGTTTTGGCGCTTCAGTCGAAAGACGCTCAGAGATAAAGAGCAGCCTTGCGTGCGATTGAGCGAAATCCGATGGTGTAGGGCCGATAATTGCAGTGGCGCCAACGCCGTACCTGCTGCCTTTAACGTAAATTAAGATGGTTTAGATGCTGTCATTTTCACAATGGTCTTGTTGAGTTGAGTATTGCTAGGGTCTATTCCTGTTTAATCTCAATATTGATTTAAAGAAGCAAGCTCGTATCTTCGTAGCTCTCACCAGCAATACGCGCTTGCAATGTCCCGATTACTGCTCAATGCTGAGCTCTGGTCGAATCTGCTGCCCATTTTGCTTCACAATAACCTCTACAACAAGCAAGATTTGCGTATGACTGTCGAAGGCATATTGTACCGCATGCGTACCGGATGTTCCTGGAGAGATTTATCCAAGGCCTTCGGGAGCTAGCTGGAGCAAGGTTTATAAACGATTCACCGCCTGATCTGCCAGCGGAAAATGGCTCAAGGTATTTCAGGCTCTGGTGGTTGAGCTGGACATGGAGTGGGTTTTCATCAATGGTGACGATATCAAGGCTCACCAGTGTGGGCGCGGCTCAATCCATTGTTGCAGACATAGGCTATGACAGTCAGGCCATACGTGATTTAATCAAACAGCAAGGTGCCAAGGCAGTCATTCCAGGGAAGCGGAACTCCAAAACAAGTAATGTAGATCTGGACTGAGGGCTGTACTGATTCCGATACCTGGTAAAAAATGTTTTCGCACGGTTGAGACAGTTCCGGGCGGTGGCCTCGCGCTTTGGTAAACTCAAAAAACTACGAAAGCCTCGTGGCTATGGCTTGTGCCTTTCTGTGGTTACCAATGTGAAATGGGAGCAGGCCCTAGGTGTTTAGTCCCACGGTGTGCTGGAATGGGTCAAAGATAAAACGATCTGGCTCATTTTTCCAGATTTTGCAGATGTATTCATAGGGTGTTAGGCCTTTGAGAGCTTTTAGTCTTTTGGCGAAGTTATAAGCCATCAC
>JACDJA010002501.1_pt1 | contig 13027 bp, 13 predicted proteins | sample 7449241 | NCBI WGS metagenome assembly JACDJA01 (sample SAMN14253289, study PRJNA609438) | sludge metagenome | isolation source: initial anaerobic sludge | collected 2018-12-20 | reverse complement strand
GCGAATGAGCCGCTGCCGAAGGGCTACTACGCCACCACCGGCGTATCGCCCGACCTGCTCGACGCCACCAAGGACGCCATCCGCGCCATGATCGACCACCTCGGCAAGGAGTACAGCCTGGAGCCGCAGTTGGCGTACGCGCTATGCAGCGTGGCCGTCAACCTGCGCATCAGCGAGGTCGTAGACATGCCGAACTGGGTGGTTTCCGCCGTGTTGCCGCGCCACATCTTCCAGTAGGAAGCAGTCGCGCGCTAGCAGCTCGCGCTGCCCGACTCGGTCGGACACCGTAATCCGGGACACGTTGTCCTCTCAGGCGTATACTGCCGACGAACCACAATCAAGTCGGCCGCGCAATCGTGGCCGCGAAGCTATGGTGGGAGGTTGGCATGAACCGACGGAGCTTCATCAAGAAGGCTGGCATCGCGGTGGCCGGAGCGAGCATCAGCCCGCTCATGTTCGCGAGCGCCCAGAGGTCGAAGTTCAACTTCGAGATGGTGACGTCATGGCCGACGTCACTAGATACCCTCTTCGGCACTGCAGAGAACATCGCCAAGTACATCAACGAGGCGTCCTCCGGCGACATCACGGTGAAGGTCTACCCCGCTGGCGCGCAGATCGGCGCTCTCGAGGTGTATGACGCGGTCTCCACGGGCGCGTTCGCCATGGCTCACACCGCGCCCTACTACTTCATCAACAAGAACCCGGCCCATGGCTTCTTCACGGCAGTCCCTTTCGGTATGGACTCACAGCAGTTCAACGCCTGGATGTACGCGGGCAACGGCAACTCGTTGGCGCAAGAGCTGCTGGCGCCGGACAACATGGTTTCCTTCCCTGCGGGCAACACCGGTGCACAGACGGGCGGCTGGTTCAAGCGCGAGATCAACACGGTAGCCGATCTGCAAGGCCTCACCATGCGCTTCCCTGGCTTCGGTGGGCAAGTGATGGGCCGTGTGGGCATGAACGTGCAGAACATTCCCGGCGGCGAACTGTTCCTGGCGCTCGACACGGGCGTCATCGATGCCGCCGACTGGGTCGGGCCGTACGACGACCAGATCCTCGGCCTCAACAAGGCCGCGCCTTACTACTACTTCCCTAGCTGGGCCGAGCCGGGTCCCGGCGTCTGCCTCTACATGAACAAGAACGAGTTCAGCGGCCTACCCGCCGACCTGCAGAGCGTGGTGGCCGACGCTTGCGCGCGCGGCAACGTCGAGATGCTCTCGAAGTACGACACCAAGAACTACACGGCGCTGCAAGAACTGATCGCATCAGGCACGCAGATTCGCCTGTTCTCGGACGAGATCCTCGCAGCGTTCGCCAAGGCGACCGACGAGATTCACGCTGAGAACGCCGCCAAGGCGCCCGGCTACCAGGCAATCCACGATGACTACCGGAGCTTCATGGACAACGTGAGGGCCTGGACGAAGGTCACCCAGCACGCATACAACAGCTTCATCTTCAAGTAAGCGGTCGCGCTTGCAAGCGCGCTAGAGAATCAGTAGGGCGGCCCATGAGCGGCCGCCCTACTTCGCGCTGGAGATGGACGGCAGCCACCCGACGATGCCGGGAAAGAACACAAGCAGCAACAGCGCGACCACCTGGATAAGCACGAACGGGATGATCCCGCGGTAGATGTGTGAAGTCTTGATCTCGGGCGGCGCCACCCCCTTGAGGTAGAAGAGGGCAAAACCGAATGGTGGGGTCAGGAACGAGCTCTGGAGGTTCATGGCGATGACCACGCCGAACCAAAGAAGCATGTCCTGACCGAAGAAGTGCAGTGCGATGGGCGTGATGAACGGCACGACGATGAACGTGATCTCGATGAAGTCGATGAAGAAGCCAAGAACAAAGATCGTCAGCATCGTGAAGAACATGAAGCCCCACTGCCCGCCTGGGAGGCTAACGAGGAACTCGTCAACGAGAGTGTCTCCTCTTAGCGCCGTGAACACCATGCTGAACGCGGTTGCACCCACGAGGATTATGAACACCATGCTGGTCAGTTGGGTCGTTTGGCGCATCGTGTCTTTCAAGTTCTTGAGCGTGAGGCGCCTGTTGACGAGGGCGAGAAGCATGGCGCCGATGGCGCCAGCAGCGCCAGCCTCAGTTGGGGTGGCGATTCCGAAGAAAATCGACCCTAGTACTAGCAGGATGAGGAACAGCGGCGGGATGAGGCTGCGCACGATCTTGACGAGCAGCACCCTGGGGGGCATCTGGCGCGCCTCGAGCGGCAACGCGGGGGCTTCGTGCGGCCTGATGTAGGCGGTGAACGCGACCCAGAGTATGAACAGGCCGGCCAGCATGAAGCCGGGCACGAACGAGCCAAGGAAGAGTTGCCCAACGCTTATGCCCATCTGGTCGCCAAGTATGACGAGCACGATGGATGGTGGGATTATCTGACCAAGGGTGCCCGAAGCCGCGATGACACCCGCGGAGAGCGGTTTGCTGTAGTTGTACTTGAGCATGACCGGCAGCGCGAGGATCCCCATCGTGACGACGGAGGCACCGACTACCCCGGTGGAGGCCGCGAGCAGCGCCCCGACCACGACGACGGAGACAGCCAGGCCGCCGCGCAACCGCCCGAAGAGGACCCCCATGGTCTCGAGAAGCTCTTCCGCCAGGCCAGACCGCTCCAACATGACGCCCATGAAAACGAAGAACGGCACAGCTACAAGCGTGTAGTTCTCCATGATGGTGCCGTAGATGCGCTGCGGGAGGATGTTGAGGCGCGCTAGTCGGAACAGCGGCTCCCACGGCAGGTCGATTCCGATTCCAGGGAGGAAGTCGGAGCCGATCATGGTGAAGAGGACAGCCGTACCGCCCAGACTGAACGCCACGGGGTAGCCGATGAGGAGTAGCACTACGGCGGCGCCGAACATGTAGAAGGCCAGGTACTCCATCTAGCCGACCTCTGGCGTTTCGACTTGCTGCTGCAGCAACTTGACTCCACGCAGGGTCGCTACCTGCTTTATCAGCTGGCTGACGCCCTGCAAGGCGAGGAGCGCGAAGGCGACCGGGATCACCGTCTTCATCAGGTAGATGGGTACGCCGCCTGCGTTGACGTTGACTTCCATGTGTTGCCACGAGCGCCCGACGTACGGCAGGCTCAACACGAAGCCCATGTAGCAGAAGGGGAACAGGAAGAAGACGGTTCCGAAAAGGTCGACCCACGCCTTGCCGCGCACGCCGAGGCGCGAGTAGATGATGTCGACGCGCACGTGCCCGTCCGTGCGCAGCACCCAGGCGGCGGCAAGCAGGAAGACGAAATCGAACGCGTAAGTCTGCAGAACCGTGTAGATGCCGCCCCCAAGTGAGACCCCAATCGCGCGCCCAAGGTAGCGTGTGACCACGTTGTAGGCGCCGAGGATCACCATGACCAGCGTGAGCCACTGCATGACGCGGGCGATGCCGCCCGTGAACGCATCGATATACCTAGCGACGGTCAAGAACGCCTTCACGTGGTCGCTCCTCCCTGCCTGCTTCGCCCTTGGTTGTCGGTGGTAATGGTACTGCCCTCGGTTGGGAGCGTCAACGCCGGAGCCTAGCCACCTCGAATCCAGCCGTTCTCGGCGCGGGTCCCTAACCCTCGATTAACCGAGCGGCTTCATCGTTGGCGGCAAGGAGGATAAGCCATGTCACGACGCACGTTGATCATCGCCGGCCTGAGCGCAACTTTCGCCTTCGTTGGAGGGTACGCGCTCCTCGACTCTATGCAACCAAGTGCCACCAGCACGCAGGTGGTTAGCCGGACGCCTGACGTCTCGAAGGTCGTCGCCACGCCAGGAACGGCACTGGTGCCGGTAGGCAACGGCACGGACGAGTGGATGCTCATCGGAGCAGACGGCACTATCCTCGCGGGTCCTGACGGTCGTCCCCCTGCCGCGCTGGACGTTGGCGCACCAGTCACCGAGCCGGAGAGCGGCTACTGGGAGAGCGACTACGGTAGCAGCAGTTACGAAGGTCACGACGACGAGGACGACGATGACGACCACGCTCGCGACCGCCAGCACCGTGACGATGACGACGACGAAGAACACGATCATCATCACGAGGACGACCACCACGCGGTGCAGGCCGCCGGCGCGAACGGCAAGAGTGTGGAGAGGGCGCGCGCCCGGAGCCGCAAGTGACGGCTGCCAGCCGACCAGACGCCACCGTCAGGGCCAAGGAGCGGCGCCCCAAGTTCGACAAGGTCGCGTCGACCACCTGGCTCCTAGCGGCCCTAGTCGGACTCGGCGCAGGTGCGTCCTGGTGGCTGGTCGAGAACGGGCAGCGCCCAGGTCCGGCGGCGCAAGCGACTGAACCCGTCGTGCAGGTCATCGTCCTCGACACCACCGGGCGGGTCGTTGGCTCTTACGACGGCGTCAACCTCCTCACGGCCGCCCCGAGCACGCAGCAGCGGCAAGTCGCGGTCTCACGGGGACGCGCCCAGGCGGCAACGGCCCGGACGCGCGCCTCGTGACGCACGCGGCGCAACTACCCGGGGTCGTTCGGCCGCGCGCGCCGCTCGCGCGCGCGGCCGCCGCGCGCACTTTTCGCGGCATGGGCACCACGATCGCCGTGCGCTCGCCAGACGCGGACGCCATCGCCAAGGAGCTGCTGAGGCTCGAGGCGCTCCTCACGCGCTTCCGCGCCTCGAGCGTCACGCGCCTCAACGCGGCAGGCAGGCTGAGCGACCCACCAGCTGAGCTTGTCGCCGCCCTAGCTTGGGCCGTCGAGGCCGCGCGCCTCACCGACGGGCTGATCACGCCCCTCGTCGGCCGCTCGTTGGAGTGGCACGGTTACCGCGAGAGCTGGCACGAAGGCGTGGCCTGGCGCGCTCCGGATGGCGAACCGCCTGCAGTGCCGGACCTCGAGCAACTACGGGTGTCGCCACGCGAGATCGTCCTCCCAACCGGTGCGGCCATCGACCTGGGGGGCACTGCCAAGTCTTGGGCCGTCGAGCGCGTCGCCGAGCAAGTTGGCCGCCGAACCAGCGCGGATGCCGACCTGGTCATCGACGCAGGCGGCGACGTCCTGATCCGTTCCGTCACCAATACCCAGGTCGACATCCTCGGCGCCGCCGAGGAGTGGCACATCGACCTGCCGCCCGGCGAGTGGGCGGTGGCTACCTCGAGCATCACCCGCCGCGCCTGGAACGGCGCTCACCACCTCATCGACCCGCGCAGCGGCCGGCCCGCCAAGGGGCGCTGGGCGCAAGCTACCGTCGTCGGCGCCTCGCTGAAACGGGCGGAACTCGCCACGAAACTCCTCCTCCTCGGAGCGCCGGTCCCGCCAACCTTGCTCGTCGAGCAGGCCTGGGTCGTCGACCACGACGGCGTGCTCCGCTAACGCGAGCAAGAAGGGGCAAGAGATGATCGCACCAGCCACTACCCGAAGCGCCGTTCCGCCCATCAACCGCTACCTGTTATGGACGCCGTTGACGGCGCTCGCGCTCTACTGGCTCCTCGCTTTCGCCAAGGTCGTCCCAGGCGAATGGACGTGGGCGTTCCTGCGCGTCACCGGCATCGTCGGCTACTTGCTGCTCGCGCTCAGCGTCGCTAGCGGCGCGCTCCTCTCCGCGCGCTTCACGGCGCCCGCGTGGCTCGCCAAGCCCCTGCAGTACGGCTGGCACGGCCTCACGGCTGGCAGCGGACTGGCGCTCGTCGGCATTCACGTGGCGTTCTCGCTTGTGACGACCCACTACCCGCAAACGATCGCGGGTGCGCTCGTGCCTGGGCTCGCCTCGTTCGAACCGTTCGCGATGGGGCTTGGCACCGTTGGCACCTACCTGTTGCTGGCGCCGTACGCCACCTTCGCGGGCCGGCGCCTGTTGAGCCCGGCGTGGGTGAAGGCGCTCCACTTGCTCGCCTACCCTGGCTTCGTGGCGGGCACGGTGCACGGCGTGCTTGGCGGCAGCGACCGCCTCACCTGGCTTTACGTCGGAGCGCTGACGCTGGTGACGTTCGCGGTGACGTTCCGGATCCTCCAGCGACGCCGCGCCACGCCCTGAAACACGCCGTAGAGTGGTCGTAGGAGGCGCCGCCGATGAGGCTGCTGCTGGTCGAGGACGACGCCCGCATAGCCGGTCCACTGGTGAGTGCGCTCGAGGAGAGCGGCCATCACGTGACGTGGGTTGAGGACGGTCAGGCTGGCCTGGAACTGGGCCGCGCGGGAGAGTTCGACGCCCTGATCCTCGACGTCATGCTGCCTAGCCTGGACGGCTTCGCGCTGGCCAGCAAGCTGCGCCAAGAGGGCGTTGCTTCGCCGATCTTGTTCCTAACGGCGCGCGGGGAGGTTAGCGACCGCGTGGCGGGTTTGGACCTTGGCGGCGACGCCTACCTCGTCAAGCCGTTCTCGCTGGCCGAACTACAGGCCACGCTGCGAGCGCTCCTGCGTCGCGGCAGCGACATGGTGCAAAGCAACACGTCGTTCGCGGGTGGGCGCGGCAGCTTGGACAGTCACGCGCGGCGCGTGCTCTGGGACGGGCAGGAAGTGGCCCTCACGGGACGGGAGTACGACCTCCTCGAGGCGCTGCTGCGCGCGCCGGAGCGTTGGTTCACGCGCCAGGAACTCCTCGACCGCGTGTGGGGGCCCGAGTTCTTCGGGGAGCCGCGCGTTGTTGACGTCTACGTGAGGTACTTACGCCAGAAACTCGACGATTCGGTAGTGCAGAGCATGCGCGGTCGGGGTTACCGGGTGCCATGAGGCGCCCGCTGCCACCGCGCTGGAGCAGGCCTAACCTGCACCGCCGCCTAACGCTCGTGCTGATCGGCCAGACGGTGGCCGTGTTGCTCCTCGCGGCGGTAGCACTCTTCCTCGTGCTTGGCCGCTTCTTGGAGACCGGTGAAGCGCAGCGCCTGGAGGGGCTCGTCGACCGGGTGAGCATCCACGTCGACAGCAGTAGTCACGAGGTGCTGGAGTTCAAACGCGACTTCCCGGACGACGTGCACGTGCGCCTCCTCCTTGAAGGTGAGGTCGTGGCGGCCACGCCGGGCTTCCCTGCCGTGCCCACCACGGCACCGCTCGGGCGGTCGCGTGCGGCCATGCACCAGGTGTTCACCCGCGAGGTACGCGAGGACGGGGTGCGCTACACGCTGCAGTTGGCTGGCGATCCGGTCGGCATCCAGCTCGCGCTGCGCGCTTACCTCAGGGCGCTGGCCGTGATCGTGCCCGCGGCGGCCTTGCTGGTGGCGCTCCTCAGCAACCTGGTGGCGGCCAACATGCTCTCCCCGCTGCGGCGGCTCGAGCGCGCCACCGCGGCGCTAAGGAGTTCGCACGAGCTGCGCGCGCCGTTACCGGGCGTCGAGGCCACCGACGAGCTCGGGCGGCTAGCGAACGCCCTGCAGACCTCCTTCGCACGCCTGGCCGACGGCATGGACCGCGAAGTGGCGTTCCTGCGGGCGGCGGCGCACGACTTGCGCTCGCCGCTCACGGCGCTCAAGACACGCATCGAGGGAGTGCTCGTCAAGCAGCGCGAGCCAGCCGCCTACCGCGCAGCGCTACTCGAGCTGCAGCTCGACGTCGACCGCATGGTGCGGCTGGTTGATCACCTGCTCATGTTGGCGCGTGACGCTAAACCCGCGGCGCTGGTCGAGCTCGACCTGGTGCAGTTGCTTGGCGAGGCTGTCGACGCCGCCAGGGCGGCGCGTCCGGCGGTTCTCCTTACCACGGCGTTCGCGCCGACCACGCCCGCCGTGCTGGGTGACGCGACGTTGCTGCGGCAGTTGGTCGCCAACCTGCTGGATAACGCAGCCACTCACGGGGCGCTCGCGCCAACGCATGTGAGCACGTGGCGCTCGGCAGCAGGTGGGGCCGTGCTGCAGGTCGCGGACGAGGGTCCGGGGGTGGCGGCGGGAGAACTCCCGCGCCTCGGGGAAGCGTTCTACCGGCCCGACCCCGCGCGGGGGCGCGCGCTGGCCAGCCGCTACCCTGGCAGTGGGTTGGGGTTAGCCATCGTCAAGCGGGTGGTGGAGTGGCACGGGGCGACCTGGGAACTGACCAGCAGCCCCGGCGAAGGTTTCGTCGTGACGATCACGTTCCCACCACCTCGAGTACCGAGCTAAACCGCGGCCTAGTGCGCGTGACGCACCACCCTTGAGGTGCGTCACTCCCTGTCGCAACTGGCGGCCATGCTGTGGTCCTAGCCACGATCCGGGTAGGTCCGGAACGGGTGCGGCGGGCTGGCGCAACCAGCCTCACTGAAATCCCACAAGGGGGGAACGCTCGTGAAAAGTTTCGCTAGCCTCACGCTCGGCGGCGTATTAGCAGTCGCCCTACTCCTAACCGGCTGCGGTCAGCAGCCGCGCGCCGAGGTGCCAACGCCAGACGGCTACGTCACCATGCAGCTCGGCCTCTCCGCCGGCCAGCTGGCCGGCGCCGCCCTCGAAGCACAAGGCGTGCCATACACCAGCGCAGGCAGCGCTGGCGCCGAACTCGTGAGCGTGTCCGTGCTCGACAAGAACGCCCAGCCGGTAGCGTTCACCCTCACGCCCGGCGGCTACATGGCCGACCCCGCCGGCACCCTCACCACCGTGCCGCTCACCCCAGCCAACGAATCGGCCACCCTCACCCTGTTGGCCGCCGGCAACCCGTACCAGTTCGTTGCCCACGGCTACGGGCAGGCTGGCAACCCCAGCGTCATCGCCTACGACGCGCAAACCAAGCTCGTGGGTAGCGGCACGACCGTCACCCTTGGGCTCAAGTCGGTCCTCGGCAGCGCCGTGCTGGTGCCGCGTTACCCCGCCAACTACGCGGCGCCAAGCGCCGCGCCGTTCGACCTGCTGCTCGTAGTCACGGCGAACGGCTACTCCGCCTTCCCCGGCGGCGACTACCTACAGGTCCCGCTCGGTGATTTCGCTGTGCAGTACGGGGCCGTGACGGGCGCCAGCGTGATGGACTCCAGCGACCGCGGCCTCCGGCTAGTGATCGACGAGTGCCAGGTCGGGGTGGCGCAGGGCCACGTAGCTGGCCTCGTGTGGAACGGCTCGGCCGTGGTGCCCGGCCAGGTAACGCTGCCCGCGTACGGGATAGGCTGCCAGACTTCCGGCGCCAACCTGGACGCCGACTTGCTAGCCCCAACGGTGAGCATCTCGTACGACGCCGCCACTCTCACCGTTTCAGGCACGGCCCAAGACGCCAACGACCGCATCGCCAAGGTGCAAGTGTGGGACGGCGCCAAGCTCCTCGCCTCCACCGACCCTAGCGAGGAGAGCGCATCGGTGGCGTACTTCCAGTTCGCGCTTGGCCTCGACACGTTCAGCGTGACCCTCAAGGAAGCTCCGCTCGGCGGCCTGCAGGCCCTGGCCTTCGACCCTGCCGGTAACGAGGGGCAATCGGCCACCACCTTCACTCAGGCCAACGTGTGGGTTGACGCCAGTGCCGCGGCGGGCGGCGACGGTAGCGAGGCGCAGCCCTTCACCACCATCGGCGCGGGCGTTAGCGCGGTTGGTGTGGGCGGCACCGTGTGGGTGCGGCCGGGCAGTTACCCGGAGAACGTGGTGATCGCCAAGGACCTGAAGCTCCTCTCGACGGGCGGCGCCAGCGTTACCAGCATCGTCGGGCAGCAAGCAGGCGGGGAACTCGGCACCGTCATGATCGGCGGCGGTACTAGCGGCTTCCAGCTTGGCGCCGTCGGGCACGGCTTCCACATCGTGGGGATCGACGGGCCAGCAGGCATCGAGAAGGCCGCCGTGTACTTCCAGGGTGCGCATAGCGGCGCTGCCGTGATCGGCAACGACATCGAAGCCAACGGCGACGCCGGCCTGACGACCGAGTACGGCGCGGCGGTGGCGGGCCTCGTGATCTCGCAGAACCGCTTCACGGGGCAGACCTTCCTTGGCGCCAACCCCGCTGGCGACGGCTTCAGCCAGCAGTTCAGCCTGCTCAACGTGCCGCGCCAACTAGTGGTGGTCGCCAGTGGCGCCACTTTCACCTCGTTCACCGACAACACCATCCTCGGCACGGCTGGCGGCCTCAACGCCGCTAACGCTCCGCAAGGCAACACCCTCGTAACCCTCGACGGTACCGGCGGACTCATCAGCGGGAACGAGTTCGCGGGCTACACGACCAGGTACGGCACCAGCCTGCGGGTGCGCGGCGCTGGCACGACCATCGTCGGCAACACCTTCCAAAGCACGACCTTGCCCGCGTCCGTCGGTCACGTGCTCGTCCAGAACAACGCCCTCGACGCCGCGCTGGTGTCAGCCAACACGTTCGACAAGGGCGTCTGGGTGGCCAACGCGGCAGGCGGCACCATCGGCAGCGCGCTGCCCACCAGCTTCCCTGCGGCCATGAGCAACACCGTGGTCAACGTGCTGCCTGGCAACTACGCCGTAGGGGCGCACATCGTGGCGCAGGCGCCCGGCCTTTCGCTGCGCGGCCCGAACGCCGACGCACCCCAGGGCACGGCGCGGGGGCCAGAGGCGGTGATCGAGGGTGGCTTGGCAATCGCTGCGGCCAACGTTACGGTCAGCGGCCTCTCCTTCACGGGCTTCGGCACTTACCTCGGCGACGTGTCGGCCATCTACCTCGCGCCCGGCGCCACGGCCACGACCATCAGCAACAACGTCGTAACGGGCGCCGGCAGCGGCCGCGGCGTGCTCAACTCCTTGGGCGCCACCATCTCGGCCGCCATCTCGGGCAACCATTTCGAACACCTCACCACGGGCGCCTTCGCCCAGGGCGGCGCCACCTACACCGTGAGCGCCAACCTCTTCTCCAACAACGAGGCTGGCGTTGGCATCGACACCGGCGGCCAGAACGTGACCGGCAACACGTTCACGAACAACGTCGAGGGCGTTGGACTGGGCGCCGCTGGCAACAGCGTGACCGGCAACACCTTCGGGGCAGGTCACGCCTCGTACGTCACGGACTACACCGGGTCGTACGACCTCAGCGCGCTCATGAGCGCCAACTCCTTCTCCCCGGCGGCAACGGTAGGCACTTATGTGCCGAGTTGGATCGCCACTGCGTTCCCGGCGCTCGTTCCTTAAGCGCTAGAGGGCGCACGTTAGTCGGTTGGCCCCTGCGGTGCTCGGCACCTCCGCAGGGGCCGAACTTTGCTCTAGCAGGCACGCTCGGGCGTGCTTGGTCGCCGAGCAGTGTAGTGTTGGCGTCACAACGCGGCCAGGCTAGGCTTACGTCTATTGTGGTAGCTGGTTCAAGTGCCGTCTACTTTGCCACGTGGTGTCGGAGGTTGAACATGCCCGGATTATTGAAGAAGATCGAAGACGAGGCGATATCGCTGAGCACCTCAGACCGGGCGAGGCTTGTCCAAACCATCCTTGAGTCCCTTCACGCGGACGACGCCGAGTCTGCAAAGGCGTGGACCATCGAGATCGACCGAAGAGTCGAGGCTTTCGATCGTGGAGAACTGACCACGCATCCCGCCGAGGATGTGTTCGCCGAGGTACGCCGAGTTACTAGGTGACAAAAGCGCGATTCATCGCGCCAGCCCAGCAGGAGTTCCTCGGGGCCGTGCGTTTCTACGAGGGCGAGGAAGCGGGCCTCGGCAGACGACTTGCCACCGCCGTTGAGGAGGCCACTCTGCTCGCACTGAATTTCCCTTTGGCTGGCACGCCGATGCAAAGCGACATGAGGCGGGTTCTCGTAAGAGATTTTCCTTTTGCAGTAGTATACCGCCCCGATGACGACGGTATTATCATCTTCGCCGTGGCACATCTGTCCCGGAGGCCCGGCTACTGGAACTCCAGAACAGGCTTCTGAAGAAGCTAGCCCATGGCAGGGTACCCCGCCATCGTGCCCCAGACACCTAACCACATATCAACGGGCTCACACGGACCACTCTCGTGCAGCCGTCACCAGCGCCGCAGGCCCGCCATGCCGCCGAACTCTGCCATCAGCCGCGCCTCCGCGGCCCCCTCGGCGAACTCGAGGATGGTGCCGCTGCTCTGCACGATCTCCGGGAGCACCTCCATGAGGCTGACCTCCTGCACCGTCTCGTCGGGGCGCAGCGCGTTGGCCTCGGCCATGCTGGCGGTCACGAGGCCGCCGTCCGTGAGGAACCCCGTGCCCAGCTCGCTCCACGGCACCACCAGGGTGTGCAGGCGGTTCGCCTGCAGCAAGGTGAGCACCTCCTGCACGCCCCACACGCCGCTCTCCTTGATGCGGTCGAGGAGCGCCTGCTCGTGCGCCGCCTCGGCGCTGGCCACCAGGCCCTTAACGAGAGGCAACCACTCGTGCGCTGGGGCGTCTGGGTTGGCCGGGCCGGAGAGCTTGCCGATGACCCGCTGCTTGATGGCGGCCGGCAGCACGCCCTCGAAGGTGCTCAGGGTTGAGTCCTGGCCGAGGAGGATTACGCGGTCTATGCGCCCCTCTTCGAGGGTCTTCTCCACCTCGGGTAACAGCGTGCGGTAAAGCCTCGCCGTGGACTCGTCTAGCCGCGCGCGGAACGTGTCCACGTCGGCGCCGCCACGCCCAGCCACCCCGATGCCGATGCCGTGGCTGCGGCGCGCATGGCGGTACGAGACCCACTCGTCCGTGTCGACACTGCGCACGTAGTCTGCGATCTCTGCGATCTGCCCGAGGAAGACCTCGAAGACCCGCACGCGGTCGGCGGCTACGTAGATGGCTGCGTGGCGCTCGCGCTGGTCGAGGGCGAACAAGAGGGGCGCCACCAGCGGCTTGCCCCAGTGCGCTATGGCGCCACCTTCTGCGGCCAGGAACGGCAACTCGGTTTGCAGGTAGTAGGCGTCGAAGGCGGTGCTCAGGTCTGGGCCCGCGAAGATGACGAGGCTACGGCCCTCCACACGCGAGAACTCCTTGCGGAGCTTCTCCGTTACCTGCGCCACGTAGGCCTTGTCGAGGTTCAGCTCCCGCAGGGCGCTGGCGGCCCTGAGCACGTACGCCTTGCCGGTACTGTCTGAGTTCGCAGGGTTGACGTCTAGATACAGCGACAAGAGTGGCCCGGTCAACGGGGCGATGTTGTCAAGTAAAGCGAGCTTGAGGCCACTTCCGATCATCTGGTTACCTCCTCGGTGGCAAGTACTGCGGTGAAGCCCTGGTATCCGCATCCCAGCTCCTGACGCAAATC
>JACDJA010002497.1_pt1 | contig 13064 bp, 10 predicted proteins | sample 7449241 | NCBI WGS metagenome assembly JACDJA01 (sample SAMN14253289, study PRJNA609438) | sludge metagenome | isolation source: initial anaerobic sludge | collected 2018-12-20 | reverse complement strand
TGCCATCGCCGTGGCTGTCGGCGTCGGGCGATGGCGACGATGGATTGGGCGAAGCCGAAGATCGTGAAGCCACCGACGATGAAGAGGGTGCCGCTCCACGTGAATTCAGGATCGTCCGAGATCAGCCGCATCCAGGCCCGCGCGGCGATGCCGAGCGCGCATCCGCCCACCAAGCCCGCTGCCAGTGTCGACGCGGTCCGTCGCGGGGAGCGTGCCGTGGAGCCGAGCGGTGCGCCGGCGAGGTCGGTGATCATGGCGATCTCCTTCGAGGTGGATGTGTTCCTGTGCTCTCACAGACGTCCACTGCCGCCGCCCGGGTGACAGTTCGATCCAAGGCCGCCGGCCGTGCTCGCTCGCCGCCGGGTGGTGAGCACCGAACGGTCATGAACCGGGGAGCTGCAAGAATCGTGGAATGGTCAGGTTCGGTGACGTCGAGGTCGATGTTCCTGGCCGCGAGCTGCGTCGAGGAGGGCAGCAGGTTCATCTCGAGCCGCAGGCGTTCGATCTGCTGGCCGAACTGCTGGAACACCGCGATCGCGTGTTGTCGAAGAACGACCTGTTCGACGGCGTGTGGGGGCACCGGTTCGTCTCCGACGCGAACCTGACCACTCGCATCAAGGAGATCCGTCGCGCGCTGGGAGACGACGGCGCACGACAACACACGATCAGGAACGTGCCGGGTCGCGGCTACCGCTTCGTCGCGGAGTTGGAAGTCGAGGGCACCACGGAGCGGCCGGCGGGTGCAGCCAGGTTGATCGGCCGTGATGACGAGATGGCCGAGTTGCTCGCGGCGCTCACCTGCTCGCCGGTGGTGACGCTCACGGGGCCAGGCGGTGTCGGGAAGTCGACGCTGGCCCGCGCGGTCGCGGAGCGGGCGGCGCATTCGTACGCCGATGGTGTTCGGGTGGTGGAGTTGTCTGCTCTCGACGGTGGTGAACAGGTGCTGCCGGCGCTGGCCAGGGCGGTCGACGTCGTGCTCGACGTCGACCAGCCCGAGCGCGCGATGCGAACGATCGCCGGGCTCGAGGTGTTGTTGGTGCTCGACAACTGCGAACACGTCATCGACGACGTGGGGAGCTTGGTTGATCGATTGACGGATGTTGCCGGGGTGCGATTGGGTGTGCTCGCGACCAGTCGGGTTCGGCTCGGTCTCGGTGTCGAGAGCGTCGTCGAGGTTCATCCCCTCAGTGCAGCGCGGGCCTTCGAGCTGTTCGCCGTTCGCACTGGCGCCATTCGTCCGTCGTTGGATCTCGACGAGGTCGGACGAGATCGAGTGGCAACGTTGCTGGCCGGGCTCGATCGGTTGCCGCTCACCATCGAGATGGCAGCTGCCCGCCTCGGTTCGATGACGTTCGATGAACTGGCACTCGCCATCGGTGAGGGCGCACCGATGCCCGTGACACATCGATCCCCGGTTCGTCGCCACCGCTCGCTCGAGTCGCTGGTGGCCTGGTCTGCCGAGCTACTCGACCCGTCTCTGCGGCGGACGTTCACCGAGTTCGCCGTGTTTGCCGGTTCAGTGGCCGCGGCTGATGCTGCTGCTGTCGTCGGTGCTGACCGTGCAGGGGTGATCTTCGACCTCGCTGCCTTGGCCGAGCGGTCGTTGCTGGTCGCCGATGTCGGTGAATCGGCAACTCGGTATCGGATGCTGGCCACCGTGCGATCGGTCGCCGGCCGATGGCTGGAGGAGTCCTCCTCGGCAGGGGACGTGCGCCGGCGCCACGCTGAGCACTTCACCGATGCAACTCGGCTGATCGATGCCCAGATCCGCACAGCCGACGAGGCTCGAGGCCGTCGCCGGCTCGACGAGATCGTTGCCGAGGTACGAGCAGCACACCGCTGGGCGCGGCGACACCACCCGTCGCTGGCCTCGGCGATGAGCGGTGCCCTCCATTTTGCGGCCTACTCGACGTTCTGGAACGAGCCGACGGAGTGGAGTCGTTCACTGCTGGCCGAACACCCCGTTGGTGGTGCGGACGCGCTGTCGGGAGCTCGCATCCTGGTTGCCGGTGCGGATGCGAACAGCGGGCAGCTCGCCGACGCCCGATCAACTGCAACGGCTCTGTCGATCGCGCCCGACGCGCATGTGCGCGCTGCTGCCCTGGAGATCTTGTCCGACGTGGCGCTCTACGACGGCCAGCTCTCGGAGGTCGCTCGCATCACCGATCAGCTTCGGCGGCTGGGTGTCGAGCTCGGCGACCGGCATGCGGTCGTGATCGCGGTGGTGAACGCTGCGCTGGCACTTGCGTTCGACAACCAGGCGGTCGGCGCCCTGGCTCTCCTCGCGACGGTCGACGGCGAAGGGTTGTCCCCATCGGACCACGCGTGGGTCATGTACGCACAGGGCGAGGCGCTCAGTGCTGCCGGAGACCCGGCGGCAACCACTGCGTACGCCCACGCCGTGGCGATGGCGATGGCAATCGGAAATCCGTTCGTGACGTCGGTGGCACGCGTGTCGTTGGCAACGGAGCAGGCGCGTGCCGGCGACTTTCGCGAAGCTCTCCGCACGTACGCCGTGTGCCTGCATGAATATGCCAGGCACGGCAACTTCGTGCATGCCGTCACCACCGTGCGAAACCTCATCGAGGTGCTCGTCGCCGTGGGTGACGACCATGGGGCTGCGGTGCTGGCCGCCGCCACCTCGGGCGATGGCGTGCGGCCCAGCTATGGCGTCGAGACGGCACGGCTGTCCCGCGTGGTTGCCGGCGTGGCGCAGCGAGCTGGACCGAAGCGTTTCGCCGCGTGGTCGAGGGAGGGTCGGCTGCTCGATGTCCGCAGCGCAGTGCAGCTCGCGGCCGACCTGGTCGATCGCCACCGTGGCTGATCCTCAGACGATCCTCAGACCGTCCCCGAGCGGCCATGCGACGCTCGTGGTTCGATCGCTCGCATGAACACACACCGACTGCGCACCCCGTGGCCATCGACCGACACGGTCGTCGTCACCGACGCCGGATTGGAGACATGGTTGGTCTTTGATCACGACGTCGACCTGCCGGCGTTCGCCGCCTATCCATTGGTGGCAGAAGCCGTCGGCCGTGCGCTGCTCCTGGAGTACTACGGGTACTACGCCGACATCGCCCAGTCGATCGCGGCCGCAGTCGTGCTGGAGGCGCCCACGTGGCGCGCCAACCCCGATTGGGCCGCCACGCTCGGCCACGATCGCGTCCAGCTTGCAGAGTTCATCGCGGCTTCCGTCGCAGTGGTCGACGAGGTGCGTGGGAGCTGGGCGGGCCACCAGCCGTTCCTGATCGGTGGCACCGTCGGCCCGCGCGGCGACGGCTACCGCATCGAATCGACGATGGACCCCGACACCGCGGCGGACTACCACTCGTTCCAGATCGAGTGCATGGCGGCTGCCGGTGTCGATGTGGTGACTGCGCTGACCATGGGCTACATCGAGGAAGCGGTGGGCATCGCCCGATCCGCGCAGGTTGCAGGGCTGCCGGTCATCGTGTCGTTCACGGTGGAGACCGACGGCCTGCTGCCGTCGGGCATGTCGCTCGCCGATGCGATCGCCGCAACGGATGCAGCAACTTCCGGGTACCCCACGCACTACATGATCAACTGTGCCCACCCCACGCACTTCGGCCACGTGCTCGACGGCACGGCGGCGTGGACGGCACGGATCGGTGGCCTGCGGGCCAACGCGTCACAGCTCAGTCACGCCGAGCTCGACGAGATGGTCGAGCTCGATGCCGGCGACCCCGATGACCTCGCCGCGAGATACGTGGAGCTTCGCTCGCTGCTACCCGGCCTGCACGTCGTGGGGGGCTGCTGCGGTACCGACCATCGCCACGTTGCGGCGATCGCCGCCGCCTGGGCGGCTGCCTCGGCGTGACCTCGATGCACCAGGGTCGGGGGCTCGCCGCGGACCCGGGTGGGCGCTAGAAGTCGATGCGCATCACAACTCTGCGCAGCGTGGGTTGGTGCACCTCGCTGAACCCGGCGGCGGCGAAGATGCTGCGACTGCCGACGTGGAGCTCGCCCCATGCGATGTCGTGCCCGGGGTGCGTGATCATCGGGTAGCCCTCGAGCGCGCGGGCGCCGCGCTCGCGGGCGAAGGTGACGGCGGCGCCGGCCAGCGCGCGGCTGACACCCCGCCGCCGGAAGCCGGCGCGGGTGACGAAGCAGGTGACGGCCCACACGCCGTCGTCGGTCTTGTCCTGGGCTCGCCCGGCCCACGGGATGGGCATGACCAGCAGTCGCGGGTACTCGGTACGCGGCTCGACCGCGCACCAGCCCACCGGCTCGCCCGCAAGGTAGGCGACCAGGCCGGTGGTGGTGCCCGACTCGGGGTGCCCGCAGTCGGTCTGGTCGCGCAGCCGGAAGGCGCGCTCCTCGACCGGTACCGAACGCCAGTCGCACTCGAGGATCTTGTAGTGCTGGCACTGGCACCTGGACGTGTCGCCACGCGTGCCGAAGATGGCCTGGAGGTCTTCCCAGCTGGCCTCGTTGGCGGGAACGATCCTGATGTCGGGCATCGTCACGCCGCCGGTCATGCGCACACTGTAATGGTCGGCCACGGCGTCGCTGCCGGCACAGCCGTTGCTGGTAGGAAGTGAGCGTGCTCATCCTGCTGCCGTCGTCGGAGGCGAAGTCGTCGGTCGATCGCGGCCACGTGCTCGACCCGGCCAGGTTGTCGTTCCCGGCTCTGGCGCCCACCCGTGCGGCGGTGCTGGCCGCGCTGATCGAAGTGAGCGGGCGGCCCGATGCGACACATCGCCTCGGCGTTCGCGAGAACCTCGGCGAGCTCGTGCACCGCAACGTGTCACTTCGTGAAGCGCCCACGGCCAGCGCGGCGACGGTCTACAGCGGTGTCGTGTACGACGCGATCGGTGTGGCAAACCTCGACCCGCCGTCGCAGCGCCGGGCACGGGCGTGGATCGTCGTCGTCTCTGCATTGTGGGGGGCGGTGCGGCTGGGCGATCGCATCCCGTCGTACCGGCTCAACATGTGTGGTCGTCTGCCCGGGCTGGGGCACCTTCCGCAGGTGTGGCAGGCGCCCTTGGCCGAGGTGCTGCCTGCCGCGGCCGGGCGCGGTGTCGTCGTCGACTTCCGGGCCGCCGAGTACGCCACAGCGTGGCGACCGACCGGTGCCCTCGCCGAGCGCACGGTGGTGGTGAAGGTGGTTCGCGACGACGAGCGCTCTCGTGGCGCTGGCTCGTACAACGCCAAGCACACCCAGGGCCGCATCGTGCGCCGCATCGTCACCGATGCCATCGACGCATACCGACCCGAGGCACTGGCCGAGTTGCTCGCACAGCACTTCGAGGTCGACCTGCGGCATCCACGGCGCCCGGGCCACCCCTGGTCGCTGCACGTCGTCGAGTCGCCCAGCTGACAACGGCCCCACGCCTGGTTGGATCGGTGGCGGGAGCCACGACCCCCGCTCGTGTCACCCGAAGAGCACCGCTGTCCGTCTGTCTCTTCGGTGACCACCAACGGACCGCACGCGATGTTCGTCGTATCGAGAGGACCCGACCATGAAGCGACCGCAGATCGAACGTGTCGCACTTGGCCTCATTGCCGTCTTCATGCTGCCTGCGGGCTTGCAGGCGACCCTCGCACCGAAGTCCTTCTTCGATGGCTTCCCGCTCGGGCGTGGCTGGATCGCGCATCAGGGTGACGCTTACAACGAGCACCTTGTGCGCGATGTCGGGGCGCTGTTCCTCGCGTTGATCGTCGCCACTGCCTGGACAGCGTGGCGCGGTGGGCCCGCCCGCCCCGTTGCGGTGGCATGGCTCGTGCAAGGTGTCCTCCATCTCGTGTTTCATGCCGGTCATCTCGACGGGTACGACACGGTCGACAAGGTCGGGTTGATCGTGTCGTTGATCACCGTCCCGTCCCTCGCGTTGGTCGCCCTGTGGGCCGGCAGGGCCGAGCACTCGGCGCACCCATGACGAGCCCGCTTGCGCTGCCCCCGACCGGTGCCGAGGCGGCTGAGGACTTCGCGTTCGTGTGGCGGTGGTTGCTCCTCGGTATGGCCACCGGCGGTTGGGCGGGTTTCTTGGTCGGCGGTGTCGGTGGTCGGATCGCGATGTTCGTGTTGCGGCTCACTTCGACGGATTCGGTGCGTGGCACTCAGAGCGACGACGGCTTCACGATCGGGCAGCTCAGCGGTGCCACGGTGTTCCTGCTTGCAGTCACGACAGTCCTCGGGATGGTCGTCGGCGTCGCCCTGGTGTGTGCTCGCAGCCAGATGCCGGGCAGTGCGGGTGCAGTGCTCATCGTCTTGGCCGCCGGCACGCTCGGCGCGTCGCAGATCATCAAGCCGAATGGCGTCGACTTCACCAGGCTCGCCCCATTGCCACTCGCGTGTGCGATGTTCACTCTGATCCCTCTCGGTGGGGCAGCGCTCACTCTGTGGATCACGGCTCGTTGGAGTGTTTGGTGGTGGCAGAACCCGCGTCGGACGGTGCTCGCTGCGTTGCCTTTGGTGCTCGTCGTGCCCACCTTCTTCGTTTCGATCCCGTTCATCGTCGTCTCGCTCGCCATTGGCGGCATGGCCCTACGAGTCGGGCGCTTGCGACAAGCGCTCACCAACCGCATCGGGACAATCGTGGTGACGATGCTCGCAGGAGCGATCCTCGTTGCCGCGTCGGTGGCGCTCGTCAGCGACATCGCCGAGATCGTGTAGGTCAGGTGCCGCTGCGGGCCGAGACCAGGAACGGCGCGCCGCCGGTTGGCCGGTTCACCACCATTCCGACGGGGTGTGGCGTCTCGCCGGCGGTGGGTGTGAGGTCGAGGCGTTGCGCGAGGCGCGAGATGATGAGGGTGAGTTCCATCTGGGCGAGCGCGAAGCCGATGCACATGTGGGGACCGCGCCCGAATGGCACCCAAGCTTGGTCGGTCAAGGCCTTCTGCTCTGGGGTCATCTCGGCAAACCTGTCCGGGTCGAAACGCAACGGGTCGCGCCACGAGCCCGGGTCGCGGCCGGCCAGATGTGGTGACCAGACCACGAGCGTTCCCTTCCGGACCCGGTATGCCCCGAGTCTGAGATCAGTGGCTGCCATGCGAGCGCCGACGAGCCCAGCTGGGTGAAGCCGTAGTGACTCGTGCACCACACGACCCGCGTACTCGAGCTTGGCGAGTGTGCCGGGGTCGGGCTCGGTGACGGCCGCAGCGGGTGGGCCGAGCACTTCGTCGGCCTCGGCTCTCAATCGCAGCCAGACGCCGGGGGAGAGTGCTGCACACCACAACATCCACGAGAGCACCGACGCGGTGGTGTCGTACCCGGCGCCGATCAGTGTCTTGACCTGGTCGCGGATCTCGGCATCGGTGAGCGAACCCTCATTGACGATCGCTTCCAGGACGTCGAAGGGGTCACCTGTTGGCTGGCAACGTCGTCGAGCGATCTCGGCATCGATGATTGCGGCGATCGCGCGCCCGTCGGCCCGGACGCGCGAACGCGCGGTGAACGGCAACGGGTGCGGCATCTGCTTGACCGCAGGCGCCTCGATGAACTGTTGCGGACGTTCGTACAGTTCGCCGATCTCGTCGGCGCGTTCGGCGAGCCGCTCGCCGAAGAAGGCGTGCACGGTGATGCCGAGGATCAGCTTGCGACCGATGGGGTAGAGATCCAGCTCGATCGGTTCGGTGCCCAGCGATCGTGTGACGCGGTCGATCGCAGCATCGGTGCGTGCTGCGATCATCGGGATCCAAGCGTTGAGCCGGCGACGGGTGAACGCCGTTTGCACCGAGCTGCGTCGTCGGTGATGGTCCTCCCCATCGGACACGATCATCGAGCCCTTTCCGACAACGAACTGAACCCCGACCATGTTGAACTTGTGTCCCCAGCGGAAGGACTCGGCCGGCATCGAGAACATCTCGTGCAGCAGGGTGGGATCCCCGATCACTGCAATGCGTGTGAGGCCCAGTCGCAGCTCGCTGATCGGGCCGTATGAGTTGTGCAGTCCGTCGAGCGCGGTGGAAGGGTCGCGAAAGAGCTGGCGAACTCGACGCAGCGTGTCGATGCCCCGCGGCCCCGGCATCGCCATGGTCTCAATCCGCGTCGACGCTTCTGGGTGGTTCATGATGCCAGCATCGTCCCGCCGGCGGCGATGCGCCAGACCCTGCCGCTGCACAGGGCAGCGCGAAGTATCCGTCGTGTTCGGTCTCGAGGTCGAGCCTGTCGATCAACCTCACCGGTCGAACTTCAGCGCGCGACCGGCTTCCAGCCCGGTCGGCGCAGGACGTACCCGAGTCGATCGCGCATGTTGCCGGCGGAGCGTACGTCGCGGGCGATGTCGGCCATTTCGTGGTAGGCGATGCGCAACGGGTTGTAGGTCTTGATGTTCTTGGTGAGGCCGTACTTGATGCGCCGCACCTCGGGCTCGAAGGTGCCGAACAGCCGGTCCCACACGATGAGGATGCCGCCGTAGTTCTTGTCGAGGTACTGCTGGTTGGCCCCATGGTGCACGCGGTGATGCGAAGGGGTGTTGAGCACCTGCTCCGCCGCAGCGGGCAGGCGGTCGATGGCCTCGGTGTGGATCCAGTACTGGTAGAGCAGGTTGAGCTGGCCCGCTCGCATCGTGGTCTTGCTGGCGTAGCCCAGCAGGGGCATGGGGGCGAACACCCAGAACGTGAGGAAGCCCGACCAGGGCTGGCGCAGCGCCGTGGACAGGTTGTAGCGCTGGCTCGAGTGGTGAGTGACGTGGTTGGCCCACAACAACCGCACCTCGTGCATCCACCGGTGGTCCCAGTAGTACAGGAAGTCCCACAGCACCATGGCGGTGAGGAACGATCCGCGGCGGCGCCCGACGTTGGAGACGCGGTGGCGGAACAGGAAGCGGTCGAAGCGGCTGAACGCAGCAGCGGTGACGAACGAGAAGGCCACGTTGCCCACCAGCATCGAGAGGCTGGCGGTGGTGTCCTTGCGCTTGTAGCCCACGGGCACCAGTGGGTCGGGCGGCAGCTGGGTACCCGAGAGCGTGGCTTGGTCGGCGTCGTCGAGGTCGCCGTCGGTGCGCGTGGGCACCTTTCGCAACCACGCATACTCGGCCAGCATCGTGACGACGAACATCGGCGCCGAGGCCAGGTCGACCGCATCGAGCTTCTTGGTCGCTTTGCTCACGTCAGAAAGTTAGCGGCCGGTCCGGGTCTGCGTACAAGCGCTCGCCGCCGCCTCCGCCGGCCCGGGCCCTTGCCATCTCGACGGAATGGCACGTAGAGTAGTCAAACGAGCGCCGATAGTGCGCTGGCGAGGCGGAAGTACCAATGAAGTTCGAGTCGTTGACCGATCTGGAGACCAGAGGGTTCGTGGTGCTGCGCGGCTTTCTCACGCCCGAGGAGGTGCAGCTGTTGCGCGACGACCACGCGCAGCTGTCGCTCGACGACAACCGCAACTTCAACGCGAAGACGCCGAACGCCGACGTGATCGGCCGGCTGACGCCTCGCTTCGACGACGTGCTGCGCCAGGTGAACGAGCAGACGACGGTGCGCGCCGACGTGTACGTGCCCGACACGTCGGTCTACTTCGCCGTCGGCACCGCGGCCGGTGTCAACTTCCCCTGGCACCAGGACCACGAGAGCTTCTACATCGTCCAGAACCACTTCGACTACGTCAACTTCTACATGCCGATCATCAAGCCGGATCCGACGAAGTCGAACATCTGCCTCGTTCCCTTCGACGTGCTGCAGCGGGAGGCCCCTCGTGCCCACGACTTCCTCGTGCGCAACGGCGCGGGCCACTTCCACCCGGTCGGTGGCCGGTGGCTGGCGACCAACGATGATCTCGGCGGCATGCGCGTCATCAATGCGGACTTGGAGGAGCTCGCGGTCACTCCCGAGCTCTGTGTCGGCGATCTGTTGCTGATGCGCGGCGACATCGTCCATCGCACGCAGGACGCGGACACCGATCGTGTTGCACTGTCGTGGAGAGCTGCCGCCGGCTCCACCGTGATCCGCCGTTCGAGGCTGGCTGCCGGCGGCGTGCGCAAGGCCCAGATGATGCGCAGGCACGCGGCGCCGTTTCAGAAGATGCTCGACGCGTTCGACCGCGCGAACAAGGACGAGATGCCGCTCACCGAGATGCTCGACATCTATCGAACCACCTCCGCACCCGCACCGATCGACCCACGCGCCTTCTCGCGGCGACTGTTCCACGAGAAGCGGCGCGCCCACACGCTCGGCGGCTACGTGGCCAGCATGCCGATGACGGCCAGCCTGAGCGGGCTGCACTTCGCTCAGCAGTGCAGCAATCGGCTGGGTGCTGCTCGCCAGCGGGTGCACGCCGGCCGCCGAGGCGAGTGAGCCGGGGGAGTCGGCTCCCTTCACCAGTCGCCGGAACCGCTCGACCGCCTGTGCACGTCCGCTCGGCCGGCGAGCGAACGTGCACAGACGTGAGTGGCGGTGTCGGGCTCAGGCGAGGTCGAAGCGATCGGCGTTCATGACCTTGCACCACGCGGCGACGAAGTCGGTGACGAACTGCTGCTGTGCATCGCTCGATCCGTAGACCTCGGCGATGGCTCGCAACTGGGAGTTCGCTCCGAAGACGAGGTCGCAGCGGGTGGCTGTCCACTTGATGTCGCCGCTTGCCCGGTCGCGGCCCTCGAACTGGTCGCCGGAGCCACCGGTGGGCTGCCACTCGGTGTTGATGTCGAGCAGGTTGACGAAGAAGTCGTTGCTGAGCGTCTCGACTCGGTCGGTGAAGACACCGTGCGCAGACCGGTTGGTGTTCGCGTTCAACACGCGCATGCCACCGACGAGCACCGTCATCTCCGGAGCGGTGAGCGTGAGCTGCTGCGCACGATCCACCAGCAGGGCCTCGGCCGGCAGCTCGTGGCCCGTGGCGAGGTAGTTGCGGAACCCGTCGGCGGTGGGTTCGAGCACCGCGAACGAGTCGATGTCGGTCTGCTCCTGCGATGCGTCGGTGCGCCCCGGCGTGAAGGGCACGGTCACGTCGTGGCCGGCGCGCTTGGCTGCGGCCTCGACTGCCGCGCACCCGCCGAGCACGATCAGGTCGGCCATCGACACGGTCGCGCCGGAGCGGTTGAACTTGGCGCGGATGCCTTGCAGCGTGGGCAGGATCCGGCGCAGTTCGTCCGGGTTGTTGACCTCCCACTCGTCCTGCGGGGCGAGGCGCAGGCGCGCACCGTTGGCGCCGCCGCGCTTGTCGCTGGTGCGGAACGTCGAGGCCGATGCCCATGCGGTCGACACGAGGTCGCCGATGCTCAAGCCCGATGCGAGGAGGGTGGCCTTCAGCGCAGCGATGTCGGCGTCGCCGATCAGCTCGTGGTCGACGGCGGGCACGGGATCCTGCCAGATCAGCTCCTCCTGGGGTACCTCGGGGCCGAGGTAGCGTGCGATCGGGCCCATGTCGCGGTGGGTGAGCTTGAACCAGGCGCGGGCGAAGGCGTCGGCGAACTCGGTGGGGTTCTCGTAGAAGCGACGCGAGATCCGCTCGTACGCCGGGTCCATCCGCAAGGCCATGTCGGCGGTGGTCATCATCGGCGCATGTGTGCGCGACGGGTCGTGCGCGTCGGGCACGGTGCCTTGCGCCTCGGGGTTCGAGGGCGTCCACTGCTGCGCGCCGGCCGGGCTGTGCGTGAGCTCCCACTCGTACCCGAACAGGGTGTCGAAGTAGGTGTTGTCCCACTTGATCGGAGTGCGGGTCCAGGCCCCCTCGATGCCGCTGGTGGTGGTGTCGACGCCCTTGCCGGTGCCGAACGCGTTCTTCCAGCCCAGGCCCAGCTGCTCGATGGGTGCGCCCTCGGGCTCGGGGCCGACGAGCGCAGGGTCGCCCGCACCGTGGGCCTTGCCGAAGGTGTGCCCGCCGGCGACGAGAGCGACGGTCTCCTCGTCGTCCATCGCCATCCGGGCGAAGGTCTCACGAATGTCGCGAGCCGAGGCGAGTGGGTCGGGGTTGCCGTTGGGCCCTTCCGGGTTCACGTAGATCAGCCCCATCTGCACCGCTCCGAGCGGGTTCAACAGCTCGCGGTCGCCGCGGTAGCGCTGGTCGCCGAGCCAGGTGGTCTCCGGGCCCCAGTAGATGTCCTCCTCTGGCTCGAAAACGTCGACGCGGCCACCGGCGAAACCGAAGGTCTCGAAGCCCATCGTCTCCAGCGCGACGTTGCCGGCGAGCACCATCAGGTCGGCCCACGAGAGCTTGCGCCCGTACTTCTGCTTGATCGGCAACAGCAGCGCGCGTGCCTTGTCGAGGTTGCCGTTGTCGGGCCAGCTGTTGAGCGGGGCGAAGCGCTGCGTGCCGTTGCCCGCGCCACCGCGACCGTCTTTGATGCGGTAGGTGCCGGCGCTGTGCCACGCCATGCGAATGAAGAAGGGGCCGTAGTGGCCGTAGTCGGCCGGCCACCAGTCCTGTGACGACGTCATCAGCGTGGCGAGGTCGTGCTTCACCGCGGCGAGGTCGAGCGTGTTGAACTCCTTCGCGTAGTCGAAGTCGGCACCGAGCGGATTGGAGGCGGGGGAGTGCTGGTGCAGCATCCTCAGGCTCAACTGGTTCGGCCACCAGTGCTGATTGGCGGTGGACCCTGCCGCCGTGTGCGCGGCGAGAGGGCCGCCCATCACCGGGCAGGTCTGCACGCTGTCGTTGATCTCGAGGGCGTTGTGGTCGGTCATTGCTGCTCCTTGGGTGAGGTGGGGTCAGGGGTGGGGCGAGTGTGAGGGGAGTGGTGGCGCGGGGTTCCGGCACGATGGGCAGCGCCCCCAGTAGATGACCTCGGCTTCGTCGATCTCGAAACCGTGATCGTCGTTCGCGGTGAGGCAGGGCACTGCCCCGACGGCGCAGTCGATGTCGAAGGTGCTGCCACAGACTCGACAGATGAGGTGGTGATGGTTGTCGTCGACTCGGTCCTCGAACCGTGCCGGCGACCCTGCCGGCTGGATGCGGCGCACGAGGTGCTTGTCGACCAGGACCCCGAGCGAGTCGTACACCGCCTGGCGCGAGATCGAGCCGAGAACGGCCCGCACCTCATCGGTGAGTTCGTCGGCCGTCGCGTGCGGCCGGGCCGACACCGCCCGCATGATGGCCAGCCGCTGCGCCGTCACCTGCACGCCGTGGTGACGCAGGAGTTGGTCCACCTCGTCGGTCGTCTTCGTGTCGGTCG
>JACDJA010002496.1_pt1 | contig 13070 bp, 10 predicted proteins | sample 7449241 | NCBI WGS metagenome assembly JACDJA01 (sample SAMN14253289, study PRJNA609438) | sludge metagenome | isolation source: initial anaerobic sludge | collected 2018-12-20 | reverse complement strand
GGCACCTGCATCGACCTGGACACGCCCACCAGCAAGGTCGACTACAGCCCCGACAGCCAGTCGCTGACGGTGACCGTGCCGCAGGCCTGGCTGCAATACCAGGACCCCGACTGGGTGCCGCCGACGCGCTGGAGCCACGGCGTGAACGGCGTGCTGCTGGACTACAACCTGCTGGCCAACCGCAACATGGCGCGGCAGGGCGGCGACACCTCCAGCTACACGCTCTATGGCACCGCCGGCCTGAACCTGGGCGCCTGGCGCCTGCGTAGCGACTACCAGTACAACCGCTACGACAGCCGCGGCGGCACGCAGGCCAGCTTCAGCCTGCCGCAGACCTACCTGTTCCGGCCGCTGCCGCAGTGGCAATCCAGGCTGACGCTGGGCCAGACCTACCTGGCGTCTTCCATCTTCGACCCGTTCCGCTTCGCCGGCATCACGCTGGCCAGTGATGAACGCATGCTGCCGCCGTCGCTGCAGGGCTATGCCCCCCAGGTGACCGGCATCGCCAACAGCAACGCGCAGGTGACGGTCAGCCAGAACGGCCGCCTGCTATACCAGACGCGGGTATCGCCCGGCCCCTTCGTGCTGCCGGCGCTGAACCGCAACACCAGCGGCAACCTGGACGTGACACTGAAGGAAAGCGACGGCAGCACGCGCAGCTGGCAGATCACCACCGCCAGCGTGCCCTTCATGACGCGCAAGGGCAACCTGCGCTACCAGGTGTCGGCCGGGCGGCCGTTGTTCGGCGGCCGCGCCAACAACCAGATGGCCGCTCCCGGCTTCATCATGGGCGAGGCCACGTGGGGCGCGTTCAACGACACCTCGCTGTATGGCGGCCTGATCGCCACCAACGGCAACTACCACGCGCTGGCGTTGGGCGCCGGCCAGAACCTGGGCGTGCTGGGCGCGCTGTCGGCCGACGTCACACGCTCGGATGCGCGGCTGCCGTTCTCGGGCGCGCCGCGCCGCATCGGCTACAGCTACCGCGTCAACTACGCCAAGACCTTCGACGACCTGGGCAGCACCATCGCCTTCATGGGTTACCGGTTCTCGGGGCGGCACTTCCTGTCGCTGCAGGACTACATCGCGCGCGCGGCCCTGCGCGACGAATACTTCCGCGACGAGAAGCAGAGCTACACGGTGGCGTACAGCCAGTACCTGCGCGCGCTCGACATGAGCGTGTCGCTGTCGCTGAGCCGGCTGAACTACTGGAACGACGGCGCCAGCAACAACCACTACATGCTGTCGCTCAGCAAGAATGCCAGCTTCGGCGCGCTGCGCAACGTCAACCTGTCGCTGTCGCTCGCCCGCACCCAGGGCTTTTACGGCCAGACCGAGAACCAGATGTATGTCACGCTCGGCATCCCGCTGGGCGACAGCCGCCAATTGAACTACGGCTACCAGAACAGCGGCAACGGCCGCATGCAGCACACCGCCGGCTACACCGACTTCAGCCGTCCGGACACCACCTGGAACCTGAGCGCGAGCGACGAACGCAGCGCCGACGCGCAGCGCCAGAGCCTGAGCGGCAACATCCAAAGCCGCACGCCCTATGGCCGCGCCAGCGCCGACTTCACCGTGCAGCCGGGCCAGTACCGCAACATCGGCCTGAACTGGTATGGCTCGGTGACCGCCACGGCCGCGGGCGCGGCCTTCGGCCAGCCCGGCGCCGGCAACGAGCCGCGCATGATGATCGACACCGACGGCATCGGCGACGTGCCGGTGGACAACGGCAGCGGCGTCACCAACCGCTTCGGCATCGCGGTGGTCAATGGCGTATCGAGCTATCACGAGAGCAGCATCTCGGTGGACGTGAACGCATTGCCCGACGGCGTGGAGGTGGCCGAGTCGGTCATCGGCCAGGTGCTGACCGAAGGAGCCATCGGCTACTCGCGCATCCGCGCCAGCCAGGGCGAACAGATCCTGGGCCACGTACGGCTGGCCGACGGCAGCAGTCCGCCGCTGGGCGCGGTGGTGTTGTCCACCCGCACCGGCCGCGGCGCCGGCATGGTGGGCGATGACGGGCTGGTCTACCTGAGCGGCCTGGACGCGCAGGACCGCGATGCGCTCACCGTGACCTGGGCCGGCGAGCGGGAATGCCACCTGACCCTGCCCGCACCAACCACCCTGGAGGCGGGGCCGCAGCCCCTGCCATGCCAATGAAGCCGCCCACGGAATCGACCATGGCGCGATCGCCAGTCACGAAGCCCACCCGGAGGCCTGGCTCGCCACGGGCGTCGCGCCTTCCCCATTTTTTTGACAACTCCGTTGCAGGTTACGCAGCTACCCTCCCCCCCGAAAAAAGGAACTCTCCGATGATTAGGAAAACTGTCCTCGCCACCCTTGCCGGTGTCGCCATCACCCAACCGATGGCGGGATCGGCCGCGGACTTCGGTTCGGGCAACCTCACCTTTTCGGCCACGGTCACCGAAGCGCCTTGCAGCCTCTCGGCCGGCGACGGCAACATGGTCATTGACCTGGGCCAGATCTCCCAGAGAGATCTGAACGGGCAGGATAAGTTCTCCGCCTCGGTGCCGATCGACATTCACCTGACCAGTTGCGCGTTCGCCGCGGACACCGGCGCCGGCGCCAACCCGAACGGCAAGCTGTCGAAGGCGGCCGTGCAGTTCGTCGGCAACTTCCACAACGCGTCCCTGGGCAAACTGATCAACACCGGCACGGCCAAATCCGTCGGCATCCAACTGCTGGGCAGCGACAACAACACGCCCCTGGTCGGCGGCCTGGCGCTCACGGCCGCCAATGCGCAGCAGCTCAGCGGCGCCAGCGCCGTGCTGAGGTACTTCGCCCGCCTGTCCGTATTGGGCGGGCCCGGCTCCGCGTCCACCCCCGGCTCGATCTCGGCCAGCGTCACTTATGCGTTGACCTACTTCTGAGCGACGAACCGTCCGTGATTCCAGACTCCCCCGTTTCCCTTTTGCAGACAGCCATGAAAACCAAGCATTTGGCGGCGCCCCTCCTGGGGGCGCTGCTGGCCTGCTCCGCCCCTGGCCAGGCCGCGATCAACGTGGACCGGACCCGCATCATCATGGGCGCCGCGCAAAAATCAGTCTCCGTGGTGCTGACCAACGAAAGCGCCGACATTCCCTACCTGGCGCAGTCCTGGATCGAAGACCAGGATGGCAACATCACCAACGACCTGCTGGCGCTGCCGCCGCTGCAGCGCATCGACGCGGGCAAGAAGGCGCAGGTACGGATCGCGCAGATGAGCGCCGCCGCCAGGGCGCGCCTGCCGCAGGACCGAGAAAGCCTGTTCTATTTCAACGTGCGCGAGATCCCGCCAGCGCCGAAAGACAAGGACGCCAGCATTCTGCAACTGACCACGCAAAGCCAGATCAAGCTGTTCCTACGCCCGGCCGAGCTGGCCGAGCGCGGCGAGGCCGTACCGGAACAGACCTTGCAGGCACGCACCGACGGCCACACACTGACGCTCAAGAATGCATCGCCCTACTACGTCACGGTGCTCTGGCTGGGCACGGACCGCAAGCAGCGGCTGTCCGGCTTCGACACGCCCGTCATGCTGGCGCCGCGGTCGGAGCAGACGCTGAAGGCAGTACTGCCCGCCAGCGCCGGCCAGCTGATGCTGGGCAACGTCGATGATTATGGCGGCCTGCGCATGAACCGCTACCGCTGCGAAGCGGGCCTGTGCGTGTTCCAGGAGCGCACCGGCGACTGACGGCAGCGCGGGCGCCGGATCGTCAGCGGCGGCAAACCCAGACGCCCAGACCGAGCATGCCGATGAGCGCCGTTCCGAGGACAATTGCCGCATGCTCGCCCCGGTCCGTACCCAGCAGGTACAGGACACACACGAGCGCCACGGTAAACACGATCAGCCCCCCCAGCACAAAGGGGCGCCAGTTCCTGTGCGCGGCGCGCAACCATCCGCTCAAGGCAACTCTGGGTCTGCTCATGGGCTCAGTGGAAATTCGAATGCCGGGGTTACATTCTGCCAAACTTCTCTTTGGTGGAATAGTGTTTTCCATAAATCGAACTAATCTCACGCTGCCTGCTGGCCCTGGTCGGCAACGGCGAGCCGGCGTTCCATACGCGCCAACACCGACAGCGCCGCCACCATCTCCCGCGGCAAGGCCGAGCCGGGCAGGCAGACGTCCGCGCCCGCCAGCAGGAGCTTGGCGCGATCGGCCGAGCCCGCCCGATCGCTGACGATCGCGATCACGCCGGCCAGCCGCGGGCAATGCGGCACCGCCAGGAAGCGCAGCAGCCACGAGGAACGCCCCTCGACCAGCAGGTAGTGCCTGCCCGGCGCGCCAGCCCGCGCATACAGGCTGGCCTGGGTCTCCGCATAGAGGCTGACGGTCGCCACCGACTCCTTCAGACAGGTCGCGAGGCGCTCGGCGCGGTCGAGGTATTGGGCGTGCACATGCAGGTTGTGCAGAAAGGCGAAATGGGCCACGGCGAAAGCACGGAATTGGAAGCATGGGATTCTAGAAACGCCGCTTCGCCGCGACCATCAGACAGTTCCTAAAGCGCCACCGCCAGGCCGTCGAAACGCCATGCCCTTCCGGCCGTCGATTAGGAATCGTCTGATACCGGGCTTGGCCATGGATCGCTCTAATGGCGGACTGCCGACCGCCGACGCGTGCACGCCATTACCGCTCGGCCCGTTCCGTCCTGGACGAGCCGGGCCGCCCCCTTGGAGATTACAAGCCATGTTGTCCTATCGCGTCCTGATCGTCGACGACCAACTATTGCAGCGCGAGTACCTGAAAAACCTGTTTCTCCAGGCCGGGATCGCGCATGTGGAAACCGCTGAGAACGGCTCGCATGCCTTGCGCCTGCTGGAGCAACAACCCTACGACCTGGTGCTGAGCGATCTGCTCATGCCCGAGCTGGACGGCGTGCAGCTGATCCAGCGCCTGTCCACCTACGAAACCCCGCCGCTGCTGGCGGTGATCAGTTCCTCGCCCAAGCGCCTGATCTCCGGCGCCAGCCTGGTGGCCAAGACGCTGGGCATGCGCGTCATCGACCAATTGTCCAAGCCGGCCCAGCCCCAGGCCATCATCGCCCTGGTGGCCAAGCTGAAGGCCGCCTCGCGGCTCAAGGCGGAATCGCTGGTATCGGGCCAGATGTTCGACCGTGCTGCATTGCAGCAAGCCTTGACCTCGGGCGAAATCCGCGCCTGGTTCCAACCCAAGATGCGGATCGGCGATGGCACCATCGTGGCCGCCGAAGCCCTGGTGCGCTGGGTTCGCCCCGATGGCAGCGTGCTGCTGCCCGGCCAATTCCTGCCGGCCCTGATACTGGACGAGCTCGAAGACGACCTGCTATTGTCGATGCTCGCACAGACCATTACCGCGCAACACGCCTGGCAGCAGCATGACTTCCGGGTGGAAGTCTCCGTCAATCTGCCGACGCACCTGCTGCAGGACGCCGAATTGCCGGACCGCCTGTACGACCACGTCATGCGCCTGGGGGGCAACCCGCGGGACATCTGCTTTGAACTGACCGAGGGCACGACCACGGATGCGATAAGCGATTACTACGCGGGCGCCTGCCGCCTGAGGATGAAGGGCTTCGGCCTGGCCCAGGACGATTCGGGCCAGGGCTACAGCTCGGTGTTCAACCTGGTGTCCACCCCCTTCACCGAACTGAAGATAGACCGCTCCCTGATCAGCCGCTGCGTCACCGACGACGGCGCGCAGGCCGCGGTCGAGAGCATCGTTTCACTGGGCCGGCGTTTGGCGCTGAACGTGGTGGCCGAAGGAGTCGAAACCTGGGAACAACTGGCCCAGCTCAAGAAGATGCAGTGCGACATGGCGCAGGGCTTCCTGATATCCCGCGCCCTGACCCCCGAATTGCTGCTGGGATTCCTCAAACGGAATCCCGCCGTCTGACAATGCCGCGCTCAACGCCCAGGTTCACCCGCATCGCCACCATCGGCGATCTGGCCCGCATCTCCCTGCGGGTGCAGGCGCTTTTCATCGTGACGCTGATCATTACCGTGATCATGCTGGTGCTGTGCTACTGGATTGTGAATGGCCTGATCCACCTGGCCAGCAATGAGGCCCGCACGCATTTCCAGCAGCTCGCCGCCAACCTGCATGGCCAGGAATCCTTCCTGGCCCGCGCCGCTCGCAACGATGCCGTCCGGCTCGCGCTGGCCCCGCCGCAGGCACGCCCGGCCTCGTTCGACCTGATCGACAGCGACGCTGTCACCAATACCTACGAGGGCCAGCGCGAAAGCCTGGCGATGCCTTACATCATCAAGGTCAAGCGTGATGACAGCGCTGCCGGCGGCGATCTGGCCAGCCGCTTGCAGACCGTGGCGGCCGGGCTGTCCAACGTCTATGGCACCTATCGCAGCGCCTGGCAGCAGCCCGGCATGCAAGGCTTCCTGCTCGACCTGAACAGCCCAGTCAGCATCTCGGTGCCGTGCTCCGAGGATTCCATGACCGACGACGTGCACCGCTGGTGGCGCTGCCCCCTGTCGGCGGACCGGGTGCGCGAACTGATCTACACCCAGTCGAGTCGCCCCAGTCCGGCCGGCGACCGCTGGATCAGCGTCAACCTGCCCAGCGCCGGCGCGGACCGTCTCGGCTATGTGGTGTACAGCGCCATCGAGCTGCCGGACGCGCTGTGGCTGCCCGATACGCCCAAGCGCGACCTGGTGCTGGCGACCTTCATCGAAATGCGCGACGTATACAACGGCGACCCGGACTATGGCCGCGTGTACTTCGAGCGCCTGGACATTTTGCCGGGCGCCGGTCTGGCGGCAGGCGCCAGCGAACATGGCGCGCTCGAAGAAGTCCACAGCCGCGTGCATTTCGGGCTGGAAGGCACCCGCATCACTACCTGGTGCGACGACGGCTGGACCGCCAGCTACCTCGTGCCCTACACCCAGTTCTTCCAGGCCGCGCCCAGGCAGTTGACCGCTTTCGCGGCGCTGATCCTGTTGTGCGCGGGCGGCTGTGTGGTGCTGTACCGGCGCCATCGCAACCTGGTGGTGCGGCCGGCCCAGGCCAGTCATGAACGGGTGGTCGAAAGCGAGTCCTTCAACCGCGCGGTGATCGAGGCCGCGCGCGTGGCGGTCTGCGCGCTGCGCGTGAGCGACCACCGCATCGTCGCCAAGAACCGCCTGGCCGACGACTGGCTGGGGGACGAAGAAATCGTCAGGCGCCTCACCTTCGCGCCCGACAGCCCGGCCAAGACCGGCGAAGTCGAGATCAATGGCCGGCACCTGAGTTTCAGCGCCTCGCGCCTGACCTACCAGGGCCAGGATGTGGTCCTGGCCACGTTCAGCGATATCAGCGACCACAAACGCGTGCAGACCGCGCTGGCGCAAGCCAAGCGCGCCGCCGACGACGCCAACGCGGGCAAGACGGTGTTCCTGGCGACCATGAGCCACGAAATCCGCACGCCGCTCTATGGCACCCTGGGTACGGTCGAGCTCCTCGGCCTGACACCGCTGACCAACCTGCAACGCGGCTACCTGCGCACCATCCAGACCTCGTCGGCCGGTCTGCTCAATGTGATCAACGACATCCTGGACGTGTCCAAGATCGAATCGCGCCAGATGACCCTCAAGGATCACCGGCTCGACCCGGCCACGCTCACCGAGGAAATCTTGCAGGCCTATGCGGCCACCGCGGACGCCAAGGGCCTGCAGTTCTTCTCGACCATCGCCACCGATGTGCCGGTCTATGCCTACGGCGATGCGCTGCGCATCAAGCAGGTCTTGAACAACCTCGTCAGCAATGCCATCAAGTTCACTGAAGCCGGCTGGGTCCGGGTCGACCTGACTCTGGGGGCCACGAGCGAGCATCAGGCCATGCTCGAATGGCACATCGCCGATACCGGGCTGGGCATTGCACCCGATCAGCAACCGCATCTTTTCCAGCCGTTCTATCAGGCGCACGCCACGCCCGGACACGCCCTGCCCAGCACCGGGCTGGGCCTCTACATCTGCCACAGCCTGTGCGAACTGATGCAAGGCACCATCACCCTGGACAGCAGCCCGGGCCGCGGCAGCGCATTCACGTTCAGGCTGCCGTTGCGGATCACGGCCGACGCCACGCACCGGGTGGGCAACGGCGAGATCGCCGCGTCCTCGTCGGTCTGGGTGCGAGCGCCGGTGGCGGACCTGGCGCAGGATACCTGCGCCTGGCTGACGCTGGCCGGCGCCAACGCGCGTCCCCTGCACAACACCGCGCCCCTCAAGGACGACGGCATCCTGGTGGAACTGCTGCCCGAGCGTCTGCCGCCGATCGAGTGGAGCGGACCGCGCGTGTCGTGCATTCCCGACGGCCCCGACAAACCGCAATGGAGCCTGTCCGAAATCCACGTGACCAGTCACCTGCGGCACAGCATCGTCGAAGCGGTGGCCCTGGCGCAACGCGGCAGGCCAACGCCGGCCGAAGCCAAGCAGGCCGAAGCGGACACGACCAATGATCCCGGCTCCGGCACATACCGCCCGGATGCGGGGCTGCGCAGGCTGGGATTGCGCGTGCTGGCCGCCGAGGACAACCCCGTCAACCGGACCCTCCTGGTGCGGCAACTGGAAGAACTGGGTTGCGAAGTGACGCTGTGCGCCGATGGCGTGGAAACCCTGGCCCGCTGGAACAGCGACGAGTTCGACGTACTGATCACGGACATGAACATGCCGCTGATGAATGGCTACGAACTGGTGCGCACGCTGCGCGCGCGCAGCACCAACGCCCCCATCATCGGCTTGACGGCCGACGCGCTGCAGACGCAACGGGAAGCCGGTTTCGCCGCCGGGTTGAACGCCTGGGTGGTCAAACCCGTGGACCTGCGCACGCTGCACGACGCGCTCAGCACGGCCTGCGCGCGCATCATCAGCGCCAAGTTCGCCGGCCCGCCGCCGCCGAACAAGCCTAAGGAGTTCTATGACGATCACCTGCGGGCGGCCTTCCACACCACCATGCGCGAAGACATGGCCGCCATGCGGGCGGCCCTGGCGGCGCACGATCCCGCCGCGGCCGTGGCGATGCTGCACCGCATGCGCGGCTCGCTGGTCGTGGTCAACGCGGAGGACATTGCCCGCTTCTGTGGCGTGCTCGAACAGAAAATCGCCACGGATGGGCTGACGCCCGTGCTCGAAAACGCCATCAAGAGCACCCTGGCGCAGATCGCGGAGCAATTCAAGGAACTGTAATCACGCCCCCAAAACAGCCCGAACAGACCGCAGGCCAACTCGCCAAGCGCATCACACAAGGAGCGATACCATGACCCGAATCCTGCTGGCCGACGATCACCAAGTCGTGATCCTGGGCGTTCGCAACGTGCTCGAAGGCGCCGCCCGCTACCAGGTCGTGGGCGAGGCCACCAACGCCACCGACCTCATCTGCAAGGCGCGCGAGCTGGCGCCCGACATCATCATCACCGACTACAACATGCCGTCGGAGGACGGTTATGGCGACGGGCTGGCATTGGTGCAATACCTGCGCCGCCATTTTCCGAAGGTGCGCATCCTGATCCATACCATGATCACCTCGCCGGTAATCGTCGCCAGCTTGTACGAGGAAGGCGTCAGCGGCGTGTTGTTCAAGAGCCGCGACCTGGCCGAGATCCTGACGGCGCTGGGCACACTCGAAAAGAACCAGGTCTACCGCAGCGGGCAGCAGACGGCGCTCAGCGCCTATCCGCGCGAAGCGCAGGATGCGGCGGCGCGGATCGCGCGGCTCTCGCCCAAAGAACTGGAAGTGCTGCGGCATTTTCTGTCGGGCACCTCGGTGGGCGACATCGCCCGCATCATGAACCGCAGCGTCAAGACGGTCAGCACCCACAAGATCGCCGCGATGCGCAAACTGGATGTGGAAACCGACCATGAACTGGTCATGTTCGGCGTCAATCACGATGTCTTCAAATGAAAACCATGCCTGACACGCCTCTAGAATCGCGCCGCCCCGGGGCGCGTCCCCTTTCTCACGCGCGGCCGACGCCCGTGCGCCGGCTCATCGCCCTGGCGCTGCTGGCCTGCGCGGGTAGCGGGTTGCCGCCCGTGGCGGCACAGGCGGCTGCGCCGGCACGGCTTACCGTCATGGCTTATGGCGTGGACGGCTTCGACCAGAAATACATGCGCACGGTCATCCGCCCCTTCGAAGCCGCGCATCCGGGCATCACGGTGAGCTACTACGCCGTGCGCGACTCGCGCAACGCCCTGGCGGTATTGCGCGCGCAACGCATGGCGCCGCGGGTCGACGTCGTCATCATCGACCCGCCCAATGCGCGTCTGGCCCAGGCCGAGCAGCTGATCGCGCCGCTGGATCCCACGCTTGTCCCGAACGCGGCCGACCTGGGGTCCATGGGCCGAGAGCTGGGCTTCTGGGCGCTACCGGCCATGTACGATTCCATGACGCTGGTGTACGCCAAGTCGGCGTTCGCGCAGCCGCCCAAGAGCTGGCGCGACATGTGGGATCCCAAGTACCGCGGCAAAGTGACTGTGTCCACCAACCAGGCCGTCAATGGCAGCATGATCGCGCTGACGACGCTCGCCAACCGGCTGGCCGGCGCGCCCGATGGCATCACCAGCTTCGACGCGGCCTTCGCCTATCTGGAAAAACTGGCGCCGAACATCCTGACATGGACCCCACGCCCCAATCAGTACTGGATGGTGGCGCGCAACCAAGCGCTGTTGGCGTTGGGCTGGAATTCCCGCAGCCAGAGCCAGATGGACAGCCTCAGCGGCTACGCCACGACCGTGCCCCAGGAAGGCACGATCGCCGTCCCCATCCTGATCGCGCGGGTGGCCGGCCGCCCGAACGGCGAGGCGACCCAGGCTTTCATCAATTATTCCTTGAGCCCGCCCGCGCAACAGGCCTTCGCCGAAGCGATGTACTACGCGCCCGCGAACCAGAAGGCCAAGGTCAGCGAAGCGGCTCGGCGCAGGATTCCGCTGCTGGCGCCCGAGGTCGCCGCGCGCCTGATCCCCCTGGAGTGGGCGAATATCACCGTGGCGCATATCGCCACGCTGCGCGCGGCGTGGCTGGCGCGCATCATGAAACCCGCCTCGTAGGGGCAAAACACCGCGCTGCTCGCTGCCCGCCGCGAGTACCGGAATCGTCTGATGGTGCGGTGCACGGTCCGGTTGTTACTTTAGTTTCCGTGATGAACGCAAGGGCTCCCGCCCGCCGCGTTGGAACACAACAACCGACCTGCATCCACTTCCGCTTCTCAGACACCATGAAACTCCATATCAGCACGCTCTCCGCCGCCGTTCTGGCGTGCGCCACCAGCATCGGCGCCATGGCCCAGAACGCCCCGGCCGCCGCCCCCAGTTTCAAGATCAACGTCACCGGCACCATCGCCCCGGGCAGCTGCACGCCCGCCGCCAGCGCCCTGACCTTCGACATGAAGAACATCAATCCGAAGTCGCTGAACGCCGACAAGGTGACGATGCTGCCGGCGCTGACCAACAAGGTCAAGATCACCTGCACCGCCGACACCGCGATCGCGCTGAACGTCACCAGCAGCACCTCCGCCCCGGCAAAATGGGATTCGGAATTGAAGAACCATCCCCAAGGCGTGTCGACCCGCGAGCCGTCGTTGTACGACCTGGTCGACCCCGCCGATGGCAACAAGCGCATCGGCGTGTACGGCATGCAGTTCCGCAACTTCATGTACACCGGCGGCGGCACGGGCTCCACGCCCACCAAGGCCAGCGTGATCAAAAGCGACGACAAGGTCAGCTGGAGCTACACCAGCGACCAGAACGGCTGGGATACCGCCCAGCTCAAGCGTGACGGCAGCAATTACGTCTCCTTTTCCGACGAGAAGACGCAAACCGTCCCGGCGCTGGCGAGCGTCTTCGAAGGCGAACTGCTCATCGCCCCCCTCATTCTCGCCAAGAAGGACCTGAAGCTGACCGGCGACCTGAAATTCGAAGGCGGCGCCACCATCACGCTGAACTACCTCTGATCCGCGCATTCATGCGTGGCACAGGCTTCGACATTCCGAGAGCAACAATGAACCATCTCCAATCCAGCAAGATCCTGTTGGCCGCACTGGCTTGCGCGGCCGGCGCCGTGACCTCGGTCGATGCATCGGCCGCGCCGTCCGCGCCCGCCGGAACCGCCGGGCTGAACGTCGCGGTGGGCGGCGTCATCACCCCGGGCAGTTGCACCCCGGCCGCGAAATCGGTGGCCTTCGACCTGAAGAAGATCAACCCGGCCTCGCTGAAGGAAAAAGCGGAAACCCCGCTGGCCCCCATCGTCCAGCCCTTGTCCATCAAATGCGATGGCGGCGATGCCGCCGTGGCCCTGTCGGTCACCGGCGCCCTCAAGGCCGCCAAGGCTTACGATGAGTCGCTCGATCACAAGGCCACCAGCATCCGCGCCGCGTCGAAAAAGGGCTACATCTACGACCTGGTGGATGCCGCGACCGCGACAAACCGTATCGGCCGCTACGTGTTCCAGTTCCGCAACTTCCGCTACACGACCGCCGCCGCCGCCGATGGCAAGGCAGTCAAGGCCCTGGTCGCGTCCAGCGAGGACCGGGCCGCATGGAGCACCGCGGCCGACACGGATGAGAACGCCGCGCAACTGAAGTCCGACGGCTCGAACTACGTGACCTTCGTGGACGCGGCCACGCCCACCGTGCCGGTGAGGGCCTCGCTGTTCGATGGCGACATCGTCATCGGCGCGGTGGTCTCGCCGAAGTCGGAACTCACGCTCAACGACAACCTGACGTTCCGTGGCGAAGCCACCATCACGCTCAGCTACCTCTGATCCGGACGCCTGCCGCCGCGCGACAGGCGGCGGCAGACTGAAGGTCACACGAACATGAAACTCCGAACTTTGTTTTGCTGGGCCGTGGCGGCCATGCCGCTGGCGAGCCTGGCACAGGACGCTCCCCTGAACATCGCGGTGCAGGGCCAGATCAAACCGGCCGCCTGCACCTTGCAAATCGCCGAACAGGGCACCTTCAACTATGGCCGGATCAAGCTGAAGGACCTGAACAAGGACAGCTTCACATTGCTGCCCGCGCTCGACCGCGAGCTGCGCATCGCCTGCGAGTCGAAAACCAAGGTGGCGCTGACCATCAGCGACAGCAACGCCGGCCAGGTGGCGTTC
>JACDJA010002495.1_pt1 | contig 13074 bp, 9 predicted proteins | sample 7449241 | NCBI WGS metagenome assembly JACDJA01 (sample SAMN14253289, study PRJNA609438) | sludge metagenome | isolation source: initial anaerobic sludge | collected 2018-12-20 | reverse complement strand
GGCCGTCCTTGACACGCTTGACCGCCAGTTCCTTGAATTCGGCGGTGTATTCCTGCTTCGGTATCTTCATCTTTCCTCTTCCCAAGTTAACGCCAATACTACGTCACCCTTGGAAAACGAAATTTCGGGGGAAGGTCACATGTCCGGATTGGAAAATACTCCTCCATCAATACCTGCGTGCACCACTCGACCGTCAACGAGCCAACTGGCGATACAGGTCGTCGAACTCTGCAAGACTGTCGACGAATGCCTGATCAACGGCCGCAGGCAACGTGACAACCGCTTCGCGCTGTTCAGTCGAGGATCGCGCCTGTCTGTTCTCGCCGGTATCGGGCAACTCGTTAATTTGTGTCATCGGATGACCTTCCTCGCATCCTTTAGTAGCAGCAGCAATTGCTGCTCCCGCAGTGGCGAGACGATGAATCCGAACCGGGTGTAGAACTGCGCCGCATCCTTATCGATGGGGTGAGCCAGCATCGCCCGGATGCCGGCTTGCTCGGCAATAAGCATCGTGCGCCGGATGGCATCTTGCAGCAGTCCAAAGCCAATGCCGCGTCCCTGATCCTGCTGCGACACGGCCAGCCTTGCCAGGATCACCACCGGCACCGGGTATTGCCCCATCCCTTTGCGGATGCGATCTGGCGCTTCCAGGGTATCGACCTGGCCGACGGTCAAACTGAAATAGCCCGCCACACGACCATCCTCCTCGGCAACAACGAAGGTCTTGGCCGATCCACTGCCTTGGGCTTGCCGCGCATGGCGCAGTAGCCAGTCGTTGAGCGCGGGCTTGCCGCAATCAAAAGCTTCCAGCCGATGTTGCGCAGCCAGTGGCTCCGGTGCGCGCAACGTTACTTCGTGTCCCAGGGCGCCTTGCGGGCAAACAGATCACGCAAGCCGTCGTTGGCCTGTTCGGGGCGATCCAGCAGATCCATCAGAGCCTGGTACTGACTGCCCGACACCATAAACAGGCGCTGATCCAGCAGGGTTTGCTCGGCGGCCAGGCAGGCGCTGTCGAGGATGAAGTCGGTCAGCGACTTGTGGGCGACCTCGGCGGCGCGACGCAACACAACCTCCTGTTCGGGGGTGGCGCGCAGCCCCAGGCGGGCGGACCTTGCGGAAGGCGACGATGCAACGGCAGACATGGCAGCACCTGTTTTGTTAGATCAATTGCCGCAATGTTAGTACAAGCGACGAACACTGTCTAGTTGCGGTGGCGACTGGTGACCTTGGTTGACGATGAACCGCCGAGCGTAAGTTGTGGATTTGTATAGAACAACAATTGCGCCTACCCGCAGGCCAAGCAGAGGAAAGAGACGGCTTTGGCGGAAAAAGTAGCCGATTCCGGGCGTTTCGGCAGATGGCCGCCCGCAGCAGTGGTGGCCGGATCCCTGCGCGGCGCGGGTAATCGCGCAAAGAAAAAGGGCCCGGAGATTTTCCGAGCCCTTGTATATGGTGGTCAATTCGGGAACCGAACCCGCGTCCGCCTTCCAAGACAGGTATTAAGGCGTGACGTTTACGGGTGCCCGCCTGTTCGAAACGGGCATTCCCGCAAACCCACCCGTCGTGGGCAGACCCTGATGGCGTATATTGACAACAGCTACGCGATGGCCGCAGGGGCGGTTTCGCACCAAGCAGCCACCAGCGCCGTGCGCCGCAACATGCCAGACCCGGTGCCCGTGATGGTGCTTGCCAGACTGGCCATCGACCATCGCGCCCAAGGCATCAAGCTGGGTGGGGCGCTGTTGCAGGACGCGGTTCATCGGGCCGTGGCGGTCTCGCAGAACACTGGCGTTCGGGCGCTGCTGGTGCACGCGCTGCACGACCGCGCCAAGGCGTTATACGAGCCTACGGTTTTCAGACATCGCCGCTCCATCCGATGACGCTGATGCTGCGGCTCCATACGTCCAAGCCATGACGCCAAAGTCTTGCGCACGACCGGGGGACGAAATGCGGGCGACGCTCGATGCGCTGGCTGATGACGCTGTCCGACGTTCGCACGTCCTGCGTGCCGTGCCAGCCGATCTTGTTGACCGCATCCAGCGGTTGGCGGCTGGCGTCGAAGTCGATCTCGATCCGCCGCTGGCGCCCGAGCTTGACGACGCGGGCATGCCCTGAGCGCCGAGCTTGGCTTCTCCGGCGAACAGCGTTGTCATGGGGCATCTGCTTTGGAGAGGAAAAAAATGCGCTACCCCGTGATGACCGAGAAACACGTCGCTGACCGCTGGCAGGTCAGCCTCAAGACCCTGCGGCGCTGGCGGCTCGATGGCGAGGGGCCGATCTGGCACAAGCTGTTCCGCCACGTCCGTTACCGCGAAGCCGACGTTCTCGAATTCGAACGGTGCGGTGCGCAGCACCTGATGACCCTGCTCGGCATCCATCGGGAATTCAAGCCCGCGACGAGGATGCCGGCGATGCGTTCGATGCCTAGGTGTAGTTTCTCACCACGTTGTTCCCATCGAAGCCGAGTCGTGTCGCAGGGGGTTTTCCTGCAGTAGCTGAATGAGGGCGGTAGAAATTGTAGTGCTGAATCCAGAACGGCAGCTCGGCGCTTCGAGCGTCTGAATTCGGATAGGTGTAGGCATACGCCCATTCCCGCAACAGGGTTTGGATGAAGCGTTCAGCTTTGCCGTTGGTGCGCGGCGTATAGGGGCGGGTGCGCACATGCCTGATCTTCAGGCGCCGCAGCAACTTGGCGAATTTCTTCGAGCGATAAGCCGAACCGTTGTCCGTCATGATGCCCGTGATCCTTACCCCAAGCGCCTTGTAATATTGCAGCGCCGCGACGGAGAAGAGGATTGCGCTCTTGGTGGTTTCATCCGGCAAAATCAGGCTGAAGCCGACCCGAGAATGGTCGTCGATCGCAACATGCAGCGCGTGATAGCCGGGTTTTCTGCTGGATTGCGTGACATCACCCGTCACACGGTGGCCGGGGCGGTCGAAGCGCGCCGGTTTCTTGGTGTCCAGATGCAGCAGTTCGCCCGGTGTCTTGCGCTCGTAGCGGCGCGTGGGCGGCGACGCTTCCAGTGGCGGCAGCTTGGCCACGCCAGCCTGTGCGCAGATGCGGCCGACGGTGGCAATGGAAACCCCGATGCGCCCGGCGATGACGGCATAGGTCAGGCGATGATTGCGCCGCAGGTTGACGATGCGCTCCCGCTTGTCGCAAGGCGCGGCTCGCGGGCTGGCATGGGGGCGTGATGAACGATCCGTCAACGCATCTGGACTTTCTGCCGCGCGTTGTTGCCAGATGCGGGCGCGGCGCGTGCTGATGCCCGAGCGATGGGCGGCTTCGGAAAGGCCTACCAGGGCGATCTGTTCAACGAGGTGCGCTCGACCTTTGGCCGTCAAGCGGACATTCTTATGACTGTTCATCCGGGCCTCCGAGTGAAGTTGGGTGGATTCGAGAACCCTCATCTTCACTCAGCTTGGGTGAACAACCTATTGAGAAACGACAGCTAGGCCATGCCCAAAATCCGCGCCAACGCTGGGGGAACGGGCAAAAAAATCCCAACCGATAAGGGTTGGGATTTTGGGTGGTGGTGGTGGGGTAGAAACCTGCGCCAAACCTATGTAACTCAGCGTCTTACGACTGCTGCGAACTCCTGCGGAAAGGTGCGGAATCCAGCTCTTGATGCTCGCAAGCCTAGCAGTTCTGTCCGGCCGGGGTCACCAGCCAAATGCATCAGACAGGACGCCAGCTCGATTCCCATTTGCGGAATTGAACCCGCGTCCGAATATCAGTCGGACGACCATGGTCTGTCATTGTCCTGGGTCGCTACCCAGAGGTCATCGAACAGCGCCAGCTTGGCTTCATTGGCTGTCGGGTATGTCCTCGGACCGAATCGATCCCCGATCTTGTAGCCCCAGCGGCTCATCTTCGTCGGATACACCACCAGGTTGTAGCCCTTGAGGTTGAGGAAGCTGTTGCCCTTGGTGGACCCGCGCCATGTGCGTTGCAGCCAGCGGGTCCGGCGTGCCGCCCGGTTGCGCAGCCTTGCCTCGTGGCGCCTCGGCCCCTCGTAGTCGTCGCTCATCTTCTCGGCACAGACACAACCGACTTCGAAGTGCTCGTCCACATCCGGGTGCTCCATGATGTGGACGTAGCGAATCTTCTCGTTGTCGCACCTCTGGCAGGTGGCGTAATCGGTTTTGTCTGCCGGACCGCCGTCGGCCCGCAAGTCAACGACGTCAACGCACGTCCACCCTTTGTGCGGCACGCCAAGCTGAAGGTCAATCCCCGCGTGGTTCGGGTGCAGGACATGCGCAGGAAGTGGGGCTCGTGCTCATCGGCGGGGACCGTCACCTTGGCCACCGACTTGCTCGACCGGGATCAACGCTTTCAGGACTACGTCATCGTCCATGAGCTGTTTCACCTGCGATATTCCAACCACGGGCGCATGTTCAAGGCGCTGATGAGCGCGCACGTGCCGAACTGGGGCGAGATGGAGGCGGACCAGCGAAGCGTGTAGCGCGACCGTCAAGGCGACAACCACCCATCATCACTGTTGATAAGTGACGAAGCTCCACAAGGCATGCAGTTTCATCTATCATGATTGCAAGTTATTTGGAAGCGAAATATTTCGCGATTACCTGGGGTTCATTCGGCATGTAAGCGAGAGTGCGTCAAGTGTGTGCGCCTGACCGGCGGAGGGGGCTTGGCAGTGGTCAGTTCTACGCAGTCCACAGATTCAGCTGAAGCGGCGGCAAGTGTCTGCGCGCCTGTTCACTGCGCACACTCGTTTTCGGCACACGTCGTGCGCTCGCCCCTGCAAGGGCAGCATGACGCACCCGTCTCCCGTAAGGAATCAGGTTGCTCAGAACGGATTGACGCCCCCCTCTGTGACGCCAGCGGGGGTGTCCGATGAGGTCCGAAGAAGCGCAGCGCTCGTCCGCTGGCAAGGGCCAGTCATCACCCTCTGACGCCTCCACTCCAACGATTCAGCTGCCCAAAGGCGGCGGGGCTATCCGCGGCATCGGCGAGAAGTTCGCCGCCAACCCGGTCACCGGCACCGGCTCGATATCGGTGCCCATCGCCACCAGCCCAGGGCGTTCGGGCTTCGGGCCGCAGCTATCGCTGTCTTACGACTCCGGCGCCGGCAACGGCCCGTTCGGCTTCGGCTGGAGCCTTTCTCTTCCATCCATCACTCGCAAGACGGAAAAAGGTCTACCTCAATACTTCGATGCGCAGGAGTCTGACGTCTTCGTTCTCTCCGGCGCCGAAGACCTGGTGCCGTTACTCGTTCAGGACGCACAAGGCAAATGGGCGCGGGAGAAGTTGCCCGAGCGAACGGTTGACGGCGTCACCTACCGGGTCGACCGCTACCGCCCACGCATCGAGGGTCTGTTCGCCCGCATCGAGCGCTGGACGAATACCGCCGACTCCACCGACGTCTTTTGGCGCTCCATTTCCAAGGACAACATCACCACCTGGTACGGCCGCACGGCCGAGAGCCGCATCGCCGACCCGGATCCCTCCAACCCTGGCCACATCTTCAGCTGGCTGATCTGCCAGAGCCATGATGACAAGGGCAACGTCATCGCCTACGGCTACAAGGCAGAGGACTCGACGAAGGTCTTTGAGGATTCCTCGGGCAACAGCCTGATCAAGGCCCACGAGCGTAACCGCACCGACCAGTCCCGCTCGGCGCAGCGCTACCTGAAACGCATTCGCTACGGCAATCGGTCGCCCTACTTTCCGGAACTGAAGGCCGATGCTCCTTGGCCAGAGCCTGCGGACGCCAGCGCGCCTGACGGCAGCAACGCCTGGCACTTTGAAGTCGTTCTCGATTACGGCGAGCACGACGCCAACGCGCCGACACCCAACGATGCGGGCACATGGCCTGCACGGTCGGATCCTTTTTCGTCGTACCGCGCGGGCTTCGAGGTGCGCACCTACCGAACCTGTCAGCGTGTCCTAATGTTCCACCACTTCCCCGGCGAGGCCGGTGTGGAACGCAACTGCCTGGTGCGCTCGACGGATTTCACCTACTCCGACGAAGTCAACCCCACCGATCTCCGCAATCCGGTTTACACCTTTCTGCAAGCGGTGACTCAGACCGGCTATCGCCGCAACAACGGCGGCTATGACCGGCGCAGCCTGCCGCCGGTGGAGTTCGAATACGTCGAACCCAAGGTGCAAGAGGTCGTCGAAGAAGTCGATCCGCAGAGTCTTGAAAACCTCCCCGTCGGCTTGGATGGCAGTGCCTACCGCTGGACCGACCTGCACGGTGAGGGCATCCCCGGCATCCTCAAGGAGCAGGCCTGCGCCTGGTTCTACAAGCGGAACCTTGGCCCACTCACCAATTCGGCGCAATTCGCCCCACTCGAAACCGTCGCCCTCAAGCCGAACGTCGCCCTGAGCGCCGGCGCGGAATTCATGGACCTGGCCGGCGATGGACAGCCTGATGTCGTCGTCATGGAAGGCCCAATGCCCGGCCTGTACGAGCACGACGAGGCCGAAGGCTGGCAACCATTCCGTCCATTCACCTCGCGCTTGAACCGCGACCTGCGCGACCCGAATCTCAAGTTCGTCGATCTCGACGGCGATGGCCATTCCGACGTGCTCATCACCGAAGACGACGCCTTTGTCTGGCACGCCTCACTCGCCGAAGGGGGCTTCGGCCCGGCTCGCCGCGTCGCGCAGGCGCTCGACGAGGAAAAGGGGCCGCGCGTCGTTTTCTCCGACGGCACGCAGTCCATCTACCTCGCCGATCTCTCCGGCGACGGCCTGACCGACCTCGTGCGCATCCGCAACGGCGAAGTCTGCTACTGGCCCAACCTGGGCTATGGCCGCTTCGGCGCGAAGGTCACGATGGACAACGCGCCCTGGTTCGACCACCCGGACCAGTTCGACCACAAGCGCATCCGCCTGGCCGACATCGACGGCAGCGGCACCACCGACATCATCTACCTGCACCGCGACGGTGTGCGCCTGCACTTCAACCAGTTGGGCAACAGCTGGAGTCAGCCGCATCAGTTGAAAGTGTTCCCGCGCGTCGACGATCTGGTGAGCATCGTACCCACCGACCTGCTCGGCAACGGCACCGCTTGCCTGGTCTGGTCCTCACCCTTGCCGGGCGATGCGCGGCAGACGATGCGCTACGTCAACTTGATGGGCGGCTGCAAGCCCCATCTGCTGGTCAAGACGATCAACAACCTGGGCGCAGAGACCCGCGTCGACTACGCGCCTTCGACCAAGTTCTACCTGCAGGACAAGCGCGACGGCAAACCCTGGATCACCCGGCTGCCGTTCCCAGTGCACGTGATCGAGCGTGTGGAGACCTACGACCACATCAGCCGCAACCGCTTCGTCACCCGCTACGCCTATCACCATGGCTATTTCGATGGCGAGGAGCGGGAGTTCCGCGGCTTCGGCATGGTGGAGCAGTGGGACACGGAACAGTTCGCGGCCCTGGCCCACGGCAACGTGCCGGCAGACAACATCGCTGCCGCATCCCACGTCCCGCCGGTCCATACCAAGACCTGGTTCCACACCGGCGCCTACTTCGGCCGCGATCACGTCTCCGACTACTTCGCCGGTCTGCTCAACGCCACCGACCAGGGCGAGTACTTCCGCGAGCCCGGTCTCACCGACGCCGAAGCCCGTGCCATGCTGCTGACGGACACGGTGCTGCCCACGGGCCTGAGCCTGGAAGAAGAGCGCGAAGCCTGCCGCGCCCTCAAGGGCTCAATGCTGCGCCAGGAGGTCTACGCCGACGACACCGGTCCGAGCGCCACGGCCGAACAGATCGATCGCGCCCAAACGCCCTACACCGTCACCGAACAGAACTTCACCATCCGGGCCTTGCAGCCTTGGGGCGCCAATCGCCACGGTGTCTTCTTCACTCATGCACGCGAGGCGATCAGCTACCACTACGAACGCAACCCGGCAGATCCGCGCGTCCAGCACGCGCTGACGCTGGAGGTCGACGAGGTCGGCAACGTGCTCAAGCAAGCGGCAATCGGCTACGGGCGCCGTTCGCAAGTTCGCGTCGTTGACCAGCAGGGGAACATCCAGCTGGTGCCCAACCCCGGCCTCACGGGGCTGCATGCAGGCGACCGAGCCAAGCAGACCACGCCACTGCTCACCTACACCGAAAACCGCGTCACAAACGCGATCGAATCGGCCGACACACACCGCAATCCGTTGCCATGCGAGGCGCTCACCTTCGAGTTGACCGGCTACACAGCCACGGGGCCCGCCACCGGGCCGGCAAGTCTTGTTCGTCGTTTTCAAGCTTCAGACTTCGTCGAGCCCGACCCCGCTGCCCCCGGACGCCTGCGGCACAAGTTCACTGCCCCTGAAGTCGCTTACGAGGTCGCCGCCGTCGGCAACCAACGTCGGCGCCCCATCGAATGGTTGCGCACGCTCTACCGCCGCGACGATTTGACCAGCCTGTTGCCGCTCGGTGAACTTCATCCGCTCGCGCTGCCTGGAGAAAGCTACAAGCTCGCTTTCACACCTGGACTGCTCACGCAGGTCTTTCAACGTCCTCTCGCAGGCCAGCCGCCCGAAGCATTGCTCCCCGACCCCTCGGCCGTACTTGCCGGCCAGGCCGGCAACCGAGGAGGCTACCTGCCAACCCAGTCGCTCAAGACAGACGGCCGCTTCCCCGCGAGCGATGCGGACGACCATTGGTGGATTCCCTCGGGACGGTCCTTCTTCAGCACGAATCCCGCTGACAACGCGGCGGCCGAATCCGCACAAGCGCGGCAGCATTTCTTTCTGCCTCGTCGCTACCGCGATCCCTTCGGCCAGGATGCCGTCGTCGACTTCGACGCCCACGACCTCCTGATGGTCGAGACGCGCGATGCACTCGCCAACCGCGTCACGGTGGACGCCAACGACTACCGCGTTCTGCAGTCGCGACTCGTCAGCGACCCGAACCGCAACCGGACCGAAGTCGCCTTCGACACCCTCGGCATGGTGGTGGGCACTGCCGTCATGGGCAAGCCGCAGCCCGCACCCGTGGAAGGCGACACGCTGACTGGCTTCGTCGCCGACCTCTCTCAAGCGCAGCTCGACGGTTTCTTTGGTGCTGCCGATCCGCATGCTATTGCGACCGCGCTGCTGAAAGACGCGACCACGCGCGTCATCTACGACCTCGACCGTTTTCGCCGCACGCAGCAGGCCAACCCCGCCGACCCAACCAAGTGGCAACCCGCCTGCGCCGCCACGCTCGCCCGTGAAACCCACGTGAGCAGCCCGCTGCCGCCCCAGGGCTTGAAGATCCAGCTCAGCTTCAGCTACTCCGACGGCTTCGGCCGCGAGATCCAGAAGAAGATCCAGGCTGAGCCCGGGGCGTTGGACGTCAACAACCCGTCGGCGCCCGTCGTGAATCCGCGCTGGGTCGGCAGCGGCTGGACCATCTTCAACAACAAGGGCAAACCGGTCCGCCAGTACGAGCCTTTCTTCAGCGCCACGCATGATTACGAGTTCGGCGTCATGGTCGGTGTCAGCCCGGTGCTGTTCTACGACCCGGCCGAGCGCGTCGTCGCCACGCTGCATCCGAACCATACCTACGAAAAAATCCTGTTCGACCCTTGGCAGCAGACCACCTACGACGTCAACGATACCTGCGCACCGCGCGATCAACAGACCGGCGACCCGCGCACCGACCCCGACATCGGCGGTTACGTTGCCGAGTACTTCGATACGCATCCTGCCACCTGGCAGACCTGGCACGCCCAGCGCATCGGTGGCGCACTGGGAGCGGACGAACAAAACGCTGCCCAACGAGCCGCTGCGCACGCCGACACACCCACCACCGCGCACTTCGACGCGCTGGGCCGCCCCGTCCTGACCGTGGCGCGCAACCGCGTCGTCTGCTCCGGCCATGACCTCGACGGCAGCGAAGACAGCTTCGCCACCCGCGTCGACTTGGACATCGAAGGTAACCAGCGCGCCGTGCGTGACGCCATCCAGCAGGCCGGTGATCCGCTCGGCCGCATCGCCATGCGCTACGCCTACGACATGCTCGGCAACCGCATCCACCAATTGAGCATGGAGGCCGGCGCGCGCTGGATGCTGAACGACGTGGCCGGCAAGCCTATCCGCGCCTGGGACAGCCGCGGCCACAACTTCACCACCCGCTACGACGCGTTGCGCCGTCCGGTGGAGCAGACCGTGCGTGGCACGACCAACGAGTCCGACCCGCCCACGCTGAACCGCGACATCCTGGTCGACAAGATCGACTATGGCGAAAGCGTTGTCAACGCCGGCGCGCTCAACCTGCGCACCCGCATCTATCGCCACTTCGATTCGGCCGGTGTGGCCACCAACGCGCGGCTCGACTCCAATGGCAACCCGACCGAGGCCTACGATTTCAAAGGCAACCTGCTGCGCAGTACGAGGCAACTGGTTAGCGACTACAAAGCCATCCCGGACTGGCTGCTGAATCCGCCGCTGGACAACGAAGCCTTCGAGGGCAGCACGCGCTACGACGCCCTCAACCGCCCGATCCAGTCCGTCGCGCCGCACAGCAGCATCACGCGCCCAGGGCACCCCAACAAGTTCAACGTCATCCAGCCGGTGTTCAACGAGGCCAACCTGCTGGAGCGCATGGACGTGTGGCTGGAACGCGCCGCCGAGCCCGCCGTGCTGCTGGACCCGAACAACGAAGAGCCGTCGCCGGTGGGCGTGGCCAACATCGACTACGACGCCAAGGGCCAGCGCCAGCGCATCGACTACAAGAACGCAGCAAGCACCTTCTACCGCTACGACCCGCTCACGTTTCGGCTCACCCAGCTGCTGACCAAGCGCAAGGCAACGGACTTCCCCGGCGACGACCCACTGCCACCCCTCGCCGGATGGCCGGGCAAACAGGTGCAGAACCTGCACTACACCTACGACCCGGCCGGCAACATCACCCACATTCAGGACGATGCGCAGCAGACCATCTATTTCCGAAACAAGCGCGTCGAGCCGAGTAACGACTATACCTACGACGCCCTCTACCGGCTGATCGAGGCCAGCGGTCGCGAACATCTGGGGCAGACCAACGGCGCGCCCAACCCGCCGACATCACCCGACGCCTTCAACGCCTTCCACACTCGGCTCGACCATCCCGGCGACGGCAACGCCATGGGCACGTACATCGAGCGCTACGTATATGACGCCGTCGGCAACTTCCTGCAGATGCAGCATCGCGGCAGCGATCCGGCGCATGCGGGCTGGATCCGCGGCTACGACTACCTCGAAACCAGCCTGCTCGAAGACGGCAGCGGCGGCGCGCTGCTCAAGACCAGCAACCGCCTGACCCGCACCACGCTGAACCCGGCGGGCAACACCCCGCAGCCGGAAGCCTACCTGCACGACGCCCACGGCAACATGCTGCGCATGCCGCACCTGGGCGGCGGCGTGCCCGGGCCGAACATGCACTGGGACTACAAGGACCAGCTGCGCCAGACCGATCTGGGCGGCGGTGGCGCGGCCTTTTACGTGTATGACGCCTCGGGCCAGCGCGTGCGCAAGGTGTGGGAGAAGGCACCGGGCCTCACCGAAGAACGCATCTACCTCGGCGGCTTCGAGATCTTCCGCAAGCACGGTGGCCCCATCGGCGCGAATACGGCCACGCTGGAGCGCGAGACGCTGCATGTAATGGACGACAAGCAGCGCATCGCCCTGGTGGAGACGCGCACGCTGGACACGGCGGGCAACGACAAGGCGCCACGACAACTCGTCCGCTACCAGTTGGGCAATCACCTCGGCTCGGCGAGCCTGGAGCTGGATGACCAAGGTCAGATCATTTCCTACGAAGAGTACGCGCCCTATGGCAGTTCGATCTATCAGGCAGTGCGCAGCCAGACGGAGACGGCGAAGCGGTATCGCTACACAGGGAAGGAGCGGGATGAGGAAAGCGGATTGGAGTACCACTCGGCCAGGCACTATCTCCCTTGGTTAGGGCGCTGGGCAAATGTCGACCCCATTGGATTGAAAGGCGGCTTAAACGTCTATGCGTACACGCTCGCCAATCCCATTTTCTATACAGATACCAACGGCACCGATGTCAAGGAAGTCCTGCCCGGATTGATAACAGACTACCCCCGTCTCGGCCAAGCTTGGCGAGATGCCGCATCGATGGTGCTCGAAAACAGATTCAAGATTGGAAGCTACGAGGCCAATATGAAGGCTTTCCACGCTGCATTGGATGCGTTGCCAGAGGGGGCCAAGCGCACTGAGTATGCTCGAGGCTTGTTCGACTCGGCAAGAACCAGCTTCTACAAGCGAGTTGGCGCCCTAAATGAACAGGGTGTCAAGGCTCTCGGGAGTATTCCCCTCTCAAAGGAGGAGATCGCCACGCTGAAGGAGGGCAAGAGTCCAATACCGAACACGCAGATCGATCATGCCATCGATGAATTGGCATTGAATCCGAAGGAAGCGCTCAACGAGATGAATCTTGGATTACGCAAAGGCCATGCGCGCGTGCCGGGCGGCTCGCACAACGCAGCGACAGAGGGGAGAAAGGTACTTCGCGAATCCAAGGCAGCTGCGGCCGAGGAAGCAAAATTGGCTGCCAAGGAGGGCACGGAAGCGTTTTCCGTTGCCGCCAAGACGGGTACAAAGGAAGCCACTCAAGTGGCCGAAAAGACCGCATTAAAGGAAGGCGCGAAAATCGTCGGGACCAAGGCCGCGAAGTTCGTACCCTTCTTAGGCATCGCAGTTGCTGTCGTGCTGGTTCCCCGGGATGTAATGGCTGGGGACTACAAGTCTGCTGCTTGGGATGCTGCAGAAGGCATCCCTGTAGTGGGTGATGTTGTTGGTGCGGCTCATCTAGGTATTTCTGCTGGAACCGCAGCAAATGAAGGCTTGGGTATTGACAAAGTGGCCGCTGAGCATGGTGATCGGTTTGAAAAGGCAGCTAAGTTCGTCGGCTTGGGCGAGGACTCATCGAGAATCGTAGGTGCAACAGGGGCAGCTCTAAGTTCAATTACAGTCTGAATCGCCCCGGTTTTCGTGGAGGCCATTTGGTTTAAGTGCAGGCCGGTGATTCGGCCTTCTCGGCGAGTTGCCGATAGTAGTTTGCCTCAGCTTCGGCTGGCGGGATATAGCCGATGGATTCCAGCAGCCGGTGGCGG
>JACDJA010002493.1_pt1 | contig 13080 bp, 16 predicted proteins | sample 7449241 | NCBI WGS metagenome assembly JACDJA01 (sample SAMN14253289, study PRJNA609438) | sludge metagenome | isolation source: initial anaerobic sludge | collected 2018-12-20 | reverse complement strand
TGCGTATTTCGCTCACAGAGCGTTGTAAATTTCGTTTTCAATACTGTATTCCTGAAAATCCGTTTTCATGGGTGCCTAAAGAGAATCTCCTCTCATTTGAAGAACTTTTTATGTTTGTAAAAGTTGCCATTGACGAGGGAGTTAACAAGATTCGTCTCACAGGAGGTGAGCCACTTTTAAGAGAAGATATCGATAAGTTTATCGCGATGATCTATGGCTATAAGAGTGACATTGATATTTCTCTGACGACAAACGGCTACCTGTTGAACGAGAGTGCTAAGAGGTTGAAAGATGCAGGGCTTAAAAGGCTCAATATATCACTCGATAGTCTAAAGAGTGGTGTAGCAGCAAAGATAGCAGGAAAAGATGTATTGAAAAAAGTATTAGAGGGGATTGATAAGGCTCTTGAGGTTGGACTCGGAGTAAAGCTAAATATGGTGCCACTTTCGGGCATCAATGACGAAGAGATTATTGATATCTTAGAATATTCCATGGCAAAGAAGCTTAAAATCCGATTTATAGAATATATGGAAAATACACATGCCAATAGTGAGATCAGGGGTATGCACGGTAGAGAGATCCTCTCTAAGATAAAAGAGAAGTATCATATCAAGGCATTAGGAAGAGAAGGGGCAAGCCCATCATTTAACTATAGATTGCTTGAAAACGGATATGAATTTGGACTCATCGATCCACACAAACATGACTTTTGTGAGAGTTGCAATCGCATTAGACTCACCGCAGAAGGGCATTTGATACCGTGTTTATATTTTGATGAGGCACAAAGTATCGCGGAAGCACTTAGAGCCAAAGATGTAAAAAAAGCGAGCGCGATACTCGGTGATGTTTTGAAAAATAAACCAAAAGAGAATCGTTGGAGTCATGAAGAGATAGCATCAAGAGAGCACTCGAAAAGAGCTTTTTATATGACGGGTGGTTGAGTATGTTCTATATAGTTGAGCAATTTTTTTCTATCCAAGGCGAGGGGAGATACGCAGGGGAGCCTTCCTATTTTTTAAGAACCGGCGGTTGCAATCTCTCATGTGAGGGTTTCGGGTGTCTATATGAAGTGCAAAAAGAGTTCAAAAAAGGCTGCGATACTTTTTTTGCAGTCGATAGAGCTTTTGTTGAAAATTGGCAAAAGGTAGAAGATGCCGAAACTTTTATAACTGCACTTTCTAAAGAGTTTGCGCAGATTGGTTATGTCCCAAATATTGTTATAACAGGTGGAGAGCCGCTTTTGTACTATAAGGAGAGTGTTTTTTAGGAGATTATGACTTGGCTCATGGAGCAAGGATGTCGAGTCACTTTTGAGACAAACGGAACGATTGATATCGATTTTGAAGCATACCCTTTTTATAAAAAAGCAACTTTTGCACTCTCTATCAAGCTCTCAAATTCAAACGAGCCTTACAAAAAAAGAGTCAACAGAAAGGCAATTTCAAAAATTATTGTAAATACGAATGACTCTTTTTTTAAATTTACGATCGATAAAGAGCTTATCACATCAAGCGCACTCGAGGAGATAAAAGATATCGTCGCTTTGGCGCCCAAATTACCTATCTACTGTATGCCTGTCGGTGAGAGTAGAGAGAGTATTCGAAAAAATGATAAAGATGTTTTTCAATTTTGCATGAAAAATAACTTTTTTTATAGTGATAGGCTGCACATTCGAATCTATGATACGACCGAGGGCGTTTAGATTTTTTGCACATCAAGAACAAAAAAGTTATAATGTTATGATAAAATAAGAGGAAATATATCCGAATTAGGGAAAAAGATGATTATCAGAAAGCTTTTCAAATTTGAAAATGCTCATATAGTAAGAGGTTGCACCACACAAAGATGTTCTGAAAATATCCATGGGCACTCATACAAAGTTGAGATACTGCTCCGTTCACAATACTTAGATCATGGCCAAATGGTCTATGATTTTGGTCTCGTGAAACACACAATGAAACAACTCATTGATAGTTTTGATCATGCTATTACACTTTGGAGTGAAGATGATTCTCAGTATTTAGAAGATATGAAAAAACATAGTCAAAGATGGGTACAGTTACCGGTTTCTCCCTCTGCTGAGCAATTTGCGAGAGTATTTTTCCTCGCGATTGAGCAGATACTTCAAGCAAGTAAAATGGTGAATGATGAAAAGGAAGTTGTGCTTGATAGCGTGATTGTTCATGAGACAGATAGCGGATATGCTCAGGCTTTTTTTGATGATGCGCATAGCAAAAATATGGGTTTAATCTCCCTTGATATGATTCTTTTTTCTGACGCGATTAAGAGTGAATGGAGTGATAAAAATTGGTGGAAAAATATCTTATCAAATATTTTAATTATAAATCCAAGTAAAATTTAGTATAATCATTACTTGTCGAATTTTTACATCTAAGAAAAGGATCGAGTCATGAAAAACCTAACACTCATTTCGTTGGTTGCAGCTGCTTTTTTGTTTGCAGGTTGCGGTGAAGAGAAAGCAGATACTACAAGTGCTGCTGTAGAGCAAAGTGCACCGGCTGTACAAGAAGAAGTTGCACCTGTGGCTACTGAAGAGGTAGTAGTAGCTGAAGAAGTTGCTGAAGAAGTTCCTGTTGAAGCTAATGTAACTGCAACTGATGCAGCGCCTGCAGTAGAAGAAAATGCAACAACAGAAGCTCCTGCTGCTGAAGAGAATGCAACAGTCGAAGAAGCTACAGTACCTGCCGAAGTACCTGCTCAGTAAGTTACTTCTTGCATCAAAGCGAAGATTTAAACATCTAACAAACTCACAGCAGAAGACGAGCTAATTTTTAGTCTCTTTTTCTGCCGGGTGATTTTATAAGTATTTTTATTGTAAAAAAGATATGATAAAAATATAAGATTGATACTGCTTAAAACAATTCCTTTCCCCAAAAGACAAATTTTATTATCTAAATCTTTAATTATAAACCCAAGCAAAATTTAGTATAATTATCCCTGTTGAAAATTGATATTGAAGAAAAGGATCTAGAACATGAAAAATCTAACACTGATTTCATTGGTAACTGCAGCTTTTTTATTTGCAGGTTGTGGTGAAGAGAAAAAAGAGGTTGCTTCTTCTGTTGAGCAAACCGTAACAGAAGTTGCACAAGAGGTTGCTGCTCCTGCTGAGGAAGTAGTAGCCGTAGCAGAAGAAGTTGTTGGGGAGGCTCCTGTTGAAGCTAATGTAACTGCAACTGATGCAGCGCCTGTAGTAGAAGAAAATGCAACAACAGAAGCTCCTGCTGAAGAAAATGCAACAGTTGAAGCTGCTGCACCTGTTGAAGAAGCGGCTGCTGAGGCTCCGGGGAAAGCACTCTTTGCAACATGCGCTGCATGTCATGGACCTGACGGTAAGACACTCGCACTTGGTAAAGGTGCAGTTATTGCAGGTCAACCAAAAGCAGATTTGTTAGATAAAATGAATGCGTATAAAGCAGGGACAAGAGATATTACGGGTAACGGTATGCTTATGAAAGGTCAAATGGCAGCTTTGAGTGATGCTGATATGGAAGCTTTGGCTGACTATATAGCTTCACTATAATCCATCTACCCCTCTCGGGGTACGATAAACAGACACTCTTTTTTATCCACTTTATTTTTCAAATCCACTATATTTACAGAGCAACTGTTTTTGATATATCCTATGCTAGGATCTGTGAGCACAAAAGAGTCAATCTCTTTAAGTGTACTGACTTGATTGGGCGATTGATTTTCAAGAGGGCTAAAGTTTTTTCCACTAAATTTTCCGCAAACAACACTGTATCTTCCGGATTTTAATCTATACTCATTACTAAAAGTCGTTTTGATAATCTTATGATAGATATTTCTACTCCCTTGGAGTATCGCAATGACAATTGATACAAAAAGTTCAAAATTGACCATAGCTGCAAGTGGATTTCCCGGAAGAGAAGCGATGATAGTTCCATCTAATATACCTATAGAAGTCGGTTTACCGGGTTTGATGTCAACTTTTTCAAAAAGCATTTTTATCCCAAGTTCTCTGAGTGCTTGTTTTGTGAAGTCTTTATCTCCGACGCTTGCGCCACCTGTTGTGATAATGATATGATTTTTTTTCACAGCATCCGCTATACTTTTCTTTAGGGTCTCCAAATCGTCACCAACGCTTTGTTCTATATAAGAGCAACAATGTAAAGCCTTGAGTCTTGCATAAAGCATAGGTGTGTTTGAGTTGTATATCTCAAAAGCACCTATATCTTTCTCGTGATAACTTTTAAGTTCGTTCCCATTACTTAAAATTACAGCATCGATTTTTTTAAAAACCTCTATCTCTTTGATGCCCTGCGAAGCCAAGAGAGCAATCGTATAACTATTAATCAGCTCACCCTTTTTGATGCACACGCTACCTGCTTTGAGTTCCTCACCCTTTTGGCGTATATTTGCGCCTATTTTTACTTGCGTGGGTAGTTTGATTTTACCATCCTCTTCCGTGACATTTTCTATAGGAACAACCGCTTGGATGCCTTGTGGGATAGGCGCTCCGGTCATAATCTTGATGATTTCACCTTGCGCAAGGGGCGTACAATCTTTATCGCCCGCAAAGAGTGTCTTTGTGTACTCAAAAAACCTTCCACAATCATCCATTCTTATGCCATAACCATCCATAGCTGAGTGGTCAAATTTTGGAAGATCAATCTTTGCTATGATGTCTTGTGAACAGACTCTTTGCTCGGAGTCGATGATATCTATAGTTTCTCTCTCATCGAGTGGTTTTATCGTATCGTATATGCGTTGTAATGCTTCATTGATTGATACCAATTGGCTATCCTTAGTTTTCTTGTTTTGATGATTATAGCAAAATAGAGTATAATCTTTTTTTGGACACCTTTACAAAGAGAGCCTATGATAGAAGAAGCGACAACATACCATTTGGTTACTATAGAGATGCTCTTGATTGTTATGATTTTCAATCTAGTAGCATCACAGTTAGTCAAAGAGCCATTTGCCAAGATTGTTAGAAGCGGTTATTTTCTCTTTTGGGCGATAGTCTCCATGGTGATATTTGCAGGCACCGTTCTGTTTTTGATTGCTTCATCCTCTTTTGATTTACGGGTGTTTGTGATGGTGCTTGGCATCGTTGTTATCGGTATCATCGAGTTTAAACGAGTAAGAGTAAATGCAGCGCTTTGGTCACAAGAGCAATCCATAAAAAAGAGCTCACTACTATCGATATCGATTGAAATTGTTTTATTGGTTGCTATAGCCCTTTGGGCAACATTGGTGAGATAATGCAGTATCTTTATCATGAGAAAGCCCCAAACAGTTCTATCATTTTAAACGGAGATGCACATAGATACATCTTTAAGATAAGACGCCATAAGTTAGGCGATACTATCGCCTTGAGAGACCTCAAAAGTGAAGAGATTTATCTTCATAAAATCATATCGATCGATAAAAAAGAGGCACACCTTGCGCTTCAAGAGAGACAAATAATGCCAATCGGCGCAAAAAAAGAGCTGCATATCGGATGGTGTATTGTTGAGATAAAAAACATAGAAAAAGTGTTGCCGATTCTCAACGAAGCAGGAGTAGCGAAGATCACCTTTATCCACTGCAAACGAAGTCAACAAAATTTTAAACTCGACCTAGAACGCTTAGAGCGAATACTTCTAAGCTCATCACAACAGTGTGGCAGAAGTCGCATGATGGAACTTGATGAGATAGAGAGCCTTAAAGAGTTTATCACGCTTAATCCTAAGAGCTATATGCTTAATTTTTCACAAAATAACATAGAAGAGCATAAAGAGAACATCGACACGATAGTTATAGGCTGTGAAGGTGGATTTACGAGTGACGAGATAGCACTTTTAGATGCGAAAAAAGTAGTCGGATTTGATACGCCGCTTATCTTAAAAAGTGAGAGTGCCGTGTGCACTGTGGCTCTTAAGTTAATCATCTGATATTTAGTTTCAAAAAATCTTAAACAATTTTAGGTATAATTTGCTCCTTAAAAGCTGTCTCTGAAATAGTTAGAGTAGGTTGCAGCAACCCCCGAGAGTATTCTTGTGGAAGGGTGCTTTAGCATCAGAGCAGGTTGGTTGCCTCGCCATTTTACACAATGTGATATAGTAACGCATTGTTGTTTTGTTTCAAAATAAACTAAAAGGATAAACGATGAAAAAAGATATACATCCGGAATATATGGCAACAAAAGTAAGTTGTGCATGCGGGAATGAGTTTGAGATAAGATCAAACAAACCGGAACTTAGTATAGATATTTGCAACGCTTGTCATCCATTCTTTACAGGTTCTGAGAAGATAGTTGATGCAGCCGGACGCGTTGATAAATTTAAGAAAAAATACAACCTCAATTAATTTTTTTCATTTGACTCTCGCTTCAAGCAAAGCTTTGGCGAGGGGCATTGAGATGAGCTTTTGCCTACTCTCAAGGAGAGCTTCATTATGCTAACATTTATCCCTACCCCTATAGGAAATCTCGAAGATATTACTTTAAGAGCAATGCGCCTTTTTGAAGAGGCTGAGCTATTTTTATGTGAAGACACGAGAGAGACAAAGCATCTTTTGCATCTTTTGCACGAGCGTTTTGGTATGCAAAAGATCGATGCAGATTTTCTCTCTTTTCACGAGCACAACGGCGCACAAAGAGTTGCCGAGATTGCCAAAGAGCTCAAAGAGAAAAGTGTCGTTTATGTAAGTGATGCAGGGATGCCTGCTATCTCAGACCCCGGGCAGTTACTTGTGGAGTATTGTCAAAAAGAGGGGATTACTTATGATGTATTGCCGGGAGCGAATGCGGCATTGACAGCGTATGTAGCAAGCGGATTTGCAAGTGTGGATTTTAACTTTTTTGGGTTTTTACCACATAAAGGGAAGCAAAGAAAAGAGCAGCTCACTGAAGTGCTCAATGCCACTCATCCTAGCATACTTTACGAGGCACCTCATCGATTGCTCAAACTCCTTGAGGAGCTTATTGTTTTAGCGCCTAAGAGAGAGATATTTCTTGCTAAAGAACTCACTAAGAAATTTCAGACCTATTTTAAAGCAACGCCAAGCGAGGCTTTTATTCGCTTTAAAGATGAGGTTATAAGAGGCGAGTGGGTCGTCATCATAGAGGGCAGAGAAGAGGCTTCAAAGGCTCTATATGCAGAGGATATTGTCGATTTGGATATCGCACCAAAGATAAAAGCAAAACTCTTATCAAAGCTGAGTGGTAAGAGCGTTAAAGAGTGTTACGAAGAGATTATTTTAAAAGAAAAATAATCTTTTCCCCCGCACTTTTGATTATCAACTCTACAGCAAAAAAAAGGTAAAATTTAATTTATGGTCGTTTACGGTAAACAGGTTTGCTTATATATTTTAACTCATCATAAAGATAGAGTTAAGAGTGTCTATATTGCCAAAAAAGGCATATTGCCTCAGCCGTTATTTGAAGAGTTTGGAGCGCACATTAAGTTTTTAGAAGCTAAATGGGCAGATTCTATGAGTAAAGGTGGAAATCATCAAGGTTTGCTCTTGGATGTGGAAGATTTTGAGCAGGCAAGCTTTAATGATATGAAGCATGGCAATTTTTTAGTCATTTTGGACTCATTAAGTGATGTTGGAAATATCGGAGCCATTGCTAGAAGTGCCTATGCTCTAGGTGCTGAAGGTATCATAGCAAGCGGTGTGAGACAGCTTAACTTTGCCGGGATTGCAAGAAGTAGCTCGGGAGCCCTTTTTGATATCCCGTTTCTCATCGAGCAAAATCCGTTGAGTTGTATCAATGAGTTGCAGCAGCTTGGCTTTAAACTCTACGGTGCGGCGATGGATGGAGTGGCTGTAGGCGATATAGAGTTTTCACAAAAAAAAGTTTTAGTTCTTGGTAGTGAGGGCGAGGGTTTATCAAAAAGGCTGAAGCCTAAGATAGACCAAATGGTCTCAATACCGATGCAAAGAGAGTTTGATTCTCTCAATGTCAGCGCAGCAGCAGCAATTTTACTACATAGGATGAATGGATGAACCTTGAAAATGTTTTAGAAGAGAATAGTATCGAGAGTATTAGTAAAAAGACCAATATATCGACCGATAACCTCAAGAGAATCTTTGAGCGTGATTTTTCTGCCTTTAAAAAAGTACAAGCTCTTGGTTTTATCTCTATACTTGAGAGAGATTATAACTTGGATCTTTCTGCTTTAAAGCAAGAGTGCAAGGATTATTTTATAGACGATGAAGGGGATGTAAAGATATCCATATATCAAGCAAAGCCAAAAGGTAAAGGAAGATGGCTATTTTTTGTATTTCTTCTTTTTCTTTTGGCGGCTGTTGCTTCGCTTATGATCTATAACTATACAATGCAAAGTAGCAAAAGCGGTGTCCAAATGTTTTTAACACAGGAGATGGTTTTGAGTGAAGTGAATGCTTCGGAAAATATTCCCGAAGATATGGTTGCCAATGGAACTATCTCAAAAGATGAGCTTAAAGAGGTTAAAGATGAGTCTTTGGCGTTTGAGGACAGTGAATCTCTCGGAATGAGTAGTGAAGATCATGAGAACAATAGTTCTGCCACGGCAAGTTCACAAATCATCTTAACGCCAAAATATAAACTTTGGTTTGGTATCTATGATATGACAAGCGGTGAATCTTCACATCAGATCACAAAGGTGCCGTTCGAGATTGCGCTTGATCGCGATCTGCTTATAGCAACAAGCAGAGCAGCTTTTAGTATAGGAATCAATGACACAACAACGGGTTATAAAGATTTTAAAGAGCACTACTTTATGATAAAAGACGGAAAGTTTAGCGAGATAAAAAGAGATCAATTTTTAGAGCTAAACGGTCCAAAAAAATGGTAGAATTTTAGAAATATCCAAGGTAAGGAAAAAGAAGAAAATGTTTGATGAAATACAGTTTGATAAGATAAATAGATTGCCGAAATATATCTTTGCAGCCATAGGCGATTTGAAGATGGCAGCTCGTCGTGCCGGAGAGGATGTGATAGATTTTTCTATGGGCAATCCTGACGGTAAAGCACTCGATCCTGTAATTGACAAACTCATCGAAACTGCAAAAAAACCACACACGCATGGTTATAGTGCGAGCAAAGGAGTCTATAAACTTCGTTTGGCTATGGCAAATTGGTACAAGAGAAAATATGGTGTAATCCTAGATCCTGAGACGGAAGTTGTCGCAACGATGGGAAGTAAAGAGGGGTATGTGCATCTTGTGCAAGCGATTACAAATCCGGGAGATGTAGCGATCGTTCCTGATCCAACCTATCCTATCCACTCCTATGCTTTTGTACTAGCTGGTGGTAATGTTGAGAAGATGAAGCTTACTTTCAATGAAGAGAATTTCGAAGTTGATGAAGATCAATTTTTCGAGGACTTAGAGCGTGCGCTCAAAAATTCCGTGCCAAAGGCGAAGTATCTTGTGGTTAATTTTCCTCACAATCCTTCAACTGCAACCGTGACAAAAGCCTTTTATGAGAGACTTGTTGCGCTTGCTAAGCAAGAGCGATTTTATGTCATCTCCGATATTGCCTATGCCGATATCACATTTGATGGCTACAAAACCCCTTCCATTCTTGAGGTTGAAGGTGCAAAAGATGTTGCAGTGGAGTCTTATACTCTCTCAAAAAGTTACAATATGGCAGGTTGGAGAGTCGGCTTTATCGTCGGTAATCCAAAACTCATAGGCGCGCTTCAAAAGTATAAAAGTTGGATCGATTATGGGATGTATACGCCTATCCAAGTGGCAGCAACGGTTGCGCTTGATGATTATGGTCATTTGGTTGATGAACAGGTCATTCCAAAATATAAAGAGAGAAGAGATGTCATGATCGATGCTTTTGGCAAAGCCGGCTGGCCCATGGCAAAACCGAATGCGAGTATGTTTATTTGGGCAAAGATTCCTGAAAAGATGCGTCATTTAGGAAGCTTGGAGTTCTCAAAACTTCTCCTAACAGAGGCAAAAGTGGCTGTAAGCCCCGGTATCGGTTTTGGGGAATACGGCGATGAGTATGTAAGAATTGCGCTTATAGAAAATGATAATCGCATACGACAAGCAGCGAGAAATATAAAAAAATTTTTGAGTGAATACAAAAGTGAAGGTTGAGAATATATGGTAAAAGTAGGCATACTAGGACTCGGTACAGTAGGGGGAAGTGTTGCTAAAATTTTAGAACAAAATAGCAACATTATAGAGGCAAGAAGCGGTAAAAAGATAGTCGTAGCAAGAGGTGTTTCAAAAGAACCTAGAGATGATTTTTCTTTTCCAATCACAGACAATCCACTTGATGTTATAAATGATCCGGATATCGATATCGTAGTAGAGGTTATGGGTGGTGTTGATTTTCCGTTTCAAATGGTTAAACTTGCACTTGAGCAAGGCAAAGCGGTAGTAACTGCAAATAAAGCAATGCTCGCATACCATCGTTATGAGCTTCAAGAGTGTGCAGGAGATATCCCTCTTATGTTTGAAGCAAGTACGGCAGGCGGCATCCCGATTATCGGTGCTTTAAGAGGTGGACTTAGCGCCAATCATATACAATCAATCATGGGAATCATGAATGGCACATGCAACTTTATACTCACCAAAATGATTCAAGAGGGTGCGGCATACGGGGATGTACTCAAAGAGGCACAAAAGCTTGGGTATGCAGAGGCTGATCCGACATTTGATGTCGGTGGTTTTGATGCGGCTCATAAGCTTCTTATCCTTGCATCAATCGCTTACGGGATAGATGCGAAGCCGGAGGATATCCTCATAGAAGGTATCGACAATATAACGCCTACTGATGTAGAGTTTGCTAAAGATTTTGAATATGCTATAAAACTATTGGCAATTGCTAAAAAAGTAGGTAGCGGAGTAGAGCTTCGAGTGCATCCTACAATGATACCACAAAGCGCCATGATCGCTAAAGTTGATGGAGTTATGAATGCCGTTATGGTTAGAGGGGATGCGGTTGGAGAGACGCTGTATTATGGTGCAGGAGCAGGCGGAGATGCCACAGCAAGTGCCGTTATCTCCGATATCATAGATATCGTCAGAGGCAATACAAACCCTATGCTTGGATACAAAAAACCACTTGAAAGTGGACTTACGCTCCTATCAAGAGATGAGATAGTATCACACTACTATCTAAGAGTTTCTGTAGAAGATAAAAAAGGTGTTTTAGCAGAAGTTACAAATCTGCTCAGCAGTCTTGATATATCTATAGAAGCTATGATGCAAAAACCGGATAGTGACCAAGATGAGTGCGTGGAGTTACTTTTTATCACTCATGAGTGCAAAGAGAAAACTATACAAGAGGCTATCTCTAAACTAGAGAAACTTAGTGTGGTTAATGGTAAAGTCGGAATGATAAGGATAGAGCAGTAAGTTAGCTTTACCCTTCTACTCTACTAAAATTTTAAAAATAACTCCTATTTCTATAATATTAAAACTTGACAAAATGTAGTGTATTGTATTATAATGTATTTACAATAATATACAAGGCAATACAATGAGTAAAAAAGCTATAAATATCAGAATGGATGAATCGCTACTTAGCGATTTGGATAGTTATGCCGCTGAATTAGAGCGAAGCAGAACATACATCATAGAAAAAGCAGTGAGCAGTTACTTCGATACTCTTGACGAGATGATAAGCGATAAAAGGATAGACGACATCAAGAGTGGTAAAAGCGAAGTTGTGTCTATGGAAGAAGTTTTTGCAAAAGCAGGCATAGATGTACACGGTAGGGTTTGACAAAAAAGCTGAAAAAGAGTTTTTGGAACTTGATAAGCAGATTCAAGAATTAGTTGCAAATAAAATCATTGATTTGAGAAATGGATATTTTTCTGGAGATAAAGCGCTTCAAGGCAAACACAAAGGCAAATACAGAAAGAGAGCTGGAAGCTATAGGATAGTTTACACAAAAGAGAATGATATATTGCTCATCACACTTGTTAGGATAGCACACAGAAAAGAAGTTTATTGATTCAATAAATTATCAATTTGCTTCATATAATATGGATACCCGTGTCAAGCACGAGTATGACGGATTTTGTCATTCCTGCGAAGGCAGGAATCCATAAAGTAAAACAAAGGGTCTTAGCTCAATATCTTCTGTACGCGTCCCACATCGCCACTAGTCAGCCTTACTTTGATGCCGTGAGGATGAGTAGGGGAACTAGTTAAGATGTCCTTGACGATACCCTCTATGAGTTTTCCACTTCTTTGATCTGCTTTGAGTATGATAGCGACTTTAACGCCTGCCTTGAGAGCGCTACGAGGTGGTGCCATGCGTGTATCCTTTGTATTGAGCTAATATTATTAAACTATTTCTCTTTTGTTTTTTGCGTTCCCTCTTTGTAGCTTTTGATGCAAATCTCCTCTTTTGGCAGTCGCATTACTTTTTTACCTTCCTTGGTGATACCTTCAACATATTTGGCAAAACTCATCGCATAGTCAAGATAGGTATCAACTCCTTTGCCTCGCTGTTGTTGCACCTCTTGAAAAGTAGTATAGCCGTCTCTGCCCTCGGCGATATAACTATTGACTACGATGATATACTCTTTTTGCATATCAAGCGACATCCATTTCCCGCTTTTACGATCTTTAATCTCGAGATTAAAGACACGCTCATTTTTGGCTCTGTTCATATCGATGTCGTATCTGAGTGCGTAAGCATACGGGAAAGAGCCACTTGAGCCGTAGTTGTCATAATAATTGATAAGTGCATCTTCGAGAACCTGTTTTACCTCTGCGCCTGATAGTGTTAACTCCACAAGTGTATTTGAAAACGGCAAGAGCGTGTAGACTCCCTGGATAGTCATCTCTCCGCTTTTAAGACCCGAGCGAACACCACCGGCATTTTGTATACAGGCATCGGCTCTCAAGCTTGCATTATAAAAAGATGCGGCTATCACGGGAGCGAGTTCACTCCCTTGCAGAAGTGCCTTGCCATCATTGCCGTCATAGGTCTTGCCCGGTATTCTGATGTGTCGCAAATCCTCTCCGATGTCGCCTACAACCTCGGCAGATTTACTTTTGATTTGATCCTTATAGCTTGCTAATTTTTGGACGATATTTTCATCTTCGCTGACGATATCCAAAGCAGCGCCATTTTTGAGCAT
>JACDJA010002492.1_pt1 | contig 13082 bp, 10 predicted proteins | sample 7449241 | NCBI WGS metagenome assembly JACDJA01 (sample SAMN14253289, study PRJNA609438) | sludge metagenome | isolation source: initial anaerobic sludge | collected 2018-12-20 | reverse complement strand
TTCTGTTCAGGTGTTAATGTTGAATATTTTTTCCAGGCAATAATAGCTGTTTTACGATCTTTTTCATCCCAATTAAACTGTATGTCGTGATTTAAAAGTAGGTCGCAAATCCTGGAAAAAGGGATTAAAAAAATATTAATGTCATAACTTTTCATCATAGATAATGATGAAGAACTCCAATTTCCTGCCAGTACCGCGATTGAACTCCTAACGCTTCCATATCGTTTTCTAATCGCTGGATGTGCTGTACATACCCAGCTTCCTTTATCGCGATTATGTTTTGTATATCGAATATATTTTGATTCAAATAAAATAATGGGTTGCATGCTTTCATTTGCAATTACAGCATCCAGGTTATACGCAGTGCCAAAGTCATCATACATTAAAAGCCTTTTTCTGTTTTTTAACGGGCTTTTGCTTATAAAGTAATACCCCAAATGTTCTACTAATTGTGATAAATATTCATTTAATGCCTTCTCCATTTCGGCACCAATTGCTTCTCCCAAGGCACTACCAGGATTTTGAATGTTAATGATCATATTCGATCCTTATACTATGTTTTTTTTAATGTAACAATGGATTCTCTAAGAAGAACATTATGCCTTTGTGGGTTCTTCTTCCATTTTCCACCCCGCTCACGCAATACCTTTATTTCGTAATTTGAAAAACCCACAGATAAACCGATTTTTCCAATCAACTCATCAGTAGGAATATGGATACCATACGGAGCCGAATCACCTAAAACAAATACAGCGGCTGTGTCGGATTTTAAAACCCGATACACTTCAGAAATAATTTTTAACATATCATTAAAATAGCCAGCCACTAATAAATCATAACTTTTCTTTCCACCCTTCGTTAATCTTAATTCACTTAATGTGTTTATCGATTTCTCTAAAAAGTTAAAAACTTCAGGGTTAGCCATTTTTAATTCATCGCCTAAGTCATATTTCGGATTATTTCTCGAAATCTGAGTTGTTGCAGATGTAATTAGTTTTGTTCTTATATTGTCTGATATGTCACTCCAATTTCTTGCTTCTCCCCAAAAATACAATTCCAGTCTTGTGCGGTCTGCATAATCAAAATTATTTAAATAAGGTGGGGAAGTGAAAACGTGATCTACAACATTTGATGGAATTAAGGTTTGCGTATACCGAGAATCTGATAAAAACAAATTATGAACACTATTCTCGTAACTTCCATTCGCTTCCTGAATGGTCGAATTTATATCTTTTATCATTTTATTTATTTGTTGAGCAAATTCAAAAAAAGCATTCTTGTTTAATGACGAAACCTTTTGCTTTTTTGGAGCAATATAGGGCCAGCCCGTAGCAGCAGTAGAAACCTGACGCAGTATACTGGTTAAACCAACAAATAAAAAATCTTTGATTTCATTTGAAAAATTCTCATCCAAAATAATATTACGGATATGGAAAAGATCGAGAAGCGTATTTTCCTCATAACATTTAAGAACTAATTCGGGAAATTCATTTTTTAATAATACTGTGTTGTGCCCATTTGAACTTTTTTGGATTTTTTTTAACTGGCTCTGAATTTGACTCAAAGCTAGTTTAATTTCACTTGTATTAATATTCCAATTCATTTTTGTTCTCGTAATTTTAAAAACAAAAGGATGAGCTTCTACTCCATAAGAATTAATACCAAGTTTTTTAGCGACAAGATTTGTAGTTCCAGAACCCATAAATGGATCATAAATAATTTGGTTGGATTGAATTGAGTGAGTGAAAATACTCGATTCGACAGCTTTGTAAGAAAAACCTGCCGGATAGGTAAACCAATTATGAATGGGGGCTTTTAGGCTATCCTTAAATGTGCCCCATTCTTTTTTATCTGCAATTTCCGGTAGATTATACGCTTCAAACAAAGATTTTTGCTTCATTTAGCACCTTGCCTTATCATCTTAATACTGATTTTACCCTAATCGATCTTTATTTAACCATTTATTAAGATGAATTTTTATAACTGCTCCGCCTATTCAGAGGTATTTCAGGTACCTTAAAATTTTTGTTTTGTCTAATATTTTAAGAGTGCGCCAGCCGGTTTCTCTTTTCTGCATGCTATAATCACAAAGAGAAAGAATAAATTCCGCTTTCTTAACCCAACGCGTGGAGACGGTAATGAGGCACCTGGCTGCTTCGTTTCTGTGTGACATCCAAAAAAGGAGCAACCTGCATGTCGTTTTCCCATTTGCACGTACATACTGTTTACTCTTTATTGGATGGATTCAGCAATGTAAAAAAATTAGTAAAACGGGTGAAAGAAATGGGCATGCCGGCCGTCGCCATCACCGATCACGGCACCATGTTTGGCTCGATTGACTTTTTTAATGCAGCCACCGCCGCCGGCGTGAAACCGATCATCGGGCTGGAAACGTACCTTTCCCCGCGTCGTATGCACGAAAAAGACTCCAAATTGGATAAAAAAGCCTCACACCTGCTGCTGCTGGCCGAAAACCAGACCGGTTATTTAAACCTATTAAAAATTGCCAGTGCCTCGCAGCTGGATGGCTTTTATTACAAACCACGTATCGACCATGAATTTCTAGCGCAACATTCCGAAGGCCTGATCGCTACCTCGGGCTGCCTTTCCGCTGAAATTCCCCGCGCCTTAAAAGAAAATGACTTTGAAGCCGCCAAAAGCAAACTGGATTGGTACTATGACCTCTTTGGGCCAGATCGGTTTTTCCTGGAATTACAAGATCACCCCATCCCAGAACTGCAAATGGTCAACAAACACTTACTCGACCTGGGCAAATCCTATAATGCCCAATATATTGCCACCAATGATGTGCATTATGTCGACCGTGGCGATGCCCGTTACCAGGATATTCTGCTGGCGATCCAAACCGGTTCGGTGTTATCAGACCCAAACCGCTTTAAGATGAACTATGATACCTTTTACTTAAAATCACCCCAAGAAATGCTGGCTTCTTTTGGCCATGTACCCGGGGCATTAAGTAACACCTTGTTAATCGCCGAACGCTGCAACGTTGACCTGCGCAACAAAGAATATCACTTGCCCCGCTTTGATGTGCCGGCAGGGTTTAACGCGGAAACCTACTTGCGGAAACTATGTGAAGAAGGGCTGATCCGAAAATATGGGGCCAGAGCTACTGATTCCAAAGTGCGCGAACGCCTGGAATATGAACTTTCGGTTATTCACGATATGGGCTTTGACGCTTATTTTTTGATCGTATGGGATTTATGTGTCTACGCCAAGAGTGAAGATATTTGGTACAACGCCCGTGGCTCGGCGGCTGGTTCAATGGTAGCCTATACCCTGGATATTACCCTGGTCGAACCCCTCGATCACGGTTTGATCTTTGAACGCTTCTTGAACCCTAGCCGCATCTCGATGCCCGATATTGACCTGGATTTTCGGGATGACCTGCGCTCTAAAATGATCAAATACTGCGCCGATAAATATGGTCACGATAAGGTCGCCGCCATTATTACCTTTGGCACGTTAGGCGCAAAGGCTGCTATCCGTGATGTCGGGCGGGTGATGGATATTCCACTTTCCGAGGTGGATCGGGTCAGCAAGATGATCCCTTCCATGCCGGGCATGTCCATTGACAAGGCCATGCAAGAAATAAAAGAATTTCGCGAAGAATATACCAAGAACCCCCAGATCACTGAATTGATCGACACCGCCCGCCAAATGGAAGGCGTGGTACGCACTGTAGGCACGCATGCGGCCGGGATTGTGGTCACGGATGAGCCGGTCGTTAATTATGTGCCGCTGCACCGCCCTACCAGCAGCTCCGAGGACACCCCGGTTAAATCGGTCACCCAATATGAAATGGCGCACCTGGATGAAATGGGGCTGTTAAAGGTCGACTTCTTGGGCCTCTCGACATTAACCATCATGGCACGCGCCTGCGATATGATCAAAAAGCGGCACGGGGTGACGTTAAATTTAGAAAATATTCCCATTGACGACCCGCAGACCTTTGAATTCTTAGGCACCGGCCACACCGCAGGCGTCTTCCAACTCGAAGGCACCGGCATGACACGCTACCTGGTGCAAATGCAGCCCAAAAACCTGGATCATATCATTGCCATGGTGGCCTTATACCGTCCCGGCCCGATGGATTTTATTCCTTCCTACATTAAACGCATGCACGGGGAAGAGAAAGTGACTTTCCGTCATGATTCACTAAAACCCTTGTTTAATGAAACATACGGGATTGCCATCTACCAGGAACAGCTCATGTTCGCAGCCATGGAAATAGGCGGATATTCAGCCTCCGAAGCGGATGGCCTGCGGAAGGCGATTTCTAAGAAAAAAGCAAAACAAATTCAAGAACACCGCCAAAAATTTATTAACGGAGCTGTCAAACGGGAGATCATGGATGCTGCCACTGCTGGCGATATCTTTACCGATTGGGAAAATTTTGCGCGCTACGGGTTTAATAAGAGCCATGCTGCTGATTACGGCATCATCGCCGTGCAAACGGCCTATTTAAAAAATCACTACACGGTTGAATATATGACCGCCCTCTTATCGGCCTCAAAAAACGAGACCGAAAAAGTAGCGCACTACGTCAGTGATTGCCGCGAAATGCACATTGACCTCCTGCCGCCAGATGTGAACTACAGCGAGTGGGATTTTGCGATTGAAGACAGCGATAAAAAATCAGCCATCCGCTTTGGACTGGGAGCGGTAAAAAATGTGGGCAGCGCACCGGTGCAGGTCATCTTGGAAGCGCGCCAGGCAGGTTTATTCACCGACCTGACCGATTTTGTCAACCGCGTCGATTTACGCCAGGTGGGGAAACGCGCTTTAGAAAGTATGATCCGCGTCGGGGCCCTTGATCAGTTTGGCGAACGCCCGGCCCTATTAAAAGCCATCGATCAATTGGTAGCAATTTCCGCCAGCCATCTGGACGCGGCCAATTCCGGTCAATTGAGCATTTTTGGATTAATGGAAGACGCGGGCGGCGCAACCGAACAAATTGAGTTACCCAAGATGCCGCCGATGGACCCGCGCGAATTTCTGGAGTGGGAACGCGAATTAATCGGACTATATGTTTCCGACCACCCCATGTCACGCTATGAGAACTACTTAAAGAAAAAAGTATCGCGCTTTTCCAGCCAACTGGCCGCCATGAAAAACCAAACGCCAATCATTGTGGGCGGTATGGTCACCAAATACCGCCGCCACCTGACCAAAACCGGCAGTGATATGGCGTTTGTGACCATTGAAGATACTCAGGGGCCAATCGAAGTGCTGGTATTTCCGCGCACCTGGAAGAAGTATCAGGCACTCATTGAAAACGACCGCATACTACTCATTGAAGGCCGTGTCGATACGGAAGGTGGAGACCCAAAGGTGTTGGCAAATAATATCACCGCACCTTCTGAAGAAGAATTATTAGCCAGCGTTGATCCTGAAACAAGAGCCGTCTTAGAATCCCTAACTGCGGAAGAAGAGATTGATTTTGGCTATGATATTGAATTTGGCGGAGAAGAAACACCAACCCGTTCTTCACCGGCTGATTCCGCCCCTTCCAAAGTACCAGACCATACAAGTACTGAAATGAAGTATAATGGGCACGGCGAACAATCGCCGCAGCCCCAGCAGCAAGTCTCCGAATCAAATTCGGATGAATACGGAGATATGCCGCCGCCACCAGATTTACCAGACGATTGGTTTACACTGGAGCCCCCACCAATGATCGACCTCGCGGATACGTTTGGAGAGCATGCTCCACAAAAATTGTCCGCTGAGCCCAACACCTCAAAACCAATCAAATCCGTGAAACCACAAAAAGATACTGCTGTTGATCTCCCGACTGGACAGGAGCAGCCTGTTCAAAAAACAGCAACCATTCCGCCAGGAGTTCCCTCGCTCGAACATTATTTATTGAACGGCAAACCCCAGGAACAAGAACTTCACCTGGTCACCGTCATCTTGAGGTCGACCAATCATGAATCCGATCATGGCATTTTACGGATGCAGCGCGTGTTTGGTTTCTTAAGAGCTTATCCCGGACGGGACAAATTTGGTTTTATGATCTTTGAAAAAGGTCGGCGCTATCATCTGGAATTTCCAAACAATACGATTAAGTATTGCCCGGAATTGCTGCAAAAGCTGCAAAATTTAGTTGGTGAAAACAATGTACAGGTGCAGGTTTTGCGCGTACATTAAAATCCATTTTGCAGGGTAAAAACAAATATGTGTCCAGAAAAAACAATCGAGAAAATTGCAATTTTAACCTCGGGCGGAGACGCCCCAGGCATGAATGCCTGTATTCGCGCCGTTGTGCGCACCGCCCTCACCAGCAATCTAAAAGTTGTTGGCGTGGAAGGCGGCTATGAAGGATTGATCCACGGCAATTTCCTGCCCATCGGCTTACGCGATGTGGGTGGCATCATGCAGCGCGGTGGCACCATCTTACAAACTGCACGCAGCAAGCAATTTCGAGAGCCGCGCGGCCAACGCGAAGCCATCCGCCAGATGAACAATAATGATATTGATGCGCTGGTTGTGATTGGCGGGGATGGTTCTCTGGCTGGTGCAAAGAAATTAACCGATCAGGGTAGAGCGGTGGTCGGAATCCCAGCCAGTATCGACAATGATATGTATGGGACCGATATGTGCATCGGCGTGGATACCGCTTTGAACACCATTGTCGATGCGATTGACAAACTACGCGATACAGCCTCTTCTCACAGCCGTGCCTTTTTGATCGAGACGATGGGGCGGGAATCTGGCTACCTTGCCATTCATGCCGGCATCATTGCCGGGGCAGAAATGGTGCTGGTCCCCGAATTTCCATTCACGGTCGATGAGATCGCAAAAACAGTCGATTCGGCGTATTTACGGGGGAAAACGCACGCCATCATTGTCGTCGCTGAGGGTGCAAATCCCTCTGTGACCCAGTTGGCGGAAATCATTGAATCGCGCGAGTTGGGCTTCAAGGTACGTGTCACCATCTTAGGCCATATCCAACGCGGTGGAAAGCCCTCTGCCTTTGATCGCATGTTGGCTTCTCGGTTTGGCTATCATGCGGTGCAATTTTTATTGCAAGGCAACACCGGAGTGATGGTCGGCTTGCAAGAAAACAAAATGGTGCCCGTGCCCCTGGAAGAAGTCATCACCAATAAATGTCAGATCAATCAGGAATACTTCCGCATGGCCAGGGACTTAGCCCAGTAAAACGATTTGATTTAATCCTCCGGCCAATCCGTATCCAACCAACCATGCTTTCCCCGCAGGGGTACAAAAGCCACTGCGGAAATTTCTTCCTTGTGCAGGCTGCCATCCGCTTTTTTTGTCCAACGCACCAATACCTGGCTGGCACGTTCTCCAACGGGTGCGACAATCCGACCACCTACTTTCAACTGATGGAGCCAGGCCTGAGGAATCTGGGGGGCAGCGGCCGTTACCAAGATCACATCAAACGGGGCTTCGTCCGGCAAACCCTGGCTGCCATCGCCGTGCATCAGGTGGATATTGGTGTATGCCAGCGTCTTAAACAGTGCTGCCGCCTGTTCGCTTAGGCCCGCATGGCGTTCGATGGTGAAGACTTCCTTTACCAGCTGGCTGAGGATCGCGGCCTGATAACCCGAGCCGGTGCCAACCTCCAAAACAATCTGATCGGGCTGCGGATTGACCAGCTCGGTCATTAACCCCACAATATACGGCTGGGAGATGGTTTGCCCATCGTCAATCGGCAAGGGTCGGTCTTGATAGGCGCGCTCCTGATAGGCCGGTGGCACAAACAAATGGCGCGGGGTACGCCGAAACGCAGCTAGAATACGTGGGTCATTAATCCCGCGTCGTTCAATTTGGTTTTTCACCATTAATTCGCGTTGCTGTTGAAAGTCATCCATACTTTAACATTATAACTTTTTTAGCCTTAATTTCCCAACCCCACGCTGCATTTTGGAGGACGCACACAGCTTTTCTGCAATTTGTCGGTCCACCTTGCCCATCGGGTAATCAGCCAATTGCTGGGGGGTGACCCACACCAGCTGACTGGCTTCCACCGGATAGGGTTCACCTTGGCTTATATGACACAAAAAAGCATGTAAGGTGATCTTAAAATGGGTGAAAGCATGTTTGTAAACCCCAAAGGCTGCCCCCACCTCAATCTGACAGGCCAATTCCTCTTCGATTTCCCGCTGCAAGGCTTGTGGCAGGCTTTCCCCTTTTTCTTGTTTTCCACCGGGAAACTCCCACAGCCCGCCCAATAAGCCCTGCGGCGGTCGCTGGGCTAACAAAACTTTCTGGTCGCGTTGGATCACAGCCGCGGTAACGGTGTAATGGGGTATTTTTTGTTTAACGGGCAACACCGGACGTTCATTCTGAACGCCAGCCGCAAAAGCCAGACATTCACTTTGCAACGGGCATAACAAGCAGCGCGGGTTTTTGGGCAGACAGATCGAGGCCCCCAAGTCCATCCAAGCCTGGTTATAATCGCCCGCCTGCCCAGGCGGGAGGTGTGCCCAGGCCAATTCCCATAACCGTTTTTCCCCGGCTGTCGATCGGGCGGGAATGCTTACATCAAATAAACGGGCCAAAACACGCCGGATATTCCCATCGAGCGTGGCCTCGTCTTTTCCAAACGCCATCGATGCAATCGCGGCAGATGTGTACTTGCCAATGCCGGGCAGTTTTTCTAACTGTTCACGTTCAGCAGGCAATTTTCCACCCCATTCTTTTTGCACAAGAATAGCTGCTTTGTGAAGATTACGGGCGCGGCTATAGTATCCCAGACCTTCCCACTGCTGTAATACGCTTTGTTCTGCGCTGTTTGCCAGGGCTTCGAGGGTCGGAAAGGTTTGTAGCCATCGTTGAAAATATGGGATAACCGTTTCCACCCGTGTTTGCTGCAACATAATTTCCGAAATCCACACCAGGTATGGATCGGGATGATTGCGCCAGGGCAAAACTCGGGCCTGGGTTTTGTACCAGTCCAATAATTTGCGGCTGATTTCAGTCAACATCTGCGTTTAGAATTGAAACCCGCCTTGCGAAATCACAAGTTTCTCTTCATAATTAACTACATAGTCCAACAATTGATTGTGTAAGCTGTTCCATTCCGGTGTATTTAACACGTCGCTCGCATCTTTTCCCTCGGGTATGACCGCCCCCACCAAAATTTGGGGATGGCTGCCAAATACGGTTGCCCAGGCATCGTTCAATTCCAGTCCCAGCTTTTGCACTCCCGGGATAAAGTCGCGCACCACAAATTCAAAATATTCTTGTTCGTGCTGGGGGGAAATATCCCAGGTCATAATTAATTTTAAAGGCACACTCTTCTCCTTTAATTTCTATTGAGCTTCTAACACGATGACCTGCGTTTCTTCCGGCAGGCTGCGGGCACTGGTCAGTCTTAATATATTTTGGGATTCTATGGAAGAAACGCCCATTTCCTTTAAGAATTTATTTAACGGATCGAGCTTAATATTGGATTGATCCAACATATAATGCATGGGAATGACAATATTGGGTTCCAATAAATGCACAATTTCCGATGCCTTAGCGGCATTCAACGTGGTGGTACCACCGATGGGCACCAATGCGATGTGTACCGGCCCCAACTCCTGGATTTCTCGTTGGTTGGGGACGCGATTCATGCCGCCCAAATGGGCTACATTAATACCGTTGTAATCAAAAACGTACAGCGTGTTACGATCTTCCGGCAAGCTCTGATCATTTTGATCGTTGGTGGGGATGCCGGTCACAAATACCCCGCCAATTTCATATTCACCAGGGCCTGAAATAATAAACGGCTCCCCTTTCACTGCTTCGGTAAAATTATGCCCGGGTTTGTTATGACTGATGGAAATAATTTCAGCCTCAAATTTTAACGGTTTGTGACCAATAATTTGATGATCAAAGGGATCGGCAACCACCGTTGCCAACCCGCGTTCTGTTAATTTAAAGCAAGAATGCCCAAACCAGGTGATGTCCATGCAAAAACCTCCAAGTACCTTTCACTTAGATTATACATTAGGATTGGGGTTTTGGTTTAAAAAATTGAAAGCGAGCGGGCAAAATCCATTCTGTCTGGCCGGGATAACACGGTTTAACCGCCCGCACAAGCATTTCATTTTGAGGCTGCTTCAAGTATACTTCTCCACGATGAACGATCAGACAGATCCCACCGGCTTAATTCCAAAAATTATCCCAGCCTGCCCGGCTTGCGGTGAAAAGGAAGCTGTCATTCCGATTTTCTATGGATTGCCAAATCTGGATGCCATCCAGCTTGAAGCGCAGCAAAAAGTGGTCTTGGGCAGCCGCTTTTATCAGGCCGGGGCACCGTGTTGGTACTGTAAACAATGCGCCCAAAGCTTTGGGTAATCACGATCCTGATCTGCCAGCCCGGATTTGATTGATTCCTTGACGGGGGGTACCCTTTCTGATAGACTCTTGCCTCGCGGCAACATTCTATTTCCTTGCCTTGAATGGAGTGTACTGGTATAATCTAGCCGCGCAAGAATATGAAACTTAACAAGTTATTTTCTTGCCGACGTAGCTCAATACGGCAGAGCAACTCACTTGTAATGAGTAGGTTATGGGTTCAAGTCCCATCGTCGGCTCAAGTTGTAGGTTGGTGAGCAAGATTGCATGTACACGATCTTGCTTGCGAGCAGACAACGGCTCGAAGAAATGCAGCAATGGGCAGTTACCCAAGTGGACAAAGGGGCCTGACTGTAAATCAGCTGGCGAACGCCTTCGTAGGTTCGAATCCTACACTGCCCACTGACCTTTTTTTGGTCAATCTCCTCTGTGAAAGAGGGAAGAAGAACGGCAAGCCCTCATAGCTCAGGTGGTAGAGCACACCCTTGGTAAGGGTGAGGTCATGGGTTCGAGTCCCATTGAGGGCTCTTTTTGCCGAGTATGCATTAAGAAAGATTTGGTTGGTTTTTGATTAAATACTCGAGGAGTAAATAGGATGGCTAAGGAAAAATTTGAACGAAATAAACCCCATCTCAACGTGGGTACAATGGGTCACATCGACCATGGTAAAACGACGTTAACCGCAGCAATCACCAAGTACTGCGCCATGAAGGGCGGCGCGGACTTCCGTGCTTATGATCAGATTGATAATGCGCCGGAAGAAAAAGCACGCGGCATCACGATCAATATTTCACACGTCGAATATGAAACCGATAACCGGCACTATGCGCACGTCGATATGCCCGGTCACCGTGACTATATCAAGAACATGATCACCGGTGCAGCCCAGGTGGATGGTGCCATCTTAGTGGTAGCAGCCCCGGATGGCCCAATGCCGCAAACCCGCGAACACGTGCTATTAGCCCGTCAGGTGGAAGTGCCTAGCATCGTGGTCTACATGAACAAGACCGACCAAATGGACGATCCTGAATTGTTAGAGCTGGTCGAACTTGAACTGCGTGAGATGTTAAGTGAATACAAATTCCCGGGTGATGACTTACCCGTGATCAAAGGCTCGGCCTTACAAGCCTTGGAAAGTGAAAGCACCGACCCGGATGCACCGGAATACGCCAGCATCAAAGAACTCATGGATGCGGTCGACAGCTATATTCCACAGCCGCAACGCGAAGTTGACAAACCGTTTATGATGGCGGTGGAAGACGTGTTCTCGATCAAAGGTCGTGGTACGGTTGTCACCGGCCGGATCGATCGCGGCATCATCAAAGTTGGTGATCCGGTAGAGATCGTTGGCTTGCAGGAAAAAACCATGACCTCCACCTGTACCGGTGTTGAGATGTTCCACAAACTGTTGGATCAGGGACAGGCTGGGGATAATGTTGGTTTATTACTGCGCGGCATCAACCGAGAAGATGTCGAACGCGGGATGGTGATTGCCAAACCAAAAAGCATCACCCCGCACACCAAATTTGACGCAGAAGTGTACGTGTTGAAAAAAGACGAAGGTGGACGCCACAAACCATTCTTCCCGGGATATCGCCCGCAGTTCTACATCCGCACCATGGATGTGACCGGACAGATCACCCTGCCGGAAGGTGTGGAGATGGTCATGCCTGGTGATAATGTCAACATGGTTGTTGAATTGATCGTTCCGGTTGCGCTGGAACAAGGCCAAAGCTTCGCCATCCGCGAAGGCGGCCTGACCGTAGGCGCTGGCGTAATTACGAGAATCATTGAGTAGGTGAGAAATGGCAAAGCAACGTATTCGAATCCGTTTAAAAGCGTATGATCATCGCGTATTAGATCAGTCCGCGAAACGAATTGTTGATACAGCCGAACGCAGCGGCGCTCGTGTTGTCGGTCCGGTTCCGTTACCGACCAAAAAAGAACGATTTACCGTGCGTCGCTCGACGTTTATTGACAAAGATTCACACGAGCATTTTGAAATTCGCACCCACAATCGATTAATTGACGTTTTGGATCCCGATTCAAAGACAATTGACATGTTGATGCGCTTAAATCTGCCCGCTGGGGTAGATATCGAAATTAAGATCTAAAGTTAAAATAATTGTAAGGACTGCCGGGTTTTAACCGGCAGTCCTTCTCATCACGATCAAATCGTGTTACAATTATAAGGTTGTGGTTTTGTCGAGTCGCAACCTTGGTAACGTAAGAATGGCACCGTGCGCGTACTAGAACAGATGCGGAGTATTGCAGCGAGCCATTGACTGCGTTGCGTTGGGGATGATGCAGCTTAGCCCAAGCTGACAGTCCCGCCAAAATTTTATTTTTGATTGGAGAAAATTGAAATGTTGAAAGGGCTAATCGGCAAGAAAATCGGTATGACCCAGATTTTCGATGAAAACGGTGCCGCCATTCCGGTAACCGTCATCGAGGCTGGGCCTTGCTATGTAACCCAGGTGCGCACGGTGGAAAGCGATGGCTATTCGGCAGTGCAATTGGGTTTTGGCGAGGTAAAGCCAAAACGACTGACCGGTGGACAGCTCGGGCACTTGAAACGGAACAATCTCAATATACCGCCATTGAAGTTTTTGCGCGAATTTCGGGTTAAAGACGCAACGGTGGTTGAGGGCGATAAAGTTTCAGTGGATGTGTTTGTTCATGGGGATCATGTTGATATTGTTGGCACTACAAAAGGCCGCGGCTTTCAAGGTGCAGTAAAGCGT
>JACDJA010002491.1_pt1 | contig 13082 bp, 14 predicted proteins | sample 7449241 | NCBI WGS metagenome assembly JACDJA01 (sample SAMN14253289, study PRJNA609438) | sludge metagenome | isolation source: initial anaerobic sludge | collected 2018-12-20 | reverse complement strand
TACTGAGCATAAATAAAGGCATTTTTCGACTTATTATTACTCTTAGTATTTTAATACCATTAATTATTTCAATTATTGCTGCAAATATTGCAAGATATTCAGATGGAGAAACTTTTTTCGAAGTACTCTTTTTTACAGTTTTTTCATATTGGGCATTTGTATTTGTAGGGTTATGGATTTATGAGGGATTCGAAGAGAACAAATAACACTGGAAACCATCATATAAGAAGTAATGTATTTCGAGAATTATCATCCCAATTATATTTTATCTGGCTTGTAATTCATTGTTCAGAATTGCAGAAGAAATCACGAATTTATTTTATTAGGAAACCTGTCCAGTATATTAGATTTTCGTATGTTTCGATCGTTTGAAATGCAAACGATTTTTTCTTAAGGCTTGGTTGAATGGAATTGGATTAATTGAATTAGGAAGAAAGAAAGATAAAACAAACAAATAAAGAGACACAGTAAAGATGTGATGATTTAAAATATACAATCCTTGTCACTAATAAAGCACTAATGTAGTCGATATAGTTTTATATATTGCAATATTCTATTTAAAACCACAACAGGGAACCTTTTGTGCTAACCCGCCACGGTGATGACCACATTGCCTTTTTTATGCCCTTTGTCCACGTACCTGTGCGCCTCGACGATATTCGCGAAATCATAGCGTTTGTCAATGACCGGTTTTATCTTTCCCGCCTCCATAAGTTCTTTCAGGAGTATGAGATCTTTGGTTCTTTCCTTTGGCGGTCTCAAACCGGTAGCGGCGATCTTTGCCTTTTTACCGCCGGTCACGGATGTCCATAAAACCGGAGGCATAATCCCCAGTCCAACACCGGCTTCAAGAAAGATGCCGTTTTCTGTAAGTGATTTTTTAGCATGTGTAAACGATATTTTTCCTACCGTATCAAAGATGATATCGTACGTCCGGCCATTCCCGGTAAAATCCTGCTTTGTATAGTCGATGGCCTCTCCGGCGCCCAGGGATTTCACCAGTTCTGCATTCGCCCCGCTGCACACCCCGGTGACATCCGCGCCGTAATACGCGGCGATCTGTACCGCGGACGAGCCCACACTCCCGGAAGCGCCGTTCACAAGTACGTTTTGCCCCTTCTGAATGTTTCCCTTATCCCGCAGAAATGGCAGCGCGGTCAGAAAACCATCAATAGCGGACGCCGCTTCCTCATAACTCATGTTGGACGGTTTAGTCGTCAGTACACCGTCTTCGGGTATGCAGATATATTCGGCATTCGCTCCGAATTCCGGCCCGGCGGTTCCAAAAACCTTGTCGCCTTCCTTAAACAATTTGACATCCTTACCTACCGCTTCAATTTCCCCGGCCAGCTCTTCTCCCAATGTCGTGATTCTCGGCTTGAATGGCCCGGTGAATAATCTGGCGAATAACGGTTTACCCTGTCTGAAAGTACATTCCGTCGCCGTTACGGTTGTGACGTATATTTTTACGAGCACTTCGTTTGCCTTAGGAACCGGTTTATCTACCTCTCTTAATTTGAGAACTTCCGGTGGTCCGTACTCCGTATAAACTATTTTTTTCATTATTACCCCGTATATTTTATGACGCGAACAATTTAAATCCTTTCATCTACGGTCTCCGGCGTTTGATTGTTCACCCCTTTCAGCAAAAGCCGGAACGTCAGGGACAATTCCCCGATAACTCCCGGGACAACGACAATCATTAAAAATTGATATTTTTATATTCATTGTAGTTTGGCAATAGAAAATTCGCGAAACTATCTGTCAGATAACCTACGGCGGCGATGACCAAAAAGATACCGATAAATTTGGGAATATAACCGGATTTGATGATAAGATCTCCTAGCCCGGCGAATTTCGAAATACCGGTACCTGAATTCATTTCTCTCCTTTCTTCGATTTTTTAATTATTTGCCAACGTTTTCTGGGCGCTTAAATATTCCGAAATCAAACCCCGGCGCGATAATTCATTGATAATTTGAGCAAAAAAATATAAATATTTCTTAAATATGTGTTGTTGACAGGATAGAAACAGTTCCGGGCATGAACGCTGTTAAATCTGAAACAGCTTTAATCCTGAATAAAAATGTTCTCTCCGGTCGATCCGGATCTTTTACAATACCCATCATGGGTAACGCGCGATTTATCTCTAAAAACAGATTATAGGACGGTGGAGAAAGGCGGGCAACCGAAACATGGTGATGATTCCGCGGAAATATGGACATGATTTGATCGAAAGATAGGATGTGTCATAAGGCCGCCGCGCTGACATTGTTCAACGCCGTTTCAGACTAACAAAAAACCAAACGATTTTAGGGTTTGCTTTAATAAAAAGTATCCGTATATTTCTTATGGCGCTTTTTTCTTCCACTTTATGAATCTCTGACACGGAGGTTTCCCATGAAAAGCAAATTATCATCTGTTTTAATTTTGATCATGTTGACCACATCCATCAATGGCTGTTTACTTACGTACGGCGATTACACCGGCGGCCAGTTTACAAGTATCACGAATGAAACGTGTGATAAAAAGGCGGATAAAATTTATCTCTTCTTTGAAGGCGAACAACTGGATTTTGAATATAAAAAGATCGGGCTTGTTGAAGCTAACGGTCACGCTTCCGCTTCAAACGCCAAAGTGTTTAACCATTTAAGATACCAGGCCTGGAAGAACTGCGCCAACGGTATCATTAATATTTCGGACGGATATAGAAACAGGGAAGAGGGTATTTTTTTCAGCCCCGAAACGAAAGAAACATACTCATCTAAAGTGTTCAAAGGAATCGCCGTGAAGATTAAAACGGACTCCGCTTTTATCAGCATGTATGGCGCGGACACGGACACATCATTTGTCAACTATGTCATAAAAGACCACGACAAGGTGATGGAAGAGAAAAACCGACAGGTTAACCAGTCTATCATCGGCGGTCTGGTTATAGCCGTTCTTACAATTGCCCTGGCGATGGAGAGATGAATACCCGATGCTGTTCAATAATCTTAGATAAAATTGATTTGACAATAAACATTAAAACCCTTCCACGCTCATTTTTGCCTTGCGGTTAAATTGTTTCCAGGCGGTCCGGTATAAAAAATTCAGACGGGTTTTCGGAATCGAGGAAATGACTTTTCTCAGCCAGGTCGCCTCATAGGATACCGCTTCATCATAACAGCGGCTCGTTAGCTCCGTTCGGCGTTCAGCATTTTCTTTTGCCAACTTCAGGGATTTTTCAATAAAATCATTCTCAAACCGGTCCCTGTCTCCGGCGATCAGTTCTAACCGGTGCCGGAAATCACGCAAAATCCCACGGTGTATGGCTTCATGTTTCCAGAACAGGGATGAGTCATCATAAATACCGGTGGGTATTACATTGCTCTCAGGGAACGGCGTGTCGGTCCAGACCGGTTTGAAGATGCTTGTACAGGGCGCCGCGGTTCCGGTAACAAAATGCGTCGCGCGATCCGGATGCAGATGTGTGACCATCGAACCGGTGGTTTGACTGCCGCGAACGGGACCGAATCCCGCGTGCATACACACCGATGAGCCGGTGATTCCATTTCCCGGATCACTGTAGTCGCCGTGATCCCGAAGCGCGGACATGACTGTTTTTACGTCAATACCCTCTTTCGATCTTGCGGATAAAAATGCTCCCGAACAACTCGCGCGCTGTCCGCTGTCGCTGAATTTTGTAAATAAATAGTCCGAATAACAACGGGCAAAGCTGAAGTCTTCCCGGTTTTTACACCAACCCTTTTCAATCGCGTAAGAGATCAGATCAGGCGATGCCAAATCCCAGTCATTTTCAATGCTCAAACGGTTCGAAATAGTATAAATACCCTTAACCTGTTTGGCCGCCCAATGCTTTCCGGCGGTTTCGAGCACCCACGCCTCTTTGGGATCGGCAATGAGAAAGCTGTTGTGATAATACAATTTATGAGCAAAACCGCAATTCCCGCCCTGCCCGAATTCTTCGATAAGATTGGTGATCACATCCACCGCCTGCCGGCTGCCGGAAGCCCGTTCCAGCGCCAGTCGAAGCAAATCCATGCCGATCAGCGACGGTTTTTTATTGTATGGCGCTTTTGTAAACACGGCTTCGTTACCGATGACCAGTCCATGCTCATTGGCGCCCATCTCCGCGCCCCAAATCCAGAATGGTTTGGCGAGCAGAATCGCGTGGGTATGCTCCGCCTGCGGGATTTCGATATAAGTACACTTGACCATTGAACCCGCGGGATGATCAGCGGCGGGAATCTGAAGGATATGATGCGCTTCGTTTGGTTCGCGGTCGGAATTTTTTCCAAAGAGCGTGACCCCGTCCTTTGTGGCCTCTCCCGTTACAACGACTGTATCACACATAAGCTGCTCCGTTTATGATGATTTTTTTACTGAATGCGTCGATTAACAAAACAAAGGACTTTTTCATAACCGTTACCCATTTAGGCGATTAATGAATGAGCTTTTTGAAATCATTGACGAACCGGAATCAGGATCGGATTAAACGCTTTGGATGAAACAATCACCCTGCCGCCGATCTTCAGTTCCCGCGCCTCGTCATCCGTGGCGATGACCTTCACCAGGTTATTGCCGATCAGGACCGTCACCACAAACACCACATCTTCCCTGGTGATTTCAATAATTTCACCTTCGAATTTAAACTTACCGCTTAATTTTTTATCCATAAACACATCGGTAAGACTTCCGGATTTTATGACGCTTCCTTTTTCGATGACAAAAACACGGTTTGACAACCGAAAAATCTCGCTCAGATTGTGACTCACCAGGATAGTGGTGATATTAAATTCCCGGTGAATATTCAATATTTCATCCTGCAGTTTTTGCCGCATTTCGGGATCGAGCGCGGAAAGCGGTTCATCAAGAAGCAAAATTTTTGGTCTTCTTACCAGGGCGCGGGCCAGAGCCACTCGCTGCTGTTGCCCCCCCGAGAGTGTCCCGGGTTTTCTTCCGGCAAGTTTTTCCAGGTCGGTGATCTCCAGCAGCCGGTCAATAATTTCCATATCCTTTTTAGACGAAAGGGCAAACTCCAGATTTTTTCTGACGGTCATATTGGGAAAAAGCGCGTAATCCTGAAACACGAATCCGGCCGCTCTTTTTTGCGGAGGCAGATTGATTTTCTTTTGGCCGTCAAACCAGGTTTCACCATTCACCTTAATATGACCCGAATCAGGTTTGGCGAGTCCGGAAAGCAATCGCAGTATGGTGGTTTTACCAGCTCCCGACGCGCCGTAGATGGTGATCAGTTCTTTATCATTGATCTGAATATTCAAATCGAGATCAAATATCCCGTCAGCGCCGGCAAACTGCTTTTTAACCGATAAATCAATCACTATAAAGCCTTTAAATATTTCCGGTTGAACACATAAACAGATAATAAAATCAGAAAAGCGATTACAAATAAGATCAGCGCGTAAAAATTCGCCGCTGAATAATTCAGCGCTTCCACTTCATCATAAATAGCGATCGACGCCACCCTTGTTTCTCCCGGAATGCTTCCCCCGATCATCAGGATCACACCGAATTCTCCCACCGTATGGGCAAAACTGAGAACAGTGCCCGTGATAAGCGCGGGTTTAATATTCGGCAAAAGAACCCTGAAAAAAGTCGCCGCGCGGGATTTCCCAAGCGTGTATGAGGCATCATAAAGCGAACGGGGCAGACTTTGGAATCCCGACTGAACAGAATTCACCATAAACGGCAAACTGTAAATAACGGACGCGACCACTAGCCCTTCAAAGGAAAAAACAAGCCGGAGATTAAAAACGGAATCCAGAAATTTTCCAAAAAAGTTCTCCGGGCTAAAGGCCACAAGAAGATAAAATCCAAGCACGGTGGGCGGAAGAATCAGCGGCATGCTCACCAGGGTTTGAATGATATATTTGAATTTCTTTTCCGATCCGGAGAGCCAGTAGGCCAGCGGAATACCGATTATCAACAACAGTCCGGTGGTCAACCCCGCCAGTCGGAAGGTCAGAAAAAGCGGCTGCCAGTCAAAATTAAACATCGGTTTCCCTCTGCATAATGGATATTTCATTGGCCTTGATCAATCCGGTGACCCGGTCGCCCGGTTTTAGTTCCAGGCGATCCGCAGAACGGGTGGTGATGATCGACCGAATCTCCAGCCCGTTAAATTTAAGCGTGATTTTTGTAAGGATGGCGCCCTTCTCCAGGCCTGTAATTTCTGAATCGATCCTGTTGCGCAGACTGATCTCACCGCTGAAGTTTTTGGCGATAGATACTTCCGTTTCTTTAAAAAGCAGGGATACCTCGGTTCCGGTCTTAAGATAGTCGGCCGATTCCGGATTTTCGATGACCACACAACTGAACACGGCGCCGCCGGCTTTCAGGTCAACCAGCGAAATATGACCGGATGATTCAATGGCCGTAATGGTGGCTGTAAGTTGATTCACGGCAAGCGGTATCCGTATTTCGTAAATATTTCTTTTGCCTGTTCGCTGAACAAAAAATCATAAAACAATACAGCGTCCTTCTTTGGAGCCTCTTTTCCGCGTTTAATAATGACCACTCCCTGGGCGATGGGCTCGTAGGAATCGGGTGAAACATCGATCCATGATCCGCTGGTTTTCATTTCCGGCGCCAGCACTACCGATTTCGCGGTGATCCCGGCATCCGCCGCTCCGGAAGATATGAACTGACTTGTCTGAGAAATGCTCGATCCGTACACAAGTCTGATTTCAAGCCGGTCGTACAAATCAAAGTACCGCAGCGCTTTGATTGCTTCCACTCCGTACGGAGCCGTCTGAGGATTGGCGACCGCGATTTTTTTGAATCCGTCGCCTAACAGGGCCGGCAGCCCGCCGGATAGATCCAGATCTTTTATGGTCCACAACACCAGTGATCCGTAAGCGTAAACCACCGGTTCTCCCAAAGTAAAACCGTCATCGTATAAAACCCGAGGATAGCGCGTATCCGCGGAGAGAAAGATATCGAAAGGCGCGCCGTTCTTGATCTGAGCGGTCAGTTTTCCCGATGAGCCGGTGATAACCGTGACGGAGATTCCGGTATCTTTTTGAAATGACTCCCTTAGTTCCCGCATGGCGAACTGCGCATTGGCCGAGGCCGCTACCATCAGATCATCCGCCAGCGCGGGCGTCGAAATTAAAATCAACATCAAAAACAGATATTTTCTCATTCTCATCGCTATAATTTTCCATCAGGGTCATTCTGAACTAAGGTTTAGCAGAATATAAAATAAAGGGTATTAAAATGAAAGAGCTATACCCGGCAGGACAATCAGGACTGGTTTATAGAGTACGGTAATATTCGCAGAAATCCTTCACCGGACATTGCTCACAGAGCGGTTTACGGGCTTTGCATATTTTTCTTCCATGCCAGATGAGCCAGTGATGCGCGTCCGACCACTTTTCCCGCGGGATGTTTTTCATCAGATGTTTTTCTGTTTCCAGGACATTGCCGGCGCGCGCCAGCCCGATCCGGTTACTCACCCGGAAAACATGCGTGTCCACCGCGATGGCTGGGACGCCCTTCGCGATACTTAACACCACATTGGCTGTTTTACGCCCGACACCGGGTAATTGTATAAGCTCTTCACGGGTGGAAGGAATATCGCCGTCATATTGTTCGGCGAGCATCTTCGCGGTGGCGATGACATTTTTTGCTTTGGTCCTGTAAAGTCCGACCGTTTTGATGTATTCTTCCATTTCACTGCTGCTCAATTCCGCCATTTTTGCGGCCGTCGGGTAATCCCTGAACAGATCCTTGGTAACGATATTGACCCTGACATCCGTGCTTTGCGCGGCCAGCATGGTGGAGACCAGCAACTGAAACGGGCTGCTGAAATCCAGCGCGGTGGTGGTGTGATTATAGGTGTTCTCCAGAATTTCCAGAATTTTGCTGATAACCGACTTTTTCAAAAACATTCCTTTTTAATTGGGTGGTAATTTTAATGAATTTATAAAAAAGATCAGATAAAAATCAAAAATTTGGGGATAGTCGGATGAGAATTAAAGTTACGCGCCCGGGATAATTTCTAAAAAGAAGATGAACGGAACGAGCAAAACTCTGATGTTCTGAGCCCGCCCGAGGCGGGCGAGTTTAAAAATTTCAGTGCAGCGAGCCGTGGAATTTCACAATTTTTTTGGACAGCCATGATCTTTTAGCTCTTTTCCATCAAGGGAAATGAACAGGGGTAAGATTGTTATTTCTTCCGACTTCAGCCATGGGTTTCCTTGATGTTACACTTAACTCTCACACTCTTAACTCATAACGTTCTTACTTCCTACTTCTCACTTCCTACTTTTCTTCCTCCCTACTTTTTGAATGGCCAAAAAGTAGCAAAAAGCCCTGGCGAATTTTAACTCGTGTTAAATTTATCCGTTTTTCAATTTATTACACTCGGACAGAAAATTCGCCCCGAAGAATCGCCTTTGTCAATTCTGAATTTATTTCAGCACAATTACCGCTTAACCCTTATTCTACAAATATATGACACCTCCGGCGTCGGGTTTTTTATCAAATGACCAATATTTATCATTAATTGATGGCTTCCAATGCAACCGGTAATTCCAATCCCGTAGGGATTACACGTTAATAGAATATTAGCAGACACCACATCCTCCCGCGACCCCGCAGGGGTCGGACTATAACCATGTGATCTCCATTCTACTAAGCTGTGACGCCTCCGACGTCAGGCCGTCACATTGAATCGAATATCATTGCATAACATGCCACTTGCAAGCCTGATGGTTCCCTTTCACGCTCAGTCAACGTTTTGCGCCTTCCCGCCGGGAGTGTGACCTTCCCCGGAAGGCGAGGCCCCCTTCCCGGAAAGAATATGAGGCTCCCCGGTGAACCGGTACCCTTTCCCGGGACCTTAATCGCCTTCCCCGGAGGTGAGTTATTGCGTTCTTCTTGAAAAGTAACGCTTCCCGGGAGAGTGTGACCTTCCCCGGGGCGGAGGTACCCGCCCCGGTGCGGTCTGGCGCGATTTCATTCTTCATTCTGACTATCTGATTCTTGTGCATTTTTGTTGTCCGGTCGAGTGTTTTTTTGTCGATGATATTTGCCGGGGTAGTCTTTTAGTCTTTGCCGATTTCTCCATAATACATATTGGCCGCAATCACTACCGCATCCACCGCGTCTTAAAGTACGTGTGGGCTTTTTCTGACCATACGCTTATCGGTTTTCCGCCTGCTTAAATTTCATAATTTTTTGACTCTGTAAATTATTTTGATAAATTGAACCCTTAAATTTGAAACTTCATAACCATCAATCAACCGAGGACTTATGCAGGAAAAAGCAGACCATTTAAAACGTCCCGTTGTCGAGTCGCTCGACGCCGTTCTCGGGAAGAAATTTAACGTGCTGGATGACGGATTTATTCGTGTGGTTGATTACATGGGATCGGATGAGTCGATTGTCCAGGCGGCAAGAGTTTCGTATGGAAAGGGCACCAAAAAAGTCAGCGAGGACCGGGGCCTTATCCGCTATCTGATGCGTCATCAGCATTCCACACCGTTTGAAATGTGTGAACTCAAACTACATGTCCGCGTTCCCATGGACGCCTGGCGTCAATGGATCCGGCACCGCACGGCTAATGTCAATGAATATTCCACCCGCTACTCCGTCGCTATCGATGCCGCGCAGGAAACCCTGCCCGATCAGTGGCGTCTTCAGGCGGCTCAGAATAAACAGGGCAGTCACGGATTTATGGATGCCGGACAGGGAAAATTCTTCACGGATCAGGAAAAAGAGCTGCATCAAAATACCCGTGAAATTTATGAAAACCGCATTAAGGCAGGTATCGCCAGAGAACAGGCGCGCAAAGATCTTCCGCTGGCGACCTATACCGAAGCCTATTGGAAAATCGATCTGCATAATCTGTTTCATTTTCTGGCCCTCAGGATGGATGAACACGCGCAGTATGAAATCCGTGAATACGCAAAGATTATCGGGCATGAAATCGTCAGCAAATGGTGCCCGATGGCCTGGGAAGCGTTCATGGATTACCGTTTCAGCGGTTTCAAATTCACCCGGCAGGAGCATGAAATTATACGGGAACTGATTCAGGGGAATCAGGAGAAAGCAAGATCGATCGCGGAATCATTCGGTTTTTTAAACTATGAAGAGGGCAAATTAAAAAGAAACCGGGAACGGTCAGAATTAGAAGAAAAATTGAAGCAATTTAACCTGACTATTCCCTGGTAAGGTGTAAAGTTTTTTTTGGAGTAATGATGACCAAGGTTGCCATTGTTTTTTTGTTGACTGTATCTGTTTTTATGATGGGAAGCTGCGCAAAAAAAGGCGAGACCGGCCAAAGCGGGTATATTTCCGTAACCAAATTTGATCCCGCGCGTGACGCGGCAAAAGATATACAGGCGGCTATAGCGGAAGCGCGAAATTCCGGGAGACGTGTTCTGCTTGATGTCGGCGGAGAATGGTGCAGCTGGTGCCATCTGCTCGACCGTTTTTTTGATGATAACGCGGATATTAAGCGTTTTATGCATGAAAATTATGTTGTTTTAAAAATAAATTATAGTAAAGAGAACAAGAATGAGGAAATCCTGTCCAAATATCCTCCCATACCGGGATATCCGCATTTTTTTGTTCTTGACAGAGACGGCGCGTTTCTTTATTCTCAGGATACAGGCGCGCTGGAATCCGGTGATCACCACGACCGTGAAAAGGTTTACGAATTTCTGAAAACCTGGGCTCCGCCAAAGAAATAAAATTAAATCGGGGGATTTTTTTCGTTTCTGCCACTTTTACTCCACCCTTCTTCTTATTGTCCTGATTGATGCGTTCAAACTCATTTTAAAACTCTATATCAATTGATCTGATAAATATTTGAATAATTTTCATTGACAACAATTGTCTTTATGCATATCTTCCTATACGTTAACGTACACGTTACTCACACAGATACGCAAAGGTACACTATGAAGAAAAAAATATTTGTGCAGGATGAGTTTATTTCGAAATTGAAAGTCAGCAAAAAGGCGCTTCAGGAATGGGAGAACCTGAAACTCATCAAGCCTTCGGGCTACACCGATGACCAGCTTCCTTTTTACTCGGAGGGCACCATTGAGAGGGTAAACCAGATACAAAAACTGCTGGACTTAGGATATAAAATCGATGAAATACAAAAAATTATAAAAAAAATCGGTTTGCCGAAGAGCAACGACCGAAAAAACGATCCGACTGAATTAAGCCAGTATCTGACGGTCGGGAATCTTGCTGAACGGGTCGGGGTCAGCGCCCGCACTCTGAAGCATTGGGAGGATAAAGGAATTGTCGAGCCGGACATGCGGAGCGAGGGAGGATTCCGGTTATATTCTGAATCCTATGTGTTTTTATGTAATCTGATTAAGGATCTTCAACTTTTCGGTTATACGCTTGAAGAGATCAAAGTCATCTCCGATTATTTCCGGGATTTTCAGGCCATCAGAAACGACCCCGGTCTATACGCCCCGGAAGAAACTCATCGCCGGCTTGACTCAATGACGCGTGAAATTGAAACGCTCAATGATAAAACAAACCTGCTGAAAGAGGGTATCCGCCGCTGGGAGGATCTGATGAAAAAGAAGAAGAAAGAGATCTCTCATTTAATCAGTCAAAATCAAAAAAAGCTTGAAATCAAGCAGGGGTAAATCATGTATAAGATGATATTTATTGAGCCAAAATCAGCTAATCTGCATATTTTTTCAAAATTTGCCCTGCCGCGTCTCGGAAGTTTTATTCTCGGAACGTTGATGAAAAAACGGGGATGGGAAGTTGAAATTATTGTCGAAGAATTGCAGGACATCGATTATGAAGACATCAAAACAGCCGATTTAATTGGCATTTCAACCATCACCTCCACCGCTCCCCGCGCATACGCCATAGCCGACCGTGTTCGTGAGATGGGAATTCCCGTAATTATGGGCGGGCCGCATGTAACCTGGCTTACCGACGAAGCGCTGGAGCATGCCGATTATGTAATCCGCGGCGAAGGTGAACACGCGTTAATGGAGTTTGCCGAAGCCTTTGAAAGTGACGGTAATTTCTCCGGTGTTTCAAATTTATCCTATCAGCGCGACGGAAAATATGTTCATAATATGCTGCAGCCTTATATAAATGATCTGGATAAACTGCCTTTTCCGGATTTATCTCTTATGAAAGATTATGATCATCGTGTGGCCGGTCAGAGAATTATTCCCATACAGACTTCGAGGGGCTGCCCTTTTGATTGTTCATTTTGTTCGGTCACCGGCATGTTCGGAAAAAAATACCGGTTTCGTTCCACCGATAACATTATGGCGGAACTGAGACAGTACAATGATTCAAAAAACTTTATCTTTTTTTATGATGACAATTTCGCCGCCAATCCCAAAAGAACAAAAGAACTTTTGAGAGCGATGATCAACGAGAAGTTTAAATTCAAATGGTCCACACAGGTACGTGTTGATGTCGCGAAAGACCCGGAACTCATCCGTCTCATGAAAAAAGCCGGGTGTCATACCCTGTTTGTCGGTCTTGAATCCGTCAATCAGCAAAGCCTTGACGCCATGAAAAAACATCAGACAGTGGAAGATACCCGAAGCGCGATAAAGATCCTGAGAAAACATAATATCCATGTGCACGGAATGTTTGTTTACGGATTTGATCAGGATGACTGGAAGACGGTCAAAAAAACGGTACGATTCGCCAGGAAATCAAAACTTTCTTCATCGCAGTTTCTTATTTTGACCCCGCTTCCCGGATCTGAATTATTTAATAAAATGAATTCTGAAAAACGTATTCAGTTTTTTGACTGGTCCTTGTATGATACGCACCATGTTGTATTTAAGCCGCTCAAATTTACTCAGAAGGCTCTCCAGAAAGCCCAGATGATCAGTCACAGGAAATTTTATTCCGTGTGGGAATCGTTAAAAAAGTTTTTACGCGGAGATTTACTGGAAATCGGGATCGCCCGTTACGCGCGTCATCTCAACCGGAACTGGCGCAAAAACAACAAAATGTTTCTTAAAATCACGGATCTTATGAGCCAGGAAAGCGGGATGGATATCACCATAGAAGTAAAACAAAAAATTAAACTGGATGATAAG
>JACDJA010002488.1_pt1 | contig 13089 bp, 7 predicted proteins | sample 7449241 | NCBI WGS metagenome assembly JACDJA01 (sample SAMN14253289, study PRJNA609438) | sludge metagenome | isolation source: initial anaerobic sludge | collected 2018-12-20 | reverse complement strand
GCGGCTCAATGGACTCGATCACAGGCTTGATCGGTAACCCATACTGCCGGGCGAATGCGAAATCGCGCTCGTCGTGCGCCGGTACGGCCATGACCGCGCCGGTGCCGTATTCCATCAGCACGAAATTGGCCGACCAGACCGGAATCGGTTCGCCGGTCAACGGATGCGTGACGGTGATACCGAGATCGACACCTTCTTTCTCCATCGTCGCCATTTCCGCTTCCGCCACCTTGTGATGACGGCAACGCTCGATATACGCGGCAATGGCGGGATTGGTCTGAGCCGCCTTTTTGGTCAGCGGATGTTCTGCGGCCACGGCAAGGTACGAAACGCCATAGAGCGTGTCTGGTCGCGTGGTGAACACCGTGAGCTTGTTGCCATCGGGCAAGGCAAAATCGACCTGCAAACCACGCGAACGGCCAATCCAGTTGGCCTGCATGGTGCGCACCTGCTCCGGCCAGCCATCCAGTTGCTGCAAATCATCAACCAGTTGATCCGCATAATCGGTGATCTTGATGAACCACTGTGGAATCTCGCGCCGTTCGACCAGCGCCCCGGAGCGCCAGCCGCGGCCATCGATGACCTGCTCGTTCGCCAGCACGGTCATGTCCACCGGGTCCCAGTTCACCACGGCGGTTTTCTTGTAGGCCATGCCCTTGCGCACCAAGCGGGTGAACAGCCATTGTTCCCAGCGGTAGTATTCCGGCGTGCAGGTGGCCAGTTCCCGCTGCCAGTCGTAGGCCAATCCTAAGCGCTGCAACTGGCCGCGCATGTAATCGATGTTCTCGAAGGTCCAGCGCGCCGGAGCGTCGCCATTTTTCAGCGCGGCGTTTTCCGCAGGCAGGCCGAACGCATCCCAACCCATCGGTTGCAACACGTTTTTGCCGCGCATCCGCTGGTACCGCGCGATCACATCGCCGATGGTGTAATTGCGTACATGCCCCATGTGCAGCCGCCCGGAGGGGTACGGAAACATGGACAGGCAATAGAATTTTTCCCGCGTCGGGTCTTCCACCGCGCGAAATACATGGCGGTCAGCCCACAGACTCTGGGCTTGATCTTCAACTTGGGCGGGAACGTATTGCTCGTGCATCATGGCGATTGGGTGCGTACTTGATTATATAAGGGGGACGATATAAAAACGGCGTCAAGAATACCTGAAAAACAGGACCACTGCCCCAAAAAACCGTGTCCGGGTACATGAACCTCGGTGTATGCTGAGCGCAGATCTTCAGGAGGAATCACAACATGTCTACCGACGAACAAACCCAAAATACGGCCCACGAAAGCTTGAGCGACCGTTACTACCACTGGCTGGGCACCATCTACGCCCGCCTGCTGGACGATGAAAGCCGGGCCATCAAGCGCCACAGCGATGAAATCATCGACGAATCACGTGCTGAGTTGGCCGAGCACGAATACCACCCTGATCTCGTGGACACCCTCCGCATCGACATCGCCAAAGCACAAACCACCCTGCGTCAGGATCGTGAAGCCTTTGCGAAGGAATGGCAAAACATCGAGCAAGATCTTGCCAATAAACTGCTGTCGATTGCGGACAAGACCGATGTCGAACTCAATGCGATGCGCGAAGAAGCGAACCTGAAGCGTCACGACACCAAACATCAGGACAAGTGAAGAGGCTGCCCGTGAAACGGTATTTCCTCTGGATTTTGCCCGTACTTGTCGCCATTGCGCTTTCTGGGTGTGCATCCACTGCCTGGCGTTCGGGCGGCTCATCGAGTTACATTAGCGGATTTTCCTCTGACGCGTCCCGAGCGTCACCCCGAGTGTACGGCCAGATCAATTCGTCCTACACCCACCGGATCGATTAACTGGATCGACCTTGGCAATAAAAAACCCCGCAACCGTCTCCGGCGCGGGGTTTTCAACTTTAGGACTACGACTGGGTTACTTCGCAGCAGCGTACCGATCGGCAACCGCATCCCAACTGATGACGTCCCAGATGGCCTTGAGGTAATCCGGGCGGCGATTCTGGTAACGCAGGTAATAAGCATGTTCCCACACATCGATCCCAAGGATGGGCGTGCCCTTGATCTCGGCGATGTCCATGGTGGGGTTGTCCTGATTCGGCGTTGAGCAGACGGCGAGCTTGCCCTGTGCGTCCACGATCAGCCAGGCCCAGCCTGAACCGAAGCGCGTGGCCCCCGCGGTGTTCATCAGATCTTTCAGCGCACTGAACGAGCCGAACGTGGCGTTGATCTCATCGGCGAGTTTTCCAGCTGGTGCATCGCCACCGTTTGGAGAAAGAATCGACCAGAACAGCGCATGATTGTAGTGTCCGCCACCGTTGTTGCGCACGGCCGGCGGGAGTTTGGACACATTCGCCATGATCTCTTCGATGGATTTGTCATCCCATTCGGTACCGGCAATGGCGTTGTTGCAGTTGGTCACATACGCGCCGTGGTGCTTGGTGTAGTGAATTTCCATGGTTTGCGCATCGATGGATTTATCGAGCGCGCCGTAGTCGTAGCTGAGTTCCGGAAGTTGAAAAGCCATGTCGTGCTCCTGTTCTGGGTTGAAAAAGTTAGCAGGTGAAAACTGCCCGAACAAAAAGTCGATGGGCAGACTGGGTTATTCATGTCCTGTTATTTATAACATAGTAGAAGCAGGCTTATTTGCGCTACCCCCGAGAAATTGACCGAAGGGCACTTCGAAAAACCTACTGTGCTGAACAATGCCAGCGTAACACGAAGCTGATGGCAGCTCGGCTCATCGCACTTGAACGGGCGAATACAACGCTGGCGGCCGACCGTAACAATTTTCGAGGCAAAATGAAGATACTGCCTGAAGTGAGCAGCCTGGCCATGGCCAAACGCCCCGCTACATCCGCAGTCCGCGCAACCATTTGACGACATTCAGTACCGAAGACAGCGCCTGGGCCACGTAGGTGAACGCGGCCGCACGCAGAATCTGCCGCGCCGGTTTTCTTTCGGCCTTACCCAGCCAGCCGCCCTCTTCGAGCATAGGCAGCGCGCGCTTGAAGCTGGCATCCAGTTCGATCGGCAGGTTCGATAACTGCGCCATCAGGGGCACCGCCATCGTCAACACGCCGACGACCAGCATCACCAAGGCGGGCGCAGGTTGCTTTTCGATCAGCGTCACCGCCGGAATCGCCACCAGAATCCAACCGGCCACGCGTTGCGCCCAGGCGCTGCGTTCGACCATCTCCTGGCGTCGGGCGAAAGCCGGATCGCCCTCGGCGTGTTGCAGGGCATGGCCGACCTCATGTGCCGCCACGGTGATCGCCGTGAGCGACCGGCCACTAAAATGCGCGGGCGACAATCGCACGCTCCGGGTATGAGGGTCGTAGTGGTCACCCGCCTGTGTGGCCTCGACCGTCACGTCACTCAAGCCGCGCCGATCCAGCAGGTAACGCGCCAGATCCGCGCCGGAAAAAGGATAGCGGTCGGCCGGTTGGGCGTGGCGTGCCATTACCTGGCCGACCCACCAGTTCGGCCACCAGGATAACAGTGCGAGCAGGCCCATCGCGGCCAGTAACAAAATCGACATCAGTGAATCCGGTAGATCAGGTCACCGCCGGTCGCATCCGGACTGGTGGTGACTTCGATAGAAAACAGATTGCTTAATTTGTATTGCGTGATGATTTCACTCAAGCCATTGACCACACCCACCGCATAACGCACAAAGAGACGGTCACCGATTTTTTTACCCAAGGAAAGCTGCGTATCACCAAATCCCCCGGAGGTATCCAGACCAACCGAATCAAAGCCGAATTTCTGGCCGATATCGCGCACGATATCGTTGCCCTGCGCCACACCCAGACCGGCGATGGCATTCATCAACATGGCCCGATCTCCCGATCCCGAATCGCTCAAGGGCTTTCCGGTCAGCAGTATCGATAATGCATCGGATTCGGGCAACGAGGGCGATGAAAACACGGTGGTTTTGGGTTGATATAACGTCCCTGTGATGTTCAACCCGACCGTGGTGGCGTTAACCACCCGTTGCGCGGTGGCTGCAATACCCGGATCGCCCAGCGGCCCGACAAACTGTAACCGCCCCTGTTTGACGGCGAGATTTTGCCCGTAGGCTTTGTAGGTACCGCGGATCAGATCAATTTCGCCGAATGCCGCCAAAGGCGCGTTCGGGCGCAGACGCAGATTCAGCGTACCGGCAAGATCAGTCGAAAACCCCATGCCCGCGAGCGAAACCGCCTTGCCCAGAATCAGTTTGATATCCGCCGTTACGGGATAAGCCGCGGTGGGAATAGGCTTTTTCTCGCCCACAATCACCAAATCACCGGTTGATTTGACCACCGCATCGGGGAGTTTTTCAATGCGCGCGGTCACCGTGGGCAGGGTAATCGAACCGCCGATTCTTGCCCCCGCCTGGCTGGCGTCCAGCGTCAGATCCGGGCTGGCATCAATCAATAAACTCGGCAGACGCAATACCGGCACGTCTTGCCCTTGAATCTGCGCCTGCACCTGCCATTGAGGCAACTTGGCCAAATCGCCAGTGCCCTGGATATTCAGGCGCCCTACCCCCGTTTGCTGCGTGCTTGCTGCGTTGCTCGTAGAGTTTTGACCGTTCAAACCACCGGAAAAAACAAGTTGTCCGTTGCCGTCGATCTGCGCATTGAGCGTGCCTTGATCATAAGCCACGCCGGTATCTGGCAGGGTGAACGCCAGTTGATCGACCACGAGCCGTCCACTGGGTTTGGGTTGATCGAGCGTACCGGCAACCGCAAGATCGGCGCGCGCCTGTCCTTTGAGCCCGTCAACTTGCGGCAGGAAGCCTTGCAACATCGCAACGCTGGGCAATACAGCCTTGAGGTCGAGCGCCAGTGGTTTTGACCCGGTCAGCCCCACGGTGCCGCCGCCTTTGATATTGAGCAAATCCGGCACATCGGCGTTGAGCACAGCATTGACGACACCCGATTGAACGCGGGCGGTCAGATCAACGTTCTTGTATCGATAGGCTCGATTACCCAGGATATCGGGCAGGCGAAATTCGCTGTCGGGCAAGCTCAGTTTCAGCGTGCCCTTCGCCTGATCCGCCGTAATCTCCCCATCGGCCATTAACCGCACCCGCCCGGGCAAATCGGCGGCAACCGGCAGCCACGGTGTGATCAGCGCCAGAGGCAGATCGGCGTCCAGCCGACCCTTGCTATTTTCCTGACGCGCCAAGTTCCTGGCCAGGTCAATGCACAGGTGACCCGACTGGTTTTTTGAACCCGTATCCGTGGCAAGACAAGTTTTGCTCAAGGTTTGTTGTTGCGTGGTCAACGTCAGATCGGCGGGTTTCTGAAGATGCCAAGCCGGTATCGATTTACCGTGAAACGGCGCGGGCAACAGATCCAACCGTTTGATCTGCCCGCCCCAACGTAATGTGGGTGTACGCCCAATTTGAGCCAGCAAGCCATCGATCGCCAGGCGCACCTGCCCCTGCGGGCTCTCTGCACTCAACCTAAAACGCTGCGCCGCACTGTATCCGGCACCAACGTCGGCGCTTTGCGCATTGAACACAAATTGCGGCCATTGGCCTTGGGCATCCAAAGTAAGGTTATTCAAACGCACATCAGCGGTTTTTTTGGCATTCTCTTGGGTCAACCGATCGGCACGCAGGGAAAGATCGTACACCGATGTTTGCTGCTGTTTCACACGTCCGTTCAGGCTCAAATTGGCCAACTGCCATTGCTTGTAAGCCAGATTACGGGCGAGCAAATCGACAGTGGCTTCAGGACGCTGCACGCTGCCCGTCAACCGGGATTTAAGATCAAGACTGCCGGTTAAATCAGGCAAATTGACGGCGCGCCAGGGAAGATGCGCCAGTTGGGGAATGTTCGTATTCACGGTCAAATCGACAGGTGTATTTTTGGTCAAGTCCGCCATCGTCACACGGCCTTTGGCATCAAGGGTCGCATCGGCCACATTGATTTTCGCCTGCTTCAAGTCAAGCCGCTGATCGGCATATCTACCCTGTAAGGCCAGTGACAACGGTACCCGAACCGATTTTTGATTAGCCGCAGATGCGGGCACATGCAACACCGTGTTCGGTATGGTCCAGTCGAAGTTTATCTGAGCATCTCGCAACGGATCGATACCCAATGAACCGTCCACCTTCAGATGCGTGCTGATCGCCCCCTCAGCCGCCACGCCGTTTGGTGCCAACACATCGCGCAGGGCCGCTCGATCCAAATCCAGTGAGAGCGCTACAGGCCGTGCGCCGGTCAAACCCAGTTCACCCTTGGCCTTGATCTCACCCCCCGCCAGTGTCCCGTGGGTTATATCCAGCGAGACCTGTTGATTCGCCATCGCGCCATCGACCGTCAAACCCTCAAAGAGCAGCCGGGCAATTTGTCCGCCCAATGCGGTAAGCTTGAACTGAAACTGCGCGGATGGTGATTTTTGGGCCATATCTTGCCCTGCCTCGTTGCCTTGATCACCCGACTGAGCGTACGAGAACTGGTAATCAAAGCCCACCTGCCCCGCCGCAGCGGGCGCAAGACGCTCCGGATTCAAACCTGTTGCCTGCCCGTGAATAGCGGCCTTGAGTTGTGGGGCAAAATCGACAATACCGCGCCCACATAACGATCCTTCGAGGGTATCGATGTGCAATTCTTCCAAGGTCATGCGCTGCGGATTGATCTGCGCATCGGCCTGCAGCGTGGCCGACGGGGTCGCAAAGCCCTCCCATCGGCCGTTGACCTGCGTTTTTATAGCCGCCAGATTGCCGCCCAGTGTCATTTGCGCCAAAGCCCAACCCTGGGGCAAGGTCACAATCGTCGCCAATTGGCCATGGATTTGATGCGGCGTTGCGACCGCGACGTGTACCGCGCCCTGCCCTTCGATGGCTGTCTCGTACGCGGCCTCATCGGTGTGGCCATCGGCAACACTTTGGCCGGGCAGACTCGCCATGATCTTGTTTATTTTTAATGAAACGATCTCTGCATCCGCCCGGCCTTCGGCTTGCAGGGTCGTGAGCGTCAGACTGGGTTGCGGGTTTTGAACTGCCTGGGTTGACTGCACTAACGTGAAGTGATCGACCTGCAGATGCGCCACCTGCACACCCACCGGCAGTTTCAACGGCAAATCATCCAGATTCAATGGCGTGGCTGGCGTGGTTGATTGGACGGGCAGGGGCAGGCGCAGAATCACATCCTCGGCGGTGAGATTTTTGATGAGCAAGCTAAAGTGCCAGAACTGCCGCCAATCGAGTGCAACCTCGGCCTTACCGATATCCAGGGACAAACCATCTTGAGTGTGGAAGGCACTCTGATCAATACGCAGGCCCTGCCAAAGATTACCCTCGACTTTGCCCATCGAAAGCCCGACCACTTGTTGCTGGGCCTGCCCTGCCAGCCAACGCACGCCGGGCGTGGTTGCCGTTAAACCGATAAATACCACAAAAACCAATGCCAGCAATCCGCCGATAAGCCAGCCGACGACCTGTAACAGCGGGGAGAACCAGCGCAGCATCAAAAAGCCGTCCCGATGCCCAGGTGCAATCGCGGCGTGCGTTGATTGCCGTCAAACGGATAGGCCACATCCACGCGCACCATGCCGACCGGCGAGCGCCAGCGGATGCCGACACCCGCCCCCGTATTCAAATCAATAGCGCTCAAGCCATCGAAGGCGTTGCCCGTATCAACAAACGCGGCGCCCCACCAATCCCGCCCGTACACCGGATGCATCACCTCGGCCGAGGCCGTGAACAGGTATTGCCCGCCGATCACCTGACCGGTTGAATCGATCGGGCCTAACGATTGATAGGCATAACCGCGCACGGATTGATCGCCGCCGGCAAAAAAACGCAGGCTTTTGGGTAAGGAATTGAAATCGGGTGTCACCACGCCACCCAACTCGGTGCGCGCCTTGAACACCCATTTCCCCACAGGATAAAGCCCACCCAGCATCACGTGAGCACGCAACAGCGAGGTACTGGAGAGCAACGGCTTTGCCGCCGTGCTGATGCCGCTGCTGAACACGAATCCTTTGGTCGGGAACAGCGGATCATTGAGCTCCTGGCGGCCCAATCGGGCACCGAACAACCAAAAACCGGTCGTCTGTGCCGGATTGGTGCCGAACTGACTGCGGTCAACCAGATATTCACTGTATAAGGAGCTCGTCCACGAATTGAAATTGCGTACCCAACGCAGGCCCGTTGTCGACGATAACGTCGTGATGCCGGTGTCCTGCTCCCGATCAAACACCTCATAAAGGTCATAATGCTGATTAAGGGGGTCAGAAATTTTCGGCATGCTGTAGGTGGCGCCGAGCGTTTGTTTGCGTTGTGCCAGGGACAAATCCGCTTTCCACGAATGGCCGGACCGGTTCACGTACCGCTGGGTGATTTTGCCGCCGAAGCGCGCGCCCGTATCCGTACCATAACCGACGCGCAGTTCATAACTGCGCGGCTCATTGGGCAGGGTGCGAATCGTGATGGGCACCTCATGTGCCTTGCGCTGATCCCATTGCGGGCGCACCCGCACGTCGCTGAAATATTGGCTGCTCGACAGATTCTGGTTCATGGCCACCAGCGTTTGCGTGGAGTAGGTATCGCCGGTTTTCGCACCGACCAGATTCTGTGCCAGCTCCGGCTTGAGAATGGTCTGATCGATCGTGATCTTGCCGATGTGGTAGCGGCTGCCCGCATCCAGATCGAGGTGAATGTCGGCCGTGTTGGTTTGGGGATTGACCAACAACTCATGCCTTCGCCACTTGGCATCGAGATACCCCGCCCCGCGCACGCGCTCCATGATGCCGTCACGCAGGGCGACATAAACGCCCTGATTTAAAAGCGCAGCCTTCGCGGGACGCGCGGTTTTGAGGTAGTCACGCAGAAACGGTTGTCGGGTCAGATCGTCCCCTGCCGACGTGTTCACGACTACATCAACGGCGGCAATATGCACCCGCGGGCCGGGGGTGATGTCCATCGTCGGCATGGCGCAATCGGGATCTTGTTTCAAATCGGTTTGAATCCGTGCATTGAAATAGCCCATGGCTTGCAGCGCATCCCGTGCCGCCAGGGTGGCCGATTGCAAATAACGCCGCATCAATACCGGCGAGGCATCACAAGTGAAGCGAATCGGCGGAACGGACAGCCCCACCTGTAGAATCAGCGCCTTGTTCTCGGCTTGGGTGATCTCGCCGGTCAGTTGCAGTTGCGGTTTCCCGCTGGCAGCCTGCGCCGCAGACAGGCTCAGAGACAGCACAAGCAAAAAGACAACCGGTGAAAACCACCACAACCGGCCAAACATCAGATCACGCAACGATGGCCAGATCACCCTTGGCTTCCAGCCAGCCGCGGCGATCGGCTGCGCGTTTTTTGGCAAGCAGCATATCCATCAACGCATAAGGATCATCGTCCATCATGGATAATTGCACCAACCGGCGGGTTTGCGGGGCGAGTGTGGATTCACGCAGCTGGCCGGGGTTCATTTCACCCAGGCCCTTGAAGCGGGTGACCTGGGGCTTGCCGCGTCGATGCTCGGCGGCAAAACGGCCCAGAATACCGTCGCGCTCGGCTTCATCGAGCGCGTAGAACGTATCCTTGCCCAAATCGATGCGGTACAAGGGTGGCATGGCGACGAATACATGCCCCGCCCGAACCAGAGCCGTGAAATGCCGCAGGAAGAGTGCGCAAAGCAAGGTGGCAATATGCAGGCCATCGGAATCGGCATCGGCAAGGATGCAGATCTTGCCGTACCGTAGCTTGGATAGGTCATCACTGCCCGGCTCCAAGCCAATCGCCACGGCAATGTCATGCACCTCCTGGCTGGCCAGCACCTGATCGACCCCGGTTTCCCAGGTATTCAGAATCTTGCCGCGCAAGGGCATGATGGCCTGAAAATCCCGCTCACGCGCCTGCTTGGCCGAACCGCCCGCCGAGTCCCCTTCCACAAGAAACAACTCGGTGCGCGAAATATCAGAAGCAGTGCAGTCGGCAAGCTTGCCGGGCAGGGCCGGCCCAGCCGTGACCCGCTTACGGGCGACTTTCTTGTCGTTCTTGAGTCGCGTCTGCGCCGCATCGATGGCGATACGCGCGATAATTTCGCCCTGTTCGGGATGCTGGTTGAGCCAGAGCGACAGCGCATCTTTGATCACGCCACCGATGAAACTTGCCGACTCGCGCGAAGACAGACGCTCTTTCATTTGCCCGGCGAATTGCGGATCTGACAGCTTCGCCGACAACACGAACGCGACACGGTCAAACACATCCTCGGGCGTTAATTTAACGCCACGCGGCACCAGATTACGGAAATCGCAGAACTCGCGCACCGCTTCGGTCAAACCCTGGCGAAGACCATTGACGTGTGTGCCGCCCTGTGGCGTCGGGATCAGGTTCACATAGCTTTCGGTCAGCGGTTCGCCGCCCTCTTCCAGCCAGACCAGCGCCCAATCGACCATTTGCGGCCGCTCGGCCAGCTCGGCACTCATATGGCCGACAAAACCCTGAGCCGGAATGATCGCCCGACCCTCAAGGGCGCCGAGCAGGTAATCACACAGGCCGTTCTCGTAATGCCAGATTTTTTGCGGCTCGTCGCTGGACTCATCGAGAAAGGTCACCGTGAGACCCGGGCACAGCACGGCCTTGGCGCGCAACACATGCAGCAGGCGGCTGACCAGAAACTTGGGCTGATCGAAATAGCTTGCCCGCGGCCAGAAGCGCAAACGCGTGCCGGTCTGCTTTTTCGGCACGGTACCGACCTCGGTCAGCTCGCCAACCGGGACACCGTCCGCAAAGGCCATCTGCCAGATTTTCCCGTCCCGACGAATCTCGACGGTGAGTTTTTCGGACAAGGCATTGACCACCGACACACCCACACCGTGCAAACCGCCGGAAAAGCGGTAGGTCTTGTCGGAGAATTTTCCGCCCGCATGCAGGCGCGTGAGGATGAGTTCAACGCCCGTCACACCGTGCTCGGGATGAATATCGACCGGCATCCCGCGCCCGTCGTCCGTGACGGACAGCGAGCCATCGGCATGCAACACCACATCGATCCGGCTGGCAAAACCGCTGACGGCCTCATCGACGCTGTTGTCGATGACCTCCTGCGCCAGATGATTGGGGCGCGTGGTATCGGTGTACATCCCCGGCCGCTTGCGCACCGGCTCAAGGCCGGTGAGCACCTCGATGGCGCGGGCATCATATAGTTGAGAATTCGTAGAATCTGCCATGGAAAATCAATGCTCGGAACTGAAAACAGGGTACAAAACAAGGTGCAAACAGCATCACGGTACGTTCAGCAATCAACGCGGGGTTTGCCCGTCGTCGATCCGCTGCCAGGAAAGTGTACACGCAACACGGCAGTTGAGGCCCATTCAGTCAATTCCGGCGCGATATGAGCGAGAGGAGCAAAGCCGTGAGAATCAGGATGATGCCAATCAATTCGAATAATCCGGGCCGCTCGCCCAACTGAATCCATGCACCCAAAACACCGACGCTGGGAATCAGCAATGAGCCGAAACCGGCAATGCGGGTGGGCAGATTGTGCAGGGCATAAATCCAGAGCAGCCAACCCAGCGCCCCCGCCGGCACGATGTTGTAGAACAGAACCCAAAGCAGATGCGATGTCCATTCGGCATGCCAGGGTTCAAGAATCACCGCCGCCAGCAAAATGGCAAAACCACCGAACAGCATCTGCCAGGCGGTGACACTGAGCAGATCGAGGCGATAACGGCGACCGAATTTCTTCTGCCAGATCGAACCACCCGCCCAGGTCAAGCCGGACAACACGGCAAACAAAGAGGCACCGATAGCCAGATGCCCGCGCCACGGTGCGATCATGAAAAACAGCCCCATACCCGCAATGCCCAGCGCCAGCCATTGGCGGCGGGTCAAGCGTTCATGCAGCACCACATGCGCCATCAACATCAGCCACAGCGGCATGGTGAAGACGATCACCGCGGTCTCACCCGCCGCGCCGGTTTGCAACGCCCACATCATGAAACCGACAAAACCGGCGGTCTGCAAGAGTCCCAATGGAATGACGTAATGCATGGGCGGCGGTCTGAGCGATCGACCCGTTGCAGGCAGCAAGAGCAGCAGCAACACGGCGGGAATGATCGTGCGCAGGGCTCCGAACCACAACGCTGCAATCTCGCTCAAACCGCCTTTCATCACCACCCAGTTGTAACCCCACAGCAAGCCGAGCAGCAGCAGGGCGACCAACGGCCAGAAATAGGGATGATGACGGACTGAACGCGGGGCGATAACCGCAGGAGAATCGTGAATAGAGGACATGAGTTGACCCAGAGTGTGGCCGTGCCGAAAAGCAAAAAGGGGCTGGAGCATAGCAGTCAGATTCGGGTTTCGCCGTGCATCTGCCTTGAAAAGTGTAGGCAGAGCCGCCATACATTCCCCACTTCGAGTTTTTTTCATTTTCAAACAAGAGGATGCCCATGTCCGATCTGCCTTATATTTTCGACGTTACCGCCGCAGAATTTCAGACCCGCGTCATCGATGCGTCTTTTCAGACGCCTGTACTTGTGGATTTCTGGGCGGAATGGTGCGGCCCTTGCCGGACGCTCAAGCCCATGCTCGAACAGATCACCGAAAGCTATGGCGGCAAATTGCAGCTCGCCAAGGTCAACACGGATGTCGAAGCGCAATTGGCCGGCCATTTCGGCATTCGCAGCCTGCCGACCGTGATGTTGGTCATCAATGGCGCGCCGGTGGATCAATTCATGGGGGCGTTGCCGGAAAGCCAGGTCCGTGAATTTCTGGAAAAACACATCGTTTCCGAGGTGCGGGCCCTGAGAAATCAGGCGCGCGAACAAGCCGACGCCGGTGCCATCGAACAGGCAATCGACCTACTCAAGCAGGCCAACGCCATCGAACCAAATAATGCAGACGTTCTGATCGATTTGGCCGAAATCATAAGCAAGACGGGCGACCATGATCAGGCCATGCAGATCATCGATGCCCTGCCGATCGATGTCGCCACGCGCAAGGATGTCAAGGAACTCAAAGCGCGTATTCACCTGGCGCAACATGCAGGAGATGGCCCGAGTGTCGAGGAATTGCAAGCGCGCATAGCCGCCGACGAAAACGATCTTGAAGCACGCGAACAGCTCGCCTCTCGTTGTGCCATGACACAGG
>JACDJA010002486.1_pt1 | contig 13097 bp, 13 predicted proteins | sample 7449241 | NCBI WGS metagenome assembly JACDJA01 (sample SAMN14253289, study PRJNA609438) | sludge metagenome | isolation source: initial anaerobic sludge | collected 2018-12-20 | reverse complement strand
ATCAAATAGTAGAGGCTTATTGTTTATGCGGTTACTTGAGCAGGCTGTTATTGCAGAGCCTGTGACATATGATAAAATTATTAACGAAAATCACGGGTATTGATTGGATACCCCATTACAACTAAATTAAACTACAATTATTTGTCGCTACCTCTTAAAGCGGGCATTGAACGAGGAAAGAAAATTTCCGGATTAATCCGTATTGGTATTGTTCCCTCAATCATTCTGAAAAACAAAATCATTTCAGCGACTCCTACTGAGGAAATTGTAATGAATAGCACCTCTAACATGAGTACTTTCGACCTTGCAGGATTGGTTGAAGTTGCCTGTCATTATGAACTTCCCGGTAACCTGTTATTATTCGCTACATATGATTTTCAACGCAGTTTTACGTCCATTACCAATTCGGAGTATTTTGCAGGCAGCAAGGTTTGGCATCGTGGGCACACAATGTCAGTTGGAGTTAAATATAAGCTGAAAAGCGAATGAGGCATTGTAACTTTTACTCCCCTGTGTGCGTCACATCTACATATCCGCAAGAAAACTATTGTATTTTAAGTCTTTGATAAGAAAGCGTCAAAGACAAGGCTTTCGACCGCGTGCCGCCTAAAGCTTTAGCGGTGGCGCAAGTGTTGAAAACCAAGGAGTTTACTTTCGTAAATGACTGTTTTCAACACGAGAATAACGCAGTATTTGGCGTTTTCTTGCAAAGACTAAATAAAGCTATCGCCATCGGATGACCATTGATGAATATAACTACTGCGTAAGGCAGCATGCCGATCATTTGTTTCGTTTTGTCCTCAAGAATATTCGTGATGAGGATAAGGCGGGCGATATCGTGCAGGATGCTTACGAGAAAATGTGGCGGCAGCATGAAAATGTGGACCCTCAAAAGGGAAAGAGCTATCTCTTTTCCACAGCTTATCATGTACTCATCGATCATGTGCGCCGGGAGAAGCATTCGGTGCGCATGGAAGAGGCCGACTTGTCCAGTCACGGTCACTCGCGGCAATACTCCGATTTGCAGGAACTCTTGCATAAAGCGATAGAGCGATTACCTGCCGACCAAAAATTGGTTGTGATGCTGCGCGATTACGAAGGTTACTCTTATCAGGAAATTGAAGAGGTCACCGGACTCAGCATCAGCCAGGTGAAAGTATATATCTACCGGGCCCGCGTGTTTTTACGCGAGTACATCGGCAAAATGGAAACTGTGATTTAAGAGATGAAGCGATGATAAGCAGGGAGAATTACGAAATATGGTTCATTAACTATCTCGACGGGCAATTAAATCCGGGAGAGATGGAAATATTAGGTGTCTTTCTTAAACAAAATCCTGATTTGGAGGAGGAGTTAGAGGGAGTACGCTCTTGCCATCTGCTTCCCGATGAGGTAACCTTTCCCGGCAAAGAGCATCTGCTAAAAGATGAGGCCGCCGAGATGGGTATTGACCGGAGCGATTATCTGCTGGTTAAGCAATTGGAGGAGTCGCTCTCTAACCTGGAGGAAAGTGAATTGGCAAAGCTGATAGAGGCGGATGCTTCACTTGAAAATCGCGTTGCAATTTATGCTCAACTCAAACTACAGCCTGCACCGGTAGTTTATCCCCACACCAGGCGTCTGCTTCGTCCAAAGGTGGCCGCTGCGCTTTGGCTGCGCCGTTTTGCTGCTGCGGCAGCAATTCTGGTTCTACTCTTTACCGGCTGGCAATGGCTAAAAAACAGACCGGATGTGCCGGTTGAACATCTTACCAGATTGGTTCCCCGCCAGTTACCTTCCGGGGCTATTCCGGTGACGCCGGTTGTGCCGCTTTTGAAGGGGACGGAATCTGTCATCGCTGGTGCCTCTATAAATCCCTTAGTGCCTGTAATTTTTATGCAGGAGGAAAAAAAGTCACAATTCCGCCCGGAACTTGTGCAACCTCAAATGTCCGCTCTGCCATCGAGAGGTTTACACAAAAACGCTCTGGCATCAGCTGCACCCAATGCTTATGAGTTGGGACTGAACAGCATGATGCCATTGCTTTTGGATCTGAACAATCAAAACCAAATGGTTGCCCAAATGACAACCAATACTAAAGACAATATTATAATACGTGGGTTGCAACTCATTGACAGGGTGACTGGTGAACTCATTCAATTCAACAAAATCTACGATGAAGAGGGAACTTACGTAGCTTATAATCTTCAAACTCCGGTCTTTAAAATAGAGAGTAAACTGGATAAGCCTGCTAAGGATTAATCTCGTCTGATTAATTCTAAAACTAATCGGTTTCCGGGTCATAAATCAACAAAATAATGTATCTTGGGGATGCCATATTCTATGGGTTTTTATGACTTTTTCGGATAGCTTATCATGAATATAACCATTGAAAATATTTTACTCATTGGCTCTATACTGCTTTTTGCAAGCGTTGTAGCCGGTAAAACATCTTATAGATTCGGAGTTCCCGTTCTTTTGTTCTTTGTAGCCATTGGCATGTTGGCCGGTTCGGAAGGCATAGGCGGCATTCGCTTCGACGACCCCAAAGCGGCCCAGTTTATTGGGGTGGTTTCGCTTAATTTTATACTTTTCTCCGGAGGACTTGACACCAATTTCAAGTCGGTGAAACCCATCCTGGGGCAGGGTATTACCCTGTCCGTTTTTGGGGTGCTTCTTACGGCCTTTTCGCTGGGCACCTTTGTCTGGCTCATCACCAATTTTACGTTTTACGAAGCCATGCTGCTGGGTTCAATTGTCTCTTCCACCGATGCTGCGGCCGTATTTTCCATACTGCGTTCAAAAAGTCTCTCCCTAAAGAGTAACCTGCGCCCCACGCTCGAGCTGGAAAGCGGCAGCAACGATCCCATGGCTTATGTGCTTACCATTGCATTTTTGACGCTTGTAATTAATCAGGACCAAAGCATTTACGACGTTATCCCCATGTTTATGCTGCAGATGGTGCTGGGAGGTGTGGCAGGCTTTCTTTTTGGAAAGCTCAGCAAGCGTATCATTAACAGGATTCGCTTAGACTACGAGGGACTCTACCCGGTGTTGGTTATCGCCTTGATGTTCACTACCTTTTCCTTTACCGATTTTGTGGGTGGAAATGGGTTTCTGGCCATTTACATCTGTGCAGTTTATTTGGGTAACCAGGAGTTGATACATAAAAACACAATTTTAAAAATGTACGACGGGCTCGCCTGGCTCATGCAAATTGTTTTATTTCTTACGCTGGGCTTGCTGGTGTTTCCGTCGCACGTTTTTCCGGTGATGGGAGTTGGCCTGCTCATCTCACTCTTCCTCATTGTGGCTGCACGCCCAATAAGTGTATTCATCAGCCTGCTGCCTTTTAGAATGAAGTTGCGGCGCCGGTTTTTTATTTCATGGGTGGGGTTGCGGGGAGCCGTACCCATCGTTTTTGCCACCTATCCGCTGCTGGCAGGTATCGAAAAAGCAGGCATGATTTTTAATATCGTATTCTTTATTTCGATCTCTTCAGTGCTCATACAAGGCACAACCATAGGGTTATTTGCCAGGTGGCTTAAAGTTTCACTTCCAGTGGACGATAAACTTCTATCCCAAAACGATGCATTGGCAGGTGAATTGGCCAAAGCGGCTATGAAAGAGGTAGAGCTGCATTCCAATTTTTTTGCTGCCGGAAAAAAGATCGTGCATTTGGGCCTTCCCCAAAACAGTATTATTGCCATGATAAAGCGCGAGGGTGTTTTTCTGGTGCCAAATGGTTCAACACGCCTGATGGCGGGTGATAAACTCATTCTTCTGTCGGACAATCCGGAGGGATTAAATGAAATTACCCGGTGCCTGCGAAGGCGAAATGAGGAATAAAGAAGGAAGAAATGGAGAAACGATTCATTGTACTTATAGATTTTTCTGAGTATTCGGCCAATTTACTCAGATACGCTTACCATTGGAGCCTGCAGGTGGATGCGACGCTTATGCTGGTGCATCAGGTAGATGTTTTGGCGCCTGCCCTTACCGACAACATAAGTAAAACGATGTTGGCTCAACAGGCAAACGCGCATGCCCTTGAAAAGCTAAAAGATTTTGGGCGCTCACTTTTACCCCTAACCACCGAAACAGCTTACTACGCTTCTCATGAAAGTCTTCCCAACATTTTGTCACAATTGTTGCTTCAACCCTATAACCACCTGGTTTTCGTTGGCTTAAAGGGTACCCGGTTGTTGAAGAAGATATTTTTGGGCAGTGTAGCGGTGGAGATTATTGAACATACCCGGAATGCGGTGGTGGCCATTCCTGCCGATCTGTCGCAATTTATTCCCGATAAAATATTTGTGGCAGTAAGCAACGAGCACCCCGTGAACACCCTTGAGTTGAATAATTTCCTGAAGCTGGTAAAAACAAATATCGAAAGTATCACTTTCTTTTCGCTGGTCCGACCCCGTGAGAAGACCGAAGAGATTGAAGAGACACTCAACCAATTAGCCTCACTTTTTTCAGGCCGTTATAATACTTCCGTAACAATTTACCGGGGTTCACGCTCCTTCCCCGACATTAAGCAGGTGATCAACAACCGCATAGAAGAGCTGCTGGTGGTTCAAAAAGGTTCGCGCCTGCTCACCGACCAGCTCTTCAGAAGATTTGTGATTAACGAACTGGTTTACCATGGACAAACGCCTCTGGTGGTGCTGCCCTAAAACAACATACACTACTTCTTCAACTCAATCTCACGGTTCATCTCCGTCACATCCACACTACTTTCGTAATCGCCCAACAGATACTTACAAAAATAGTCGCCCATGAGCCAGAAGAAGTATTCGGTCATATCACCATAGCCATGCCGCTGGCCCGGAAGCATGAAAAAGTCGAATCGCTTATTGGCTTTAATCAGGGCATTGGCCATGCGGATGGTATTGCCTGGATGCACGTTGTTGTCAATCTCCCCGGTGGTGAGCAACAGGTGTCCCTTCAGGTTTTTGGCCAATGACGAATTCGTATCAATGGCATATTTGAAGGATACATTGCCTGCGGTATCGGTCTCCTCCTTTACGCCGTGGTGTTTTTCACTCCACCAACGGTTGTAGATGTTGTTCTCATGGTTACCGGCATTGGAGACAGCCACTTTAAAGAAGTCGGGATAGACCAGCATGGCTGCCGTGGACATAAATCCTCCGCCCGAATGGCCATGAATGCCCACACGGCTGATGTCGATAAAATTGTACCGATCGGCAAGCTGTTCTACCGCATGCTTTTTATCGGCCAGGCCATAATTACGCAAGTTGCCATAGCCATAAGAGTGGTACCATTTTGAGCGGGCCGGATGTCCGCCCCGGTTGCCCACGGTGGCCACGATAAAGCCGAACTGGGCCAGCCGGTCAAGCCGGTCCATGCGTGCCGAAAAGGCCTTGTTCACCGCTTCGGTCTGCGGGCCGGGGTAAACGTACAGGATAATGGGGTATTGCCGTGTGGAGTCGAAGTCGAAGGGCTTGCACAGTACACCGTAAAGGTCAGTGATGCCATCGTCGGCCTTTACGGTAAAGGTTTCCGGAAACCGGTAGCCGGCATTGAAAAGCAGCTCCAGATCGGTCGTTTCCAGATCCATCACTTTACTGCCCTGACTGTTGATGAGGACAGCCTGTGGAGTGGTGTTCACACGTGAATAGTTGTTTACAAAGAAGTGCTGGTTGTCGTTCACCGAAACCGAGTGGTCAAAGTCTCCGGGGTTTAGTAGCTTCATCCCAGTTCCGTCGAAGTTGATGCGATAGAGATGTAGGTAATAAGGGTCTTCGCCAGCTTCTTTGCCATTGGCCGTAAAGTAGAGCACACGATTCTTCTCATCAATGCCTTTTATGTCATCACAATGGAAAGGGCCGGAGGTAATTTGGTTTTTCAGGTTTCCTGTGCCATCGTAAAGGTAAAAGTGGCCCCATCCATCACGCTCCGACCAATGAATGAGCTCCTGTCCATTGTTCACCAGCCCGGGATCTATCAGGTCGATATAAGTATTAAGGCGCTCCTCAATTAATACTTTAATTTCCCCGGTGTACGTATTTGCTTCACAAACATCTACACGTTTCAGATCACGCGAAGTGCGCGAAAAATAAAACTTGTCGGGCAAGCCTGAGAGCCATTGGTTGGCGACGTAATCGTCGTCGCGCTCACTGGCTTTGAGTGGACGGGAAAATATCGAGAGTGTCTGGTCCTTAAATGCGCTGGCATCTATCTGGTAGGTGGTATCTTCCTCAATATTTACGATCCTCATCTCTTCGATGGGCGCCTCTTTTTCGCCGGGCATCTGGTACTTGTATGTTTCGAGGGTTGGGCGGGGCTCGGAAAGCGATTTTACCACCCAAAGGTCTTTTACTTTGCGCTGGTCGTTGCGTGTAAGGGCAAACATTTGTGAATTGGGCGACCAATAGATGTAAGCAGGCTTGCGATCGTCCTTCTCTTTTTCCAACTCCACGTTGTCTTTGCCATAGGTGTAGGTATATGAATAGTCCTTCTCGCCATCGATGGTGAGCTGATGTTCCACAATGGTGGAGTCTTTTTCATCTTCCAGCGCCTTTTCGTAGTTGATCTTATCCATCCAGTATAGATTGTAATGGCGCACGAAAACCACCTTTTCGCCGTCGGGCGAAATGTTGGCCCACTTTGGACGGTCTTTGGGCTTCTTGTAATCATCCAGCATCAGGAGCTGCCCGGTTTGTAAATTATAGGTGAAAAACCAGGTTTTCTTCCCCATTTTATCCTTTTTTGCCTCCTCTTTTTTCTCCTTCTCTTTCTCCTCCATCATATCGGTCTCCTCTTCGTCCTTCTCCTCTTCCACATATTTGCTGGTGATCTCGAACCTAATGATATTTTCACCGTCCAAAAATTTCAGATCTTTGATGGGCAGGTTTTGGCCGTCAAATGGGTCTCCTGTAAAAGTCGAAATTTTTGCAGCAACTTCTGTAGGATCAAAGAGCAATTGTTTGGTGCTTTTTGCCGGATCCACCAGGTAGTATTTTTTCCCGTCAGCAGTGGTGAACTCATACCAAAAGCGGTTGCTCTTTTTGAGCCAATGAGGACTCACATCGGTGCTGAAAACCATTTTTTTTAGCTGAGTGGGCGAAAAGCGGGCGGCCTGCCGATAATTAGCTTTTGCAGCTGGTGCCTGGGCCTGTATTCCGGAAATAATAACGATGAAAACAACGAAGAGGGAGGAAAAAAACTTTCTCATTTTTCTAAAAATGTTTAAGTTAACAGGTGCTGGATTTGATTTGGTTGAGGCCCAAAGATAGAAGAAAATAAATTTTCTGACCAATGACTTTTGGCATCAACCTTACATCTAAGCCCGGCTTTCTTTTTCCCACTCCAATATTGCCTTTTTGTGATGGCTGCCCCACCTGTAACCACCGATGGCACCCGAAGAGGGGATAACCCGGTGGCAGGGCACCAGCAGTGCAACAGAATTGCGTCCGATAGCAGAGCCTACAGCCCTGGCTGCTTTTGGCCGGCCTAATTGCTTTGCCAGAGCGCCGTAGGTGGTGGTGGTTCCTGCCGGGATATTGAGCAATGCCTCCCATACAAGCAGTTGAAAAGAAGTGCCTTTCAAATTGAGAACAATGGGCTCCTCAGGGTGCGATTGTCCTAAAAAATAGTCAATGGCCTTTTGGTGCCGGGCTTCCATCTGTGGTTCAAAGGTTGCGTCGGGAAATTGTTCCTTCAGGGAAGTCAGAGCCCGATCATCGTTTTCAGCAAAAGCCATAGCGCAAATTCCCCTATCGGTAGATGCGACGATTAGCCGGCCTAAAGGGGTGTTGTAAAAGCCGTAATGAATGTGGAACGGCTTATCGGAACCAATTAATGGCTCAATGATAAAACCGCGTCGTTGTGGATTTGCGTTTTCAGAGGTTTTGGTTGACGTCATAACAAAAAAGGTTGTCGGAATTAGATAAGGCCTATCAAATGTTTTGTAAATTTACAAATTGTTTGTGGGTTAAGGCGCTGCATTAGAGTAAAAATGTTTCGGGGAGTTTAACCCGTTTTCAGTTATATATCTTAAATGGATATGCGGTTTCGCATAAAGATTACTCTGAGGGTGTCCCTATCCAGATAAGTGTATCCAAAGATAAACTTATTTTCTGGAATGAAGGACAATTGCCTGAAAACTGGACCATTGAAAATCTATTAATCAAACATCCATCAAAACCTTTTAACCCTGACATTGCTAATGCTCTGTTTAGAAGTGGATATATTGAATCATGGGGCCGTGGTACAATCAAAATGATAAAAGACTGCATTCAGGGCGGGATTGCTCAGGCCTTTTATAAAAAAGTTCCGGATACAATTGTTTCAGAAGTAAAAGGAAGACTCAACAAAGAGTTTTTAACGGTAGTCGAAGAATTTCAACAAGTGGCAAATTGCAAGTACTAACCCGGTAGTGGCAAAAAAGTAATATATTTGTTCTGACATTTACAATGTTAACCGATAATTAAAATAATATACTATGATTAGTTATTTTAAAAAATACCCGAATAGTGAAGGTTTTTTTGAAGCCTATGGTGGCGCTTTTGTTCCGCCGGTATTAGAAGTAGAGATGAAAAAAATAACGGATGCTTATCATACCATAAGTAAATCTCACAATTTCATACAAGAACTGCGAAGTATTCGTAAACATTACCAGGGACGCCCTACTCCTGTTTATTATTGTGCCCGTTTGTCAGATAAATACGGAGGGCGTATTTATTTAAAGCGTGAAGACCTGAACCACTCAGGGGCTCATAAGCTTAATCACTGCATGGGCGAAGCCCTGCTTGCCAAACACCTGGGCAAAAAGAAGCTTATCGCAGAAACCGGAGCAGGCCAGCATGGAGTGGCTTTGGCTACCGCAGCAGCTTATTTCGGGTTAGAGTGTGAAATACACATGGGCGAAATTGACATTAAAAAACAGTACCCTAATGTTGTGCGCATGAAAATATTAGGAGCGGAGGTAGTTCCTGTTTCACGCGGTTTAAAAACCCTGAAAGAAGCCGTTGACTCGGCATTTGAAGCATACCTTAAGGACCCTGAAAACACCATCTACTGCATTGGCTCGGTGGTAGGTCCTCATCCGTTTCCTATGATGGTTCGTGATTTTCAGCGAGTAGTTGGAATTGAAGCGCGCGAACAGTTTCTGGACATGACCGGTGAACTGCCCGATAATGTGGTGGCTTGTGTGGGCGGAGGAAGCAATGCCATCGGAATATTCTCGGCATTTCTTAGTGATGAAGAGTGCCGGCTACATGGCGTTGAACCAGCGGGACGCTCTTTAGAATTGGGCGACCATGCTGCAACCATGAAATTCGGAACCCCGGGAATAATTCATGGTTTTAAGTGTTACACTTTACAAAACGAAAAAGGGGAACCTGCACCGGTTTATTCTGTAGCCAGCGGGCTCGATTACCCGGGTGTTGGACCTGAACACAGTATGCTTAAAGATATGAATTCGGTTAATTACGATATTATTAACGATAAAGAAGCTATTGATGCTTTTTACGAACTAAGCCGGTTAGAGGGTATTATTCCTGCACTTGAAAGCGCTCATGCCGTGGCTTATGCATTAAAGCTGGCTAAAGAGCAACCTCAAAAATCCATATTGGTTAATTTAAGTGGAAGGGGCGATAAAGATATCGACTTTGTTGTAGATACTTATGGGTTGCCCGAATAATCAATATTAGATAAAAATAGCCACCTCACACAGTCAACCTCTTTTGCAGACCTTAAAAACTAATTTTTTCCGGGAACAGCAGTGCTTCAAGTGAGCTAATTTGGGATTGCAAAAGATTGATAATGAATAAAGCCCGGCAACAATAGAGCAGACGGCTGACGGTGAATTGACCGCCAGAACGCCTCTCACTATTTATCCCGATATGAGTTTTGTAAGATTTTCCTTTTCGAAAATCCACAAAAACTATAATCGGGACCACCAAAGGTATACTTGCCCCGAAGCTTCAGCATAGGCGCTACGGGTCTTCCCGAATTACTACGGGACAGGTAGTTCCGAACTAGATTCGGAAGGACGTTTACCCCGTTGAATAAAAGCTTTGCTATTCAACAGGGTAAACCCTCTGGATAATTAATACGCCACTATTGCTTGTCAAATGTCGAATAAGTTGTATTTTTCATCTTTTTCTATAACTTGCAATAGTGTGCACTCCCGCTCATGCAGGGCACACACAAAATGTAGCAGCAATAAAGATTTCAGTGGCAAATTGACCATTCTGCCCCGCTCAAACTTCGGTGTATGCAGACAGGAAAGTAGCCCGCAATCCCTTGCTGCTGCTACACTCTCCGTAACCATTCATGTTGAAAAAGAAGATGTTCAATTCAATTCAAAATTTATTAAATTTGAAATATGAAATCAAGTATAGAAATAGAGAAAAAAATTAAAGAACTCAAACCTATTCTTTCACAAAAATATTTTGTTGACAAAATTGGATATTTTGGTTCTTTTTCGCGAAATGAACAGAGAAAAGACTCTGACATAGATATTTTGGTATCACTCAGAAAACCACTGGGATGGGAGTTTTTTGACCTTCAAGAACTTCTGGAAAATGAATTAAAGTTAAAGGTTGATTTGGTATCAGACAAAGCCCTTAAAGAGCAATTAAAGCAAGTTATTTTAAATAGTGTTAAGTACGTATGAGCCCGATTAAAAGAGAATTTATTCTTTACCTTGAAGATATGTTTCAGTCAATGCAAAGGATTGAAGAGTATCTTGGCGACCTTGACTTCAGAAAATTTAAAATGACTTACATGGTTGTAGATGCTATTATCAGGAATTTTGAAATTATCGGAGAAGCATCAAAAAATATCCCAACTAAAATACAGGAAAAATATCCTGAAATTCCATGGAGAAAAATGTATGGACTAAGAAATTTAATTGCCCACGAATACTTTGGAATTGACTACGAGATGATTTGGGAAATTGCAAAAAATAATCTGCCTCAAAACCGTAATGATTTAGCAATAATTATTGAAGAAGAAAAAGCACAGGGTGGTAACAATGTGCAAGAATAACAGCCGGGTGTCACTTCGCCGTGAACGCCTTAAAAGTGCCTGAGCTGTATGCGGTGAAAGTCGCACAGATCGTCCCGATTTTTCATCGGGAAACAGTTCTTGGGGGCGTAAGCTACCCGGTTGGGCATTTAAGACAACTAAGACCTGACAACATTTTGACAAAAAATTAATTGATTGATTAAACAATCTATTCTATAAAAAATTATGATTGGTGCAATTGCTGGTGATATTATCGGATCGATTTATGAAACAATAACATTAAAAACAAAGGACTTCCCTTTGTTTAGAAAAAATTCCCGGTTTACAGATGACACTGTATTGACAGTTGCCGTTGCAGATTGTATTCTAAATCAAAAAGGCTATGTGAAAACATTTCAAGAATACGGGCAAAAATATCCAAAGAAGAAATATGGTTCCAGCTTTTTTGATTGGATGTTTATGGAAAATCCTGAACCATATAACAGCTTCGGAAATGGTTCCGCAATGCGTGTGAGTCCGATTGGGTTTTATTATAAAACTCTTGAAAGTGTATTGGAAGAAGCAGAAAAGAGTGCAAAAATTACCCATAACCATATTGAAGGAATTAAAGGTGCACAAGCAGTTGCTTCTGCAATATTTTTAGCAAGAAATGGGAAAACAAAAAATGAAATTAAAGATTTTATTGAAACTACTTTTGACTATAATTTAACCCGATCACTTAATGTAATAAGGGAAACCTACAAATTTGATGTTACTTGTCAAGGATCAGTTCCGGAAAGTATAATTTCATTTTTAGAAAGCACTGATTATGAGGATGCAATACGAAATGCAATATCATTAGGCGGAGATAGTGATACAATGGCTTGTATAGCTGGTGGGATTGCTCAAGCTTTTTATAAAAAAATACCGTATGAAATTGTTTCAGAAGTAAAAGGAAGACTTATTAAAGAGTTTTTGACGGTAGTTGAAGAATTTGAACAAGTTGCAAATTGCGAGTATTAACAAATAGATTAGTTCAATAAATAGGACTCTGAGTGAAGGTGCTGCCGCACTTAAAGTGCCATTTTTTCCCCGTTGCAAGACTTTTTGCTTTGATTTGTAAACGTAAAGTAAACTTATGAGCAAAGTACAAATAAAAACAAACCCCCTGGTGGAAGAAGCGTTTGCCAATTATCCAGATTTGGTTCGGGATAAGATGCAAACCCTTCGTGAATTAGTGATAGAAACGGCAGAAGAAACAGGGGCGGTTTCGATTTTGGAAGAAACGTTGAGATGGGGTGAGCCAAGCTTTGTAACCAGAGATGGAAGTACGCTCAGAATGGACTGGAAACCAAAGAAGCCCAATCAATATGCCATGTATTTTCAATGTACCAGCAGACTGGTAGATACTTTCAGAATGGTTTTTGGGAACCTGTTTCAATATGAAGACAAACGAGCTATTATCTTTCAACTGAATGAGAAAATTCCTGTATTCGAATTAAAAGCATGTATTAAAGCGGCCCTAACCTATCACAAAGTAAAACATCTGATTACATTAGGAATATGAATTAAGCAGGTTAAATCTAACCTGCCCGCCGGCAGGAAATCTAACAATCTAACAAGATGAAAGAAGTCGAATTTATATTATATGTAGCTGATCAGGTGAGAAGCAAAGCCTTTTACGAAGAGCTCTTTAAGTTAAAGCCATGTCTGGATGTTCCCGGAATGACCGAATTTGATTTAATGGACGGGGTAAAATTAGGCTTAATGCCTGAAAATGGCATTGCAAAAATATTAACAGAGAAAGTGCCCCATCCAAAACAAGGCAATGGCATCCCAAGATGTGAGCTATACCTGAAGGTTAAAAATGCAGAAGAGTACATAAACCGTGGAGTGCAACTGGGAGGGAAAGAGATCAGCACACTTAAAAAACGAGATTGGGGAGATACTGTGGGATACATTTCTGACGTGGACGGGCATGTAATTGCTTTTGCAGAGATGTAAAATTACTGAATAAATGGGTTCTACTACCATTTTCGTGGATAAAGATCCAGACCACCATGAAAGAACAGGATTGCGCTTCTAAAATTTTCGAATCTTCGGTATCCTCTGCCAGACACCTTAATTTCTTGTATCTT
>JACDJA010002485.1_pt1 | contig 13102 bp, 9 predicted proteins | sample 7449241 | NCBI WGS metagenome assembly JACDJA01 (sample SAMN14253289, study PRJNA609438) | sludge metagenome | isolation source: initial anaerobic sludge | collected 2018-12-20 | reverse complement strand
GGCCTGTTGCTCTCGGTGGTGGTCGATGCGACACTGGTGCGCATGCTGCTGGTGCCTTCCACCCTGCGGCTGATGGGCTGGCTCAACTGGTGGGCGCCGAAGCCGCTGATGCGGGTCTACCAGCGCCTGGGCCTCGACGAAACCCGACACGAAGGCAAGACATGAACCCTGTTCGCCAACTCGCGCTTGCCGTCATCCTGACTTTCGCTGCCGTGCCCGCGCGCGCCGATCTCGCGCTCGCCGGCTATAGCGTGATCGACGCCTTCGGTACCCCGCTGTCCAGCCAGGAGCGCATCTGGGTGCGCGGCACCACGGTGCGACGCGACTTCACCGACCGCGGGCGCGCCATCACCCACTTGTTCGACCTCGCCACGCGCCAGGCCATGATCGTCGACCATTTCACGCGCACCGCCGAAGTCCACGATCTCGCCGCACTCGACGCCGCCACCGAGGCGAGCGCGCCGACCGGCCGCCTCAAGTTGAGCTTCGAGCCAACCGGTGCGACCCGGCCGCTGCAGAAATGGACCTGCCGCGAGCATGTCCTCGAAGCCAGCGTGCCGACGCGCCTGGGTAACGAGGAAACGGTGTTTCACTTGAGCGGCCGCATCTGGCTCGCGCAGGGGGTGCCCGAGCAGGCGGCGGTGCGCGAACTGGTCGAGGCAACCGCGCGGCCGGGATTCTTCCTCGCGGTACCCGCCGTCGCGCGCATCGCGCCGGCCTATGCGCAGGTGATGAGCGAGATCCTGCGCAAGCTCGCGCCGCAGGGGCTGCCGTGCGGCGGCGAAGTCGCCGGGCGCCACGAGGGAAATGGGCCCATGGCGAACCTCGCGCGCAAGCTGCCCTCGAAAGTGAGTCTGGAATTCCGCGAGTTTTCCGCCGAACCGCTCAAGCCCGAGCTGTTCGCCCTGCCCGCAGGCTACCAGAAAGTCGCCGTGCGGTTGCCCGGGCCGCCCGGCGTCGTGCCCGCCGCACCGCTGCGCTGACGCGCGCCGGGTTTATACTTGGCGCGCGAATTGCTCGCCTGCGGTAGTGCCGCATTGATCCGAACAACCATGGCTTCCACACTCGAAATCGTCATCCTTGCCGCGGGCAAGGGCACCCGCATGCGCTCCGACCTGCCCAAGGTGTTGCACCGTCTGGCGGGCAAGCCCTTGCTGGGTCACGTCGTCGACACCGCGCACGCGCTCGGCGCGGCACAGGTGTGCGTCGTCTATGGCTTCGGCGGCGAGGCGGTGCCGCAGGCGCTGGCCGACGAGCGCCTGACGTTTGTGTTGCAGGCCGAACAGCAAGGCACCGGCCATGCGGTGATGCAGGCGCTGCCGAAGCTCGCCGGCGACGGGGTGACCCTGGTGCTGTACGGCGATGTGCCGCTCACCCGTGCCGCGACGCTGCAACCGCTGGTGGCGGCGGCGCAGGCCGGCAAGCTCGGGCTGCTGACGGTGGATCTCGCCCGTCCGGAGGGTTATGGACGCATCGTGCGGGAAGACGGGCGGGTCGTGCGCATCGTCGAGCACAAGGACGCCAGCGCTGCGGAGCGCGCGATCCGGGAAGTCAACACCGGCATCCTCGCCGCACCCACCGCGTCGCTGAAGCGCTGGATCGCCGGGCTGGGTAACGGCAATATCCAGGGCGAATACTATTTGACGGATATCGTCGCGATGGCTGTGCGGGATGGCATGGAAGTGGAGACTCACCAACCAACGAACGACTGGGAGGTGCTGGGAATCAACAGCAAGGCGCAACTGGCCGAGCTTGAACGCATCCACCAGGGCGAGATCGCGCGCGCCCTGCTCGATGCCGGCGTTACGCTCGCCGACCCGGCGCGGCTCGACGTGCGCGGCCACCTCGCATGTGGCCGCGATGTCGCCATCGACGTCAACTGTGTTTTCGAAGGCGTCGTGGAGCTTGGCGATTCCGTGCAAGTGGGCGCTCACTGCATATTGCGCAACGTGAAAATTGCCGCGGGGACGAAGATCGACGCGTTCACCCTCGTCGACGACGCCGAGATCGGCGAAGACGGGCGGCTGGGGCCGTTCTCGCGCATCCGCCCGGGCACGCGGCTGGCGCGCGACGTGCACGTCGGCAATTTCGTTGAGATCAAGAACAGCCAGGTCGACGCGGGTTCCAAGATCAACCACCTGTCCTACATCGGCGACACGACCATGGGCAGGAAGGTCAACATCGGCGCCGGCACCATCACCTGCAACTATGACGGCGCGAACAAGCACCGTACCGTGATCGAGGACGAGGTGTTCGTCGGCTCCGACACCCAGCTGGTGGCTCCGGTCACCGTCGGCCGCGGCGCGACGCTGGGTGCCGGCACCACCCTCACCCGCGACGCCCCGCCCGGCGAACTCACCCTGTCGCGGGCGAAACAGGTGACGATCCGCGAATGGAAACGGCCGACGAAAAAGTGAGGCGCGCGGCGTGCAATTTGACAGGAGAGTTCGAAACCATGACCAGATTGAACAAGCAAAGCGACGGCAGCACGGGGTTTGACACCGTAGGCGCCATGCCTCACGCCTCGTTCGGTGCGGGGCGCTGACCATGTGCGGCATCGTCGGCGCCGTCGCGCAACGCAACGTGGTTCCCATCCTGCTCGAAGGCCTGCGGCGGCTGGAATACCGCGGTTACGATTCCGCGGGTCTGGTCATCGTCGACGACGGTCTCCGGCGGGTGCGCAGTACCGGGCGCGTCGCCGCGCTCGCGGAGGCCTGTGCGGCGGAGAAAGTGGCCGGCCATCTCGGCATCGCCCACACCCGCTGGGCGACCCACGGCGCGCCCTCGGAAGCCAACGCCCATCCGCACGTCAGCGGGGGGCTCGCGGTGGTGCACAACGGCATCATCGAGAATCACGAGGCCTTGCGCGCGCAATTGCAGCAAGAGGGCTTCGTCTTCACCTCGGAAACCGACACCGAAGTGATCGCCCATCTCATCGAGCACCACTTCCGCCGAACGAAGGATCTGCTGGCCGCGACGCGCGCCGCCGTCGTGGAGCTGGAGGGCGCCTATGCCATTGGCGTGGTAAGCGCTAACTCTCCGCATCAGCTCGTTTGCGCGCGCAAGGGCAGTCCGCTACTGATTGGCCTCGGTATCGAGGAAAACTTCATCGCCTCCGACGTGTCCGCGCTCCTGCCGGTGACGCAGCGGGTGATCTACCTGGAAGAAGGCGACATCGCCGACATCCGGCTGCTGCACGTCGACGTCTACGATGCGGCCGGTCACAAGGTCGAGCGCGCCGTTCACCTGTCGGAGCTGTCCGCCGACATGGCCGAGCTCGGTACCTACCGCCACTTCATGCAGAAGGAAATCCACGAACAGCCGCGCGCCTTGACCGACACCCTGCTCACCGCCGCGGGACAGGATCATGTGCTGCCCGAGTGGTTTGGCTTCGACGCGGCCGAAGTGCTGGGCAGCGTCAACGCCGTGACATTTCTGGCGTGTGGTACCAGCTACCACGCCGCGAAAGTGGCCACTTACTGGCTGGAGGAGGTCGCGGGCATTCCCGCGCGCGCGGAAATCGCCAGCGAGTACCGCTACCGCACCAGCGTGCCGAATCCCGACGCCCTCATCGTCACCATCTCGCAGTCGGGCGAAACCGCCGACACCCTGGCGGCGCTGACCCACGCGAGAGCGCTTGGCCAGGAACGCACGCTGACCATCTGCAACGTTCCGGAGTCAGCGCTCACTCGCGTCTCGCGCCTGAAATTCATGACCCGCGCCGGCCCGGAAATCGGCGTTGCCTCCACCAAGGCCTTCACCACCCAGCTTGCCGCGCTGTTCCTGCTGACGCTGGTGCTGGCGAAACTGCGCGGCCGTCTCACCCCCGAACAGGAACTCGCCCATCTCCTCGCTCTGCGCGGCCTGCCCGGCAAGGTGCAGCAGGTGCTCGCGCTGGAACCGGCCGTCGAAGCCTGGGCGCAGCGCTTCGCCAACAAGCAGCACGCCCTTTTCCTCGGCCGTGGCGTGCACTACCCCATCGCCCTCGAAGGCGCACTGAAACTCAAGGAAATCTCCTACATCCACGCCGAAGCCTATCCGGCCGGCGAGCTCAAGCACGGCCCCCTCGCCCTGGTCGACGAGGGCATGCCCGTCATCGCCATCGCCCCCAACGACCAGCTCATCGAGAAGCTGAAATCCAACCTGCAGGAAGTGCGCGCGCGTGGCGGCGAGCTCTACGTCTTCGCCGACGGCGACGTCCACATCGAGGAATCCGCCTTCGTCCACGTCATCCGCCTGCCTGGCGACCACAACGGTGCGCTGTCGCCCATCCTCCATACCGTGCCGCTGCAACTGCTGTCATATCACGCCGCCCTGCAGAAGGGCACGGACGTGGACAAGCCGAGGAATCTGGCGAAATCGGTTACCGTGGAGTGAGTCTTCGCGAAGCGCCGAACAGATGCTGTTCGGCTTCGACGGGGTTTGTGTCGACCCGGCCGGGCAGGGGTCTGGTAAGGTCGACACGGTGACGGCTCAATCGCTGATCGCGACGGTCACACTCATGAGGCCGATGACGTCCCCGGCCTCAAGACCGTCTTTTTCGAAACCCAGCATGTCGGGTTCGCCTTTTGGTTTCCCGTGGCAGGCGAGGCAGGGCGGCACAAGCCGGATGGGCTCCATATGCCGGTACACGGCCTGTTTGCCCAGGGTGGAGAAGGCCGTCTTCGGTGCGTTGTCGGTGACGGGTGCATCGACGAAATGGCGCAGGGTTGCGAGCTCCATCTCGTCGGACACGTTCGCCGGGCTGCGGTAGTTGCGGCCGGGCTGTTTGATGATGATGCCGGTGCGTGCAGTGAACACCTGGCCCATTTCCCGTTCCCATTTCGCCGGCAGGAAATGCTTCCAGGCCACGCCCTTGACGTTGAGGCGGTCCTGGTTGTTGTCGATGACCTGGCGTCCGGCCCAGATGAGTTTTTCAACGATACGTTTCTGGCTCGCGGTGGCATCGAGCATGTCGGCTTCCAGTGCCGAGCGCCACTGCTGCTCGAAAAACTCACCCGTGAAACCCTTGTCGCCAAGCTCCGGATCGGTCAATTTCTTGCTGTACGCAAAAATGATGAGGCGCCCGCCGATCACAGCCTTGGCGAGCTTTTCGGCCGTGGACTTCGCCTCGGCACGCGGGACTTTTTCAAGAAACAGATACTCGGGATAGCCGCCCTTCGCGCGCACGCCCACCGGGTCGGCTGCTGCAGCCGAAACGCCCCACACCATGGCACCTGCAAACAATGCAATTTTCATTTTCATCTTCAATTTTCCTCTCCGTCCTGTCGAAATTCGGGGCCTGCCCGTCAGCGAATGGAGCCGCACTGCACGGGTTCTTCCACTTTAACATCGGAGTGTCCTGAAAGCGGGTTCATCCCTAGAGCGGGTGCCTCCGCGGCGTCGGGCGCAAGCCTCGCCTCAAGTCTGTCCAGGCTTTCCTTGAGCTTGGTACGTCGTTCGGTGTGCGCAGCCGGGGGCGTGCGCCGAGGAACGCCACGTCCGGGGAGCCCCGGGGGGTGCGCGAAGTCCAGGCATTTGCGACGATGGAGTTGACGGTGCGCGGGGCGCCGGTTTGTCGGCGGATTGCCTGCCAACCACGCTCATGGTTTGTAGAATGACAGGACTGCCTGCAGCGTCGTCTATGAATGCCGGACCGCCCTCCATCGAGATGAACGTACAACCGTCCGGCTTCGGCAAGGATCGCATCGGTGCCTGGCTGCCGCCAGTGCTCGCGGCGCTGCTGTTTGCGGCCGCCGTGGGCATTTTTCATCGCGAACTGCAGGCGATCCATTACCACGAGGTGCGCGCTGCGCTCGCGGCCCTGCCGCTCGACGGCGTCCTGTGGGCGCTGGCCTTCACCGCAGCCAACTATCTGGTTCTGAGCGCGTACGACCAGCTGGCATTTCGCCATGTCGGGTCGCGCGTCGGGGCCTGGCGCATCGGACTGACCGCATCGATCAGCTACGCCCTGAGCAACAGCATCGGCTTCGCGGTGCTGTCGGGCACGGCGGTGCGCCACCGCTTCTACGCACGCTGGGGCGTGTCCGTGGCCGACCTCGCGCGGATCGTCGTCTTCAATTCCACCACCTATTGGCTCGGCCTGCTGGCGCTGGCCGGCGCGAGTCTCGTGTTCGTGCCCCAAGCCTACCTGGGAGGCGGTTTCACCCAGGCCGGGGTACGCGGGCTCGGTGGCCTTTGTCTGGCGCTGGCCGCGGCGTACCTCGTGCTGTCAGGGGTGCGGCGCGCGCCGTTTCACGTGCGTGGCTTCGAGATGCGTGTGCCGGGGCCAACCCTCGTGCTTGCGCAACTGCTGGTCTCGATGGCGGACTGGGCGTTGGCTGCCGCGGTACTGTACACCCTGCTGCCGCAAGGCGGGCCCTCCTATGGTGTTCTGCTGGGCGCCTTCCTTGCGGCACAGGTGCTGGGGATCGTCAGCCATGTGCCGGGTGGGCTCGGCGTGTTCGAAGGCACGCTGCTGGTGCTGCTGGCGCCATACCTGCCGGCGGATCGCATCGTCGCGGCCCTGCTGCTGTTTCGCCTGATCTACTATGTCATTCCGCTGACGCTGGCCCTGCTGGCCTTGCTCGCCGACGAATTGCGCAGCCGGCAGGCGCGCCTGATAGCGCTGGGCCAGTCGCTCACGCGGGTGTCGCAGCATCTCGCACCCAGGGTGCTGGCGCTGTTCACCTTCATGGCGGGTGTGCTCCTGCTGATGTCGGGGGCGACCCCGGCCGAACACGTCCGCCTGCGGATGTTGGCAGAGATCCTGCCGCTTGCCGTGTTCGAGGCCTCGCACTTTCTCGGCAGTCTGGTCGGCGTGGCGCTGCTGGTGCTGGCGCAGGCGGTATCGCGCCGCATTCGCCTGGCCTACGATCTGGTACTCGCCGCACTGGTGGCCGGCATCGCGGCGTCCCTGCTGAAGGCCGGCGACTGGGAGGAAGCGCTGGCGCTGGCGGTGCTGCTGGCCGCCTTTGTGCCGAGCCGCAGCTTTTTCGATCGCCGCGCCGCCTTGTTCGACACGCGGTTTTCGCCGGGCTGGATCGTCGCCATCGTCACGGCCTTCGGGGCCGCCGTGTGGCTCGGCATCTTCGCCTTCCGTCACGTCGAATATTCCCAAGAGCTGTGGTGGCAGGTGGCGCTGGACCACGACGCGCCACGCTTCATGCGCGCCAGCCTGGGCGCGGCGGTCGCGCTGCTGGGGTTCGGGCTGTGGCGTCTGCTGCATCCCCTGGCGCACCGCGCGGCGCCCCCCGGTGCTGAAGCGCTCGCCGATGCCGTGCGGGTCATCGACGCCCAGCCTTACACCTTGCCCCAGCTCGCCGGGTTGCGCGACAAGGCGCTCCTGTTCAACAGCGAACACACAGCCTTCGTCATGTATGGCGTACACGGCCGTACCTGGGCGGCATTGGGTGATCCGGTCGGGCCGCCCGCGGCGGCGCCGGGGCTCATCCGCGCGTTCGTCGAGCGTGCCGACGACCATGGCGGCGTCCCCGTGTTCTATCAGATCAGGCCAGCGCAGTTGTCCATGTACGCCGAATTCGGCATGAGTTTCGCCAAGCTCGGCGAGGAAGCGCGCGTGTCGCTGGATGGCTTCTCGCTCACGGGCAGCCGTTACAAGGCGCTGCGCTCGACCATGAACCGACTGGCCAGGGAAGGGGGACGTTTTCGCATCGTGGAGACTGCCGACCTGGCGGCGGTCCTGCCACAGCTCAAGGCGGTATCGGATGATTGGCTGCTGCGGAAGTCGGCGAGCGAAAAAGGCTTTTCGCTGGGTTTTTTCGACGCCGACTATCTCGCGCGTCAGCCGGTCGCGGTGATGGAGTACCAAGGCCGCATCGTCGCCTTCGCCAACCTGATGTGCGGGGCGTCGCGCGAGGAACTGTCGATCGATCTGATGCGTTTCGCGTCGAGCGCACCGAACGGCACGATGGATGGCCTGTTCGCGCACCTGCTCGCGTGGGGGCGGGAGCGCGGCTATCGCTGGTTCAATCTGGGCATGGCGCCGCTTTCCGGCCTTGAAGTCTCGCCGGTCGCCTCCGCGTGGGTGCGCCTGGGCAAGGTCATCTACCGGCACGGGGACGCGTTCTACAACTTCGAGGGCCTGCGTGCCTACAAGGAAAAATTCCATCCGCTATGGGAGCCGCGTTATATCGCCTATCCTGGGAAAGCCTCCCTGTTTCTTGTGCTGGCGGACATCGCCGCACTTTCGGCGGGCGGCTATTGGAGGATTTTCCGATGAGCAGCCGGCAGACGGGACCGATGCTTGCACGCACTGCGCTGTCGGGCGCGGCGGCCATCACGCTGCTGGCGTTGCTCTCGGTTGCCAGCACGGCGCACGCCGCTGACAGACCCGTGGCGAGCAGCCCGGCACGCACGGACAAGGGAGCGCCGCCCGGCACCGCGGGGGCCGCCCCGGCGCCCGTCATTGCCGGCGAGATCAGACTCCACCATGACCCGTTCGGCGAGGTCACGGTCTACCAGCCAGCCGCCCGCGCCACCAGCGTCGCGCTGTTCGTTTCCGGCGACGGTGGCTGGAACCGAGGCGTGGTCGACATGGCCAGACATCTGATGGCCATGAACGCCATCGTCGTGGGCATCGACATCCGCGCCTATTTGAAGAACATCGACGCGGAGACGGAGGACTGCCGCAATTTTGCCGTCGATTTCGAAAACCTGGCGCACGCCGTCCAGCGGCGACTCGAACTCCAGGATTACCTGCCGCCGGTCCTGATCGGCTATTCGTCCGGCGCGACGCTGGCCTACGCGACCGCGGTGCAATCCCCGAAAGCCACCTTCGCCGGTGCCCTGAGTCTTGGCTTTTGTCCGGATCTTCCTCTCACGCGGAAGCCGTGCCGGGGCAGCGGCCTCGACTACCAGACCGAATCCGCCAAGAGCGGCGCAGCGCCGACGATCAAGGGCGTGGTGTTCGCGCCCGCGCCGCGGAATGTGACACCCTGGGTCGCCTTCCAGGGCGACATCGATCAGGTGTGCGACGCCAGCAGGACACGCAGTTTCGTCGGGCAGACCGGCCATGCCAGCATCGTGTGGCTGCCGAAGGTCGGCCACGGGTTCTCGGTCGAGCGCAACTGGTTGCCGCAGTTCAGGTCGGCTTATGCCGAACTGGTGGAATCCGTGGCGCCGCCGCCGTCGGCGCTCGATGGCCTCCCGCTCGTCGCCGTGCCGGCGACCGCCCGCCCCACCCCGGACCTGGAGGAATATTTCGCCGTGCTGCTGACCGGTGACGGCGGCTGGGCCGGGCTCGACCAAGACGTCTCGGCGGCCCTGGCCGCGCGCGGCATTCCCGTCGTCGGGTTCAATTCGCTCCGGTATTTCTGGCGCGCACGCACGCCGGAAGATGCGGCGCGCGACCTCGCGCGTGTCATCGCGAACTACAGCCAGGCGTGGCGGCGCCCGCACGTGCTGCTCATCGGCTACTCCTTCGGCGCGGACGTGCTGCCGTTTCTCTACACGCGGCTGCCGGAAGCGACGCGCGCCTCGGTGCGCAGCGTGAACCTGCTCGGACCGGGCAGCCGGGCAAGCTTCGAGATTCGTGTCAGCGGCTGGATACCGGGCATCGAGGAAGCCGGTCCTGCCGTCAGGCCCGAGATCGAGCGCATGACGGATGCATCGATGCTCTGTCTCTATGGCGCCGGGGAACACGATTCCCTCTGCCCGGGTCTGGCGAGTCCCCGGTTGCGCGCCCTGGCGCTTGGCGGCGGTCATCACTTCGGCGGGGACTACGCGGCGATCGTGCGTTCGATTCTGGAACATGCGGCGCGATGAAGACACCCAGGCTGGCATGCGCGCCTTCCTGCGGGAGGGAGGTCACGGATGAATAACCCGCCGTCGGGCAAGGATCCCTGGTGGTCGAGCGATCTTGGCGCGCTCGCACGGGATATTGGTTCCGGCGTGGACGGACTGGCCGGCACGGAAGCCGCCGCGCGCCTGCGGCGCCACGGCAGAAACGTACTCAGGGAGGAGGGCGCCGCACGCGTCGTGCCGCTGCTGTGGCGCCAGATCAGCTCGCCGGTGGTGCTGATCCTGATCGCCGCGGCCTGCCTCTCCTTTGCCCTGCACGACGCCACCGATGGCACCATCATCCTGATCATCGTGCTGATCAGCGCCTTGCTGGGGTTCTGGCAGGAGTTCCGCGCCGCAACCGCCGTCGCCGGCCTGAAGAAGCTGGTTGCCGTACAGGCCGATGTCCTGCGCGATGGCGCGGTTGCGCGGGTTGCGCTGGCCGAGGTGGTGCCGGGCGACGTGGTCATTCTCGCTGCGGGGTCCAGCATCCCCGCCGATGGCCGGCTGATCGAGGCCCGCGACCTGTTCGTCAATGAAGCGACGCTGACCGGCGAAACTTTTCCGGTTGAAAAGGCGCCCGGTGCGGTGCCGGCGGACACACCGCTGGCGGTTGCGTGAATGCAGTGTTTCAAGGCACGCATGTTGTCAGCGGCGTCGGCCGCATGCTGGTGGTGCGCAGCGGACGCGACACCCAGTTCGGCGCCATTGCCGACCGGCTGCAGTTGCGTCCGGAAGAGACCGATTTCGAGCGCGGCGTGCGCCAGTTCGGCATGCTGCTGATCCGTGTGACCCTGATTCTGGTAATCCTCATCTTCGGGTTCAACGTGTACCTGCATCGCCCGGTGCTCGATTCGTTCCTGTTCGCGCTGGCGCTCGCGGTCGGCCTCACGCCCGAGTTGCTGCCGGCCATCATCAGCGTGAATCTGGCCCGTGGCGCCCAGCGCATGGCGACGCGCAAGGTGATCGTCAAGCGGCTCGTCTCGATCGAGAATTTCGGCAGCATGAATGTGCTGTGCTCGGACAAGACGGGCACGCTCACCGAAGGCACGGTGAAACTGGACGCCGCGCTGGATGCGGAAGGCGGGTCGAGTGCGCGGGTCCTGCAGCTTGCGGGACTCAATGCGGTTTTCCAGACGGGATTCAACAGTCCGATCGACGCGGCCATCGTGGCGGCGGCCGGCCCACCCGCGAAGGACGTCCGCCGCCTTGACGAAGTCCCTTACGATTTCACCCGCAAGCGCCTGAGCGTACTGGTGGAAATCGAGGCACAGCCCGTCATGATCACCAAGGGCGCGCTGGCCCAGGTGTTGGTGTCGTGTACCGCGCTGGAGCTGCCCAACGGTGACATCGTCCCGCTCGACGCGCCGCGCCACGAGGCCCTTCTTGCGCAGTATGCAGCGTTCAGCGCCCGCGGGGTGCGCACGCTCGGCCTGGCGGTCAGGAACCAGCCGGGCCGCACCACCATCGCGCGCGAGGACGAGGCCGGCATGCGCTTCGCGGGTTTCCTGCTGTTCGCCGACCCGCCGAAAGCCGGAATTGCAGGGACGATTCAAGAGCTGCGGGATCTCGGCGTCGCGTTGAAGATCATCACCGGCGACAATCCGCTGGTGGCGCAGGCGGTCGCCGCCCAGGTTGGCCTGGCCGGTGCGAAGATCCTCAGCGGGCAGGCCCTGCGCCAGGTGAGCGACGATGCGCTGCCGCAACGGGCGCGCGACACCGACATCTTTGCCGAGGTCGAACCGAACCAGAAGGAACGCATCATCCGTGCCTTGCGCAAGGCAGGACAGGTCGTGGGCTACATCGGCGATGGCATCAACGATGCGCCGGCCCTGCACGCCGCCGATGTCGGCCTCTCGGTACAGGGCGCCGCCGATGTGGCGAAACAGGCCGCCGACATCGTCCTGCTGGAGCCGGACCTGGCGGTGCTGGCCGACGGCGTGCGCGAAGGCCGCGTGACGTTCGCCAACACGCAGAAATACGTCTTCATGGCCACCAGCGCCAACTTCGGCAACATGTTCAGCATGGCGGGGGCATCGCTGCTTCTGCCTTTCCTGCCGCTCCTTCCCAAGCAGATTCTGCTCACCAACCTGCTGACCGACCTGCCGGAAATGACCATTGCCACCGACCGCGTGGATGCGCACGCCGTGACGCGTCCACTGCGCTGGGACGTCCACTTCATTCGCCGCTTCATGGTCCGTTTCGGCCTGCTCAGTTCCGTCTTCGACTACGTGACGTTCGCCGTGCTGTATTTCGTCTTGCAGGCGTCACCCGAGCTGTTCCGCAGCGGCTGGTTCGTCGAGTCGGTGGTTTCCGCCGCCCTCGTGGTGCTGGTCGTGCGTACGCGCCGCCCCTTCTGGCAAAGCCCGCCATCGCGCGCGCTGGCCCTGGCGACGCTCGGTGTGGTGATCGCTGCGGTTGCGCTGCCTTACACACCGCTTGCTGCGGTATTTGGGTTTCTCCCGCTGCCGTGGCCGTTCCTGGCGCTGATGGCGCTGATCGTGGCGGGCTATATCGGTGCGGCCGAAATCCTCAAGCGCTCCTTCTACAAGGGGATGCGCGCGGAATAGGTACGTGCTTGCGTGTGACGGGCCGCGGCGTCCTTCAGGTACTGCGTGTTCGCGCGCATAATGATTTTTTGTCTCGACCCACGGATCCCGATCATGCTCGAATACATGTTTTTCGATGCCGCACTGCGCGACCGCTTCGTCGCGCGGGCGCGCGAACTGGGCATCGCCTGCACGCTGAGCGACGACAGCATGGGGCTGGTGGCGGCGGTGCCGGAGGATCTGCCGGCGGACACGGAAGCCGAGCTGGAAGCCTGCTACGACACGCTGCAGGACGAGGAGGCGCGCCGGGTGGACGCGTCCGAAGGGGAGGCGGCGAAACATGTGGCGGGTTTTCGCCTGGACCTGCCGGACGGTCGGTCCACCACGGTACCCGTGGCGCCGGACATTGCGCAGCGCCTGCTTGCCTGCTTCAGCTTCGAGGAAATCCACGCGCTGTTCGCCACGGTGGCGCGCCACGCGCTCGATCCGCGCGAGACGCCGCTGTGCAAGGTGGAGCTCGACGCCTGATGGCTTTGGCGGCGGGTCAGTGCCGTTTGCGGTCTTCCTTCAGCGCAAGCGCGGCGACCTGCACGCGATTGCGCAGGCCGAGCTTCTCCATGATGTTGCGCAGGTGGTTGCGCACGGTGTTTTCCGACAGCGTCATCTTGTAGGCGATGGCCTTGTTGGAGAGGCCTTCCTTGACGTGGTCGACGATTTCCATCTCTCGCGCGGTGAGCGAGGACAGCGCGCTGTTGGCGAGCTCGCCGCGTGCC
>JACDJA010002484.1_pt1 | contig 13107 bp, 12 predicted proteins | sample 7449241 | NCBI WGS metagenome assembly JACDJA01 (sample SAMN14253289, study PRJNA609438) | sludge metagenome | isolation source: initial anaerobic sludge | collected 2018-12-20 | reverse complement strand
GAGGCCACGGATTATCCCGCGTTGCCGGTGTTCGAGGAACAGGTGTCCACCCGCTTCATGCAGGAAAACCGGGTGCTGCCCGTGCGCGAGGAGACGGATCGGTTGCTGCTGGTGATGGCCGACCCGCTCGATCGCTTCGCCATCGATGCCTTCGAACTGGTCAGCCGCCGCAAGGTGGACGTGTTGCTCGGGCTCCCGAGCGAGATCGACGCCGCCTTCGAACGGCTCTACGTCGCCGGCCGCAGCAGCATCGGCCAGATCGTCGGTGAGAGCGAAGGACCGGTCGACCTCGACGAGAGCAGCGATGTCCAGCACCTGAAGGACCTCGCCAGCGAGGCGCCGGTGATCCGCGTGGTCAACCTCATCATGGAGCGCGCCCTCGAGGCACGCGCCTCCGACATCCACATCGAACCCTTCGAGAACCGCCTCATCGTCCGCTACCGCGTCGACGGCGTCATGCAGGAAGTGGAGTCCCCGCCGCGTCGCCTGTCCGCCGCGGTGATCTCGCGCATCAAGATCATGGCCAACCTCGACATCGCCGAACGGCGCCTGCCGCAGGATGGCCGCATCAAGCTCAGAATGAAGAGCAAGGAAATCGACATGCGCGTGTCGACCGTGCCGACCATGCACGGAGAGAGCGTCGTCATGCGCGTGCTCGACAAGGGCGGCGTGCCGCTCGACTTCGACACGCTGGGGTTCGATGCGCAGACCCTGAAGTCATTTCTGGACGCGCTGACCCAGCCGCATGGCATCGTGCTGGTCACCGGCCCGACCGGCAGCGGCAAGACCACCACGCTTTACACCGCGCTGCAGATGCTGAACAAGCCCGACGTCAAGATTCTCACCGTGGAAGATCCGGTGGAATACCAGATGGAGGGCATCAACCAGATCCAGGTCAAGCCGCAGATCGGCCTGACCTTCGCCAACGCGCTGCGCTCCATCGTGCGCCAGGATCCCGACGTCATCATGATCGGCGAGATCCGCGATCTGGAAACCGCGCAGATCGCGGTGCAGTCCGCGCTCACCGGCCACCTCGTCATCTCCACCCTGCATACCAACGACGCGCCCAGCACGGTCAACCGCCTGCTCGACATGGGGGTGGAGGATTACCTGCTCACTTCCACGGTGAACGGCATCCTCGCCCAGCGTCTGGTGCGCTCGCTGTGCAAGGCCTGCCGCGAGCCTTATGAACCGCTGCCCGAAGTGGTGAAGGAGTTCGATCTCGAACGCTACGCCGGCGGCAAGCCGATCACCCTGTACCGCCCGGTGGGCTGCGAGGCGTGCGCCGGCACCGGCTACTCGGGCCGGCTCGGCATCATGGAAATGATGCCCATGACCGACTCGATCCGCAGCCTGGTCATGCGCCACGCCGTGTCCGGCGACCTGCGCCGGCAGGCGATTGCCGAGGGTATGCAGACGCTGTACGAAGACGGGCTGCGCAAGGTCGTGGCCGGTACCGTCACCCTCGACGAAGTGCTGCGCGTGACGCGGGAAGACTGACATGCCGCTGTTCCAGTACAAGGCCGCCGACGCCCAGGGTGTCACCCTGACCGGGGAGATGGAGGCGCGTACGCCGGATTCCGTGGCCGAGCATCTGCAGGCGCAGGGCTTCGTGCCGATCCTCGTCGAGGAGGCCGTGGCGGGCGGTGGTGGCGGGTGGGGCGGGTTCGGCCGCGCACGGGTGAGCCAGGACGACATCGCCATGCTGACGCGCGAGATCGCCACCCTGTTGCGCGCCGGCCTGCCGCTCGATCGTGCCCTGGAAATCGTCATCAATCTGGCGAGCAACGACGAGGTTGCCGACATCCTCGGCGAAGTGCGCAAGGACGTGCGCGGCGGCGCCTCGCTGTACGCCGCGATGGAGGCGCAGAAGGGCGTGTTTTCGCGCTTCTACCTCAATATGATCCGCGCGGGGGAGGCGGGGGGTGCCCTGGGCGTCGTCATGGCGCGTCTGACCGAGTTCATGGAGCGGGCCAAGGAATTGCGCGAAACGGTCAAGACCGCACTGATCTACCCGACCATCCTGGTCATGGTCGCGGTGGTGTCGGTGATCGTGCTGCTCATTTTCGTCGTGCCGCAGTTCACCCAGATGTTCGAGGAATCCGGCAAGGCACTGCCGCTGCCGACGCAGATCGTCGTCGCCGTCGGCGAATTCATGCAGTCCTGGTGGTGGGCGCTGGCCGCGGGCGGTTTTGCCCTGTACGTGCTGTTCCGCCGGCAGATGGCCGATCCGGACAGCCGCTATCGCTGGGACGAGCGCGTTCTCGCCCTGCCCCTGGTGGGCGATCTGGTCGCCAAGGTCGAGATGGCCCGATTTGCGCGTACCCTGGGAACCTTGCTCGACAACGGGGTGTCTTTGCTCGGCGCCTTGTCCATCGTCAAGGAAACCGTCGGCAACAGCGTCATGGCCGAGCACCTCGACGACGTGTCGGCCCGGCTGCGCGAAGGCAAGGGCCTGGGCGCCACCCTCATGGAGGCCGAGGTGTTTCCCAGGCTTGGCGTGCACATGGTGATGGTCGGCGAGGAAACCGGGCGCCTGTCGGAAATGCTGATCCAGGTGGCCGACGTGTTCGACCGCGAGGTGCAGGCGGCCGTCAAGCGCACCCTGGGCATGCTCGAACCGGCCCTGATCCTGGGTCTGGGCCTGGTCATCGGCGCCATCATCATGTCCATCCTGGTGGCCATGCTGAGCGTCAACCAGCTGGCAGTATGATGATCCGGATTGCCCGTATTGCAGCGGAAAAATGCGTTCCCGGGCAGGGATTTCCCCTTTCCCGCTTGTGGGAGAGGGGCAGGGGAGCGGGGCGCCGCGGCAGGTCCGTCCGGTCGCCTGGTGAACAACCCGCAAACAAACAATCCGAATTCCACGGGGCATGCGCCCTTGCAACAGGAGAATGAATATGTCGTACAAATCGAAGCCAGCGCAGAAGCAACAGGGCTTCACCCTGCTGGAACTGCTGGTCGTGCTGGTGATCCTCGGCCTGCTCGCCGCCGTGGGCGGACCGCAGGTGATGAAATACGTATCGAGCGCCAAATCCGACACGGCCAAGCTGCAGGTCGAGGAACTTTCGGCCGCGCTCGACATGTACAAGCTCGAAGTCGGGCGTCACCCCAACAGCCAGGAAGGCCTGCAGGCACTGGTCCAGGCACCGGCCGGGGCGGCCAACTGGAACGGCCCCTATCTGAAAAAGAAGACCGTGCCCAAGGACCCATGGGGGGCCGACTATCACTATGCATCGCCGGGCCAGCACGGCGCGTTCGACCTGTATTCCCTTGGTGCCGACGGCCGTGAAGGCGGCGAGGGTGAAGACAAGGACATCGTGAACTGGTGATGGTCCGGCACGCCGGCTTCACGCTGCTCGAGGTGCTGGTCGTGCTGGTGATCCTCGGCATCTCCTACGCGCTGGTGCCGCCGATGTTCGATATCGGCGGCTCGACCGCCGAACTCAAGGCGGGCACCCGCCAGGTCGCGGCAGGCCTGCGCAAGGCCCGTTCGCAGGCGATCACCCGGCGCGAGGAAGCCACGCTGACCGTAGACGTCGACGCGCGCAGCTTCGTCCTCAGCGGCGACAAGACCCCGCGCAAGCTGCCGCGCCAGGCCGAGATTCGCGTCTTCACCGCGCAGGGCGAGGTGACCGACGCGTCCACCGCCGCCATCCGCTTCTATCCCGACGGCAGCTCCACCGGCGGCCGGATCAGCCTTGCCATGGGCGAGCGCAAGTTCCACGTCGACGTCGACTGGCTGACCGGCCAGGTCGAAATCCTGGATACGCCGTGAAACGCACCAACCGGGGGTTTTCCCTGCTCGAAGTGCTGGTTGCCTTCGTGATCCTCGCCCTCGTCCTCGCGGTGCTCATGCGCATCTTCTCCGGCGCGCTGCGCAACATCGGCGCCGCCGAGGGCTACAGCCGGGCCGTCGCCATCGCCGAATCGAAGCTCGCCGCCATCGGCGTGGGCACCCCGCTTGCCGAGGGGGCAAGCGCGGACAGCGAGAACGGCTATTCGTGGCAGATCGCGGTGCAGCGCGAAGAAACGGCTGCTCCGGAAGTCGAAGGCGTGCAGCCGGCCGAGCTCTACCGGATCGAAGTCACGGTCAGCTGGGGCGAGGCCCCGGCCGCACGCAGCGTGCGTGTCGTCACCCTGCGTGCGGCGCTTGGGGCAACCACGTGATCCTCCGGCCCCGCGCGCAGGGTTTCACCCTGATCGAACTTCTCATCGGCATGACCCTGGTGGGCTTCATTCTGACCCTGCTGTTCGCCGGCCTCAACCTCGGTACGCGAAGCTGGGAGGCGGGCGAGCAGCGCATCGCCGCCTCGTCGCGGCAGGCGGTGGTGGTCGATTTCATCCGGCGCACGCTCGAACAGGCGTACCCGTTGCGCTGGCGGGTGGAGGACGAGGAGCGCCTCGCCTTTGCCGGCGAGGCCGAATCCCTGCGCTTTGTCGGGCCGGTGCCGATGCACGGCGGCGCTTCGGTCAACCAGGTTCTCATCCTCGATCTTGCCGACGGCGAGACGGGGCGCAATCTCGTCATGCGCTGGCAACTGCCCGACCTGCGCGAGCCGGGTTTCGAGCCGGCGGCAGCGGCCGAGCCGAAAATTCTCATCAAGGGCATCGAGCGCCTGACGTTTTCCTATTACGGTACCGAATCCGACGCCGAGGCGCCCGCCTGGCACGACCGCTGGCTCGAACAGAAAATGCCGCCCGACCTCATTCGCCTGCAACTGGTGATGGAAAACGGCGAACTCTGGCCCGACATCGTCGCGGCACCGAGGGTCAGGGCAGAGTGAGCATGTCGCCAATTCCTGCCCGCGAGCGCGGCATCGCGCTCATTCTCGTGCTGTGGGTCGTCACCCTGCTCGCCGTCATCGCCGGCAGCTTCGTCTATGGCGCGCGCAGCAGCGCACTCGCCGCCGGCAACCTGGTCGCGGTCGCCAAGGCACGCGCGCTGGCGGATGCCGGCGTTCACCGGGGCCTTTACGAATTGCGCAAACCCGCAATGGACGCCGAACGCTGGCTTGCCAACGGCCGGGAGTATGTCTTCACGCTCGATGGCGCCGAAATTCGCGTGGCCATGCGCGACGAGGTGGCCAAAATCGACCTCAACACCGCGAACGACACGCTGCTCAAAAGCCTGCTGCAGTCGGCAGGGCTCGACGAGGAAGAAGCCAATCAGCTGCTCGATGCCATCCTGGACTGGCGCGATCCGGACGATCTGGCGCGCCCCCAGGGGGCGGAACGCGATCGCTACGAAGCCTTGGGTCTGCCGTACATCCCCCCCAACGCCGCGTTCAGGACCGTCGAGGAGTTGCAACAGGTCATCGGCATCAACCCGGGGCTGTATCGCAGGCTGGCGGGCGCGCTGACCGTCCATTCCGGGCAGGCTGGCATCAACAGCACCCTGGCGTCGCGCGAGGTGCTGCTCGCCCTGCCCAATGTCACCGTGGAGGACGTCGACGCCTACCTCGTCGCGCGCGAGGACATGCTGGCCGCAGGGATGGCGCCGCTGCCCTTCGCTCAGGCTGCCGGCTTCGAGACCGGCGGTTCCTCGCAAGTGTATAATCTGCGGTCCATTGCAAAGGCAGCGGACGGCACGCAGTTCGTCCGGGAGGCCGTGGCAAGGGTGACTCAAGACCCCAAACAGCCGTTTGTCTTTCTGCGCTGGCTGCAAGGACAGCTCTGATCTTATTTGCTGATGGCGACCTCTACCTCCTCACGACGCAGACAGCGCAAGCGCGCCAACGCGGGTCTCATGCCCTTTCTGCGCTGGTGGGGCCGCGAATTGGCGGCACTGGTGCCACCCGCGCTGCGCCCGAAAAACCGCCCGCCCGCCCGCCTGCTGTGGGCCGGCATGGAGGGCGGGGCGATCGTCCTGTGGCGCGTTGCCGGCGGCAAGCGCACGGAAATCGGGCGCGTCGACCTCGCTGCGGGTGAGGCTGCCGACCACAAGATCGCCTTTCGCGCGCTTCATGACAAGACGGGCACGCGGCGGCTCGGAGTTTGTCTGCCGCCCGCGCAGGTGTTGCGCAAGGAAGTCGTCCTGCCGCTCGCCGCTGCCGAGAACCTCCACGAGGTGCTCGGCTTCGAGCTCGGCCGGCAGACGCCTTTCACCACGAGCCAGGCGTATTACGACCAGCGGGTGCTGCGTGCGGACCGCGCCGGCAATCGCTTGCATGTCCTGCTCGGCGTGGCGCCGCGGGCGGAAATCGACAACGTGCTGTCGCACCTTGCCGAATGGGGCGTGACGCCCCGGGCGATCGTTGCGCGCGACGAACTCGAGGGCGCCGGCGACTGCCTCGACCTGCTGCCGCCGCGGCTGCGCCCGAAGGCGAGCCGCGCCGTTTTGTGGCTGGGCGTCGCCATGACCGGCGTCACGCTGGCGCTGGGTGCCGTCCTGCTGGCAATTCCCCTTGTCAAAAAGCGCGAAGTGGTGATCGCGCTGCACCCGGTCGTGGCGAGCGCCCAGCAGCGCGCCGCCGTGGTGGACGGACTCAGGCATGAACAGGAGCGGCTGGAGGCCGAGCACAACTTCCCCGTCCAGCAGAAACTGGCCGCCCCGCCGCGCGTCGCGCTGCTGGAAGAAATCACCCGCATCCTGCCCGACGACACCTGGCTGCAACAGCTCGAGATTCGCGGCAACGAAGTGTCCATGATCGGCACCACGCTGTCCTCGGCCAAGCTGATCGGCCTGTTCGAGCAATCCGTCCTGCTCGAAAACGCCCACTTCAAGGCGCCGCTGGTCAAGGGACAGGGTGGCGAAGAGCGGTTCCAGCTCGGCGCCACGATGAAGCCCATCGATCCCGCCAAGGCGCTGGAAGCCCTGCGTGCCCTGCACGAGCAGAGCCAGCCCGCCGCCAAGGCAGGCGGGAAGAAGTCATGAAGCGAACGCTGACGCCCGCACAAAGCCGCCTGCTGGCGATCGCCCTGCTGCTCGTCGTAGTGGCCCTTCTCGCGGTCGCGGTCTACGTTCCCTGGCAGAGGCTGCACCAGCATTACGACGCCGCAATCGAGGACCAGCTCGACCGTACCGCACGCTATCTGCGTATCGCCGCGCAACAGAAAAACGTCGAGGCCAACATCGCGGCCATCAGGAAACTGGAGTCGGAACGCTACTACCTCACCGCCAGCGCCCCGGCGCTGGCCGCGGCCGAGGTGCAGCAGATGGCGCTCGCCATCGTCGAAGCCAACCAGGTCAAGGTGGAAAGCACCCAGATCGCCCCGCACAAGGACGAGGGCACGCACCGCAGGGTGGCGGTCAATTTCCGCCTGCGCGCCCCGCTGCCGGCCATGCAGAAGGCCCTCTACGAACTCGAGACGGTGGCGCCCTATCTCCACATCGACAATCTGGTCGCCCTCTCGAGCGTGGCCCGTGTGTTCCGGCCCACGCCGGGCGTCGAGCCCGACGTCCAGGTGCAGTTCGACCTTTACGGCTTCGCGCGCATCCCCGCGCCGGGGGTGAAGCCAAGATGATGCCGCCGCTCAATATCTGGCATCTGGCGTGGCTGGGATGGGGGCTCGCCAATGCCGCCCTGGTCGCCGGAATCGGCGCGGCGTTGACGCACGACGAACGCGCCCTGCATCCCGTGCCCGAACTGCCTGCCGCCGCACCCGTCGAGTCCGTGGCCTACCCGGATTTCCGCCTGCCGGCGCGCGAAAAAACCTTTACCGCCACCCTGGAACGGCCGCTTTTCGTTCCCGCTCGCAGCGAGGCGCCGCCCGTGCCGCCCCCGCCGCCCCCGCCGCCGCCGAGCATGAAAAAAGGGCAGTTCCAGCTTCTGGGCACCCTCATCACGGACGAAGGCAAAATCGCCGTGGTGCGTGAAATCGCCAGCGGCAAGGAACGCCAGGTCTACGAGGGCTACACCATCAACGGCCTGCAGCTCGAAACGGTCGAGCCCACGCGCATCGTATTCACGCAGTACGATGACCGCGAGGAATTGCAACTGAAGACCCTGCGCAGTCCCAAGCCCGCGGCGGCGCCTGCCGGGGCGCAAGCCGGCACCTCCGCGCCGGCCGTCTCCGCTGCACCGGCCAGTCCGGCCCCGCCGGCAGGATGGGTGCGCCGACCGGGCGCGGTCGCTCCGCCTGCCCAGCAACCGATCCAGCAACCGATCCAGCAACCGATCCAGCAACCGATCGAACCACCCGCGCCGCCACAAACGATCGAGGATCGCAAGCGCAACCCGTTATTTAAGGATTTTTACAAGTGACGGCCGTGCGTAGCCGCGCCGCCATGCCGTGACTGCCGAATACAGACTGGGACAGCCCATCATGAACACGAACCATCCGAAGCCGACCCAAGCCACCCGACTCGCCGCCGCATGGGTGCTGATTGCCTTGCTCGGCGGGTGCGCGACCACGCCCAAAGGCAATGTGGCGGAGCCGCAAGGCCCGGCCGACGAGGCGAACGCCGAAACCGCCGCTTCTGCCGCGGCCAAGGCCAAAACGGAAGCCGACGAACGCTACAAGGTGTTCTACGGCACCGGTGTCGTGGTCAAGGAAGCCGCGGCACCGCCCGTCATCAGCGACGCCGGCGGCAACCTCACCCTCAATTTCGAAGGGGCCGACCTGCGCGAGGTGCTGCGCACCATCCTCGGCGACATCCTGCGCGAAAACTACATCGTCGACCCGCGCGTCGGCGGCACCGTCACCCTGCGCACCGCCAAACCCATTCCGCGCAGCGCCGCCATGCACACGCTCGAGGAGTTGCTGCGCATGAACGGCGCCATCATGGTTCGCGAGGGTGACGGTGTGTTCCGCATCGTGCCCGTGGCGGCCGCGGGCAAGGGCAACGCCACGCCGCAGCTCGCCGACGGCAGCAGACCCTTGCCGGGCGGCTACAGCATCCAGGTCGTGCCCCTTAAACACATCGGCGTGGCCGACATGGCCAAAATCCTCGAACCGCTCGCCGGCGAATCTTCCAGCGTGCGCATGGACCCCTTGCGCAACCTCATCATTCTGGCGGGCACGCAATTGCAGCTCAAGCACATGATGGAAACCATCGACATGTTCGACGTCGACTGGATTTCCGGCATGTCGGTCGGACTTTTCACCCTGCGCAGTGTCGACGTCGGCACCGCCTACGGCGAACTGGAAAAACTCTTCGGCGACAAGAACCTCGGCCCCCTCGCGGGCGCGGTCCGCATCATTCCCATCGAGCGCCTGAATGCCCTTCTGGTCGTCACCCCGCAGGCGAAATTTCTCGAGCAGGCGCGCACCTGGGTCGAACGCCTGGACCGACCGGGCACAGGCGGAGGTGGCCAGCGCCTCTACGTCTATCAGGTGCAGAACGGCAAGGCCGAACAACTGGCTACGCTGCTGAACGACGTATTTTCCAGAAAGGGCACCGTGGCGGCGAAGCCCGCGGCCACGCTCGCCCCGGGGGCCGTGCCCGCCGAAGTGAAATCGGCAGCGCCTGCGGCCGCTTCCGCCAGACCTGCCGCGCCGGCGCCCGCTTCCGGCGACGGTGTGGGGCTGCCGCAGGACGTGCGCGTCATCGCCGACAAGGACAACAATGCCCTCCTGATTCTCGCCAGCCCGTCCGACTACGAAAGCATCGAGGCGGCCGTGCGCAAGCTCGACGCCGCGGTGCGCCAGGTGCTGGTCGAGGTCACCATCGCCGAGATCACCCTCAAGGACGAGCTCAAGTATGGCCTCGAGTGGTACTTCAAGCACGGCACACGGATCAACGGGAAGCTCGACACCGGTGGTGCCGGCATCGCTTCGCTGGTGCCCGGTTTTTCCTATTCCTGGGTCAGCAAGGCGGGTGACATCGGTGCCGTATTGAATGCGCTCGCCACCGATTCCCGCCTGAAGATCGTTTCGTCGCCGCACATCACCGTCGCCGACAACCAGACCGCCAAGATCCAGGTCGGCGACCGCGTGCCCACCATCAGCCAGACCCAGTCGGTGCCCAGCACCACCACCGCCACCGGCATCATCAGCACCGTGCAGTACCTCGAAACCGGCGTCATGCTCTCGGTCACGCCGCGCGTCAACGCCGGCGGGCAGGTCACCATGGAAATCAGCCAGGAGGTCAGCAACGCCGCGCCGACCACCACGTCCGGGATCGACTCGCCGACCATCCAGAAGCGTTCGGCGGAAAGCACGGTCACCGTCAAATCCGACGAAACCATCATCCTCGCCGGCCTGATCAAGGAGGAAAAGACCAAGGCCACCGAAGGCCTGCCGCTGCTGGCGCAGATCCCGCTCATCGGCGGCCTGTTCGGCACCCAGAGCTGGGGCGACAACCGCACCGAGCTCATCATCCTCATCACCCCGCGCGTACTCGCCGACACGCCGGACGTGGCGGCGATCACTCGCGAATACCGCCAGCGCCTGACCGGTCTCGAACGCCTGCTGAAAGCGGTGGAGATCAAGCCGCTGGAGTCGCGGGTGGAGGAGATCAAGCCCGCCGCGGGCGAGGCCGCCAAGCCCACCAAGGTCGGCAAGTGATGGGCGGGCTGCCGGATCTCGTCTAGAATGCGCGGCGTGAACCGCCTCTTGCGCCCGACCCTCGCTGCCACCGTGCTGCTGGGCATGACCCTCTCCGCGCCCCCGGCGCGCGCCGACGTGTACGCCTTCGTCGACGAACGCGGCGTCGAGCATTTCACCAACACGCCGGACCATGCGCGCTTCCAGCGCCTGTCCAGCCTGATGGAGGAATACGGCAGCAACAACCGTGCCGGCGCCGAGGCGCTCAAGGGTAACGTCGCCGCGTTCGCGCCGCACATCGAGCAGGCCGCGACCGAGGCCGGCGTCGACGCCGCGCTCGTGCACGCCGTCATCACCGCCGAATCGGGCTACAACCCCACCGCCGTATCGCGTGCCGGCGCCCAGGGCCTGATGCAGCTCATGCCGCAGACCGCCGCGCGCTATGCGGTCAGGGACGCGTTCGATCCCCGGCAGAACATCAGCGGCGGCACCCGTTACCTGCGTGACCTGCTGCACCTGTTCGACAACAACGTCGAACTCGCGGTCGCCGCCTACAATGCGGGTGAAAATGCGGTTGTTCGCCACGGCCGGCGCATTCCGCCGTACCGCGAGACACAGGCCTACGTGCCCAAGGTGTTGTCCTTGTATCGCAAGTACAGAACCTTGTTCTGAGGCGGGATGGGGCCGCTTTGTTACAATGCTCTGTTGGTGATCAAACGATCATGATTAAAGTTTTGTGGAGGGACAGCCGTTGAGCGGCCTGTTGCTTCCGCAATGAACAAGAAGTTGGTGGAGTCTTTTTTGAAATGTCCGGGTTGAGAACATGTACCTTTATTATGGTGACGGGGCTGGCCGCGCTGGGCGCGGTCGCCCTGCCGGGTTGCGCGACCCCCCAGGCCGAATTCAGCGAAGCCTGGCAGCAAACCCAGCGCGACGTCCTGAAACAACGTGCCGAAGCCCGCTGGGCCGCGCTGATCAAGGGCGATGTCGATGCCGCCTATGCGTTTACAACGCCGGCCTACCGTTCTGTTGTAACGGTACAACAATATCGTGGCAAGTACGGTCGCGTTGCGGGCTGGCGTTTGGCACGGGTTCTTGACGTCAGTTATGATGACCCTGCCGTTGCTACTGTTTCGGTGGAGGTGACTTACCGGGCTGTCTTCCCGGGTGCAGGTGGGCAGGCAGTGGAAACCCAGAAACTTGTTTCCGAAAAATGGATTTACAAGGATCGGGACTGGTGGTACACAGCCAACTGACAGCTTGGGCATCAAGCGGTAGCGCGCCGAAGATGTTGGTGACAAGTGTTGTAGCTAGCCAAGCGCTTGGCTTTTGTTTGGTGGTTTTTTCTTTTCCTTGCAAGGAGTGTTACTGATGAAATTCAATATCCGCAAAAAACTCGTGCCTCTGGCTGTCGCTTCCGCGGTCAGCGGCGGCGCCATGCTGGCAGCGGCTCCCGCGTACGCCATGAACGTGTCCCAGGACAACGTTGGTCAGGTCCTCCTGTTTCCTTACTACACCGTGAAGAATGGTTATGACACCCTCTTTACTGTGACCAATACCACCAACAAGACTGCGGTCTTCAAGGTTCGTTTCCGTGAGGCGCTGAACAGCCGTGAAGTCCGCGACTTCAACGTGATCCTGTCGCCGTACGATCACTGGGGCGCTGGTGTTACCTCCACGGCCACCGGTGGCGCTTTGGTGCGTACTTACGACAAGACCTGTACCTCCCCGGCTCTGCCTGCCAGCGCAACCCACTCCGGCGCTACGGAAGTGGCCTTCACCAATGAGCTGTACAGCGGCAATTTTGATGATAAAGGCGGCAGCGACATCAGTCGCGTCCAGGAAGGCTACTTCGAAGTCATTCTGATGGGCGTCAGCACCCGTGATACCGCCGTGTCGACCAACACGGTCGAGTACAACGCCAAGCACGTCAACGGTGTGCCGCGCAATTGTGCTACGGTGGACACGCAGTTCCTGCCGGCTAACATTGCCAGCGTCCAGGCTACCTTTACCACCCCCGAGAACATCCTGAAGGGCCACGTGACCTATATCAACGTGGCAAGCGGCAAGGCAATTGACGCCGAACCGACCGCCATCGAGAACTTCCAGGTAACCACCCAGATCGTTGCCGAGCCGGGCGACCTGATCCCCTCCCTGGCGTCTGGTACGGCTATCGGCAATGCGGAGTACTTTGCCAATGGTGCGTACATGGCGGATGCCTATGGTCCTGTTCTTGGCTCGGTTGACGGCGTATCCAAGCTGCTGCGCGCGAGCTCGGTCATTAACGAGTTCGCCACCGGCGCCGGTGCCTCGACAAGCTGGGTGGTTACCTTCCCGACCAAGCATCATTACACCGATGCATATACCCCGGTTACTGGCCCCACCAACACTGCTGGCCCGGTTCTGGCGGGTCCGTTCTCCGAGTGGTTCAGTGGTACGGCTTCTGTTGCGGGCACCAATGTGAGCACGGCTGGCAAATCCTGTGACACCATCACGGTGGACCTGGTCAACCGCGAAGAAGGCCGCGTTCAGACCGTGGATAGCACCCAGTTCTCGCCGTACAATCCGTCCAGCACGACCGTTTCGCTGTGCTACGAAGCCAACGTGATCGACTTCAACAGCAGCAGCGTGTTCGGTACCGGAACCAACCGTCTGGGCATCAACACCAGCGGCGTG
>JACDJA010002477.1_pt1 | contig 13159 bp, 8 predicted proteins | sample 7449241 | NCBI WGS metagenome assembly JACDJA01 (sample SAMN14253289, study PRJNA609438) | sludge metagenome | isolation source: initial anaerobic sludge | collected 2018-12-20 | reverse complement strand
TTAAAAATATTCCCCAGCACCTCATCTGTGGAAATCTGCCCGGTGATCTCGCCCAGGTAGTGCAATACCTCCCGGATATCCTGTGCGACGAAGTCGCCCGACAACCCGGAGGATAGGCCCTCGCGGGTTCGCAGAATGCCTTCACGGGCGTTTTTCAAGGCCTCGTAATGGCGGGCATTGGTTACCACGACCTCGTTGTTGTCGATGGCTTTAATATCGACGGTGCTCAGCAGTTCGGTGGTGAGATCGTCCATATTTTTATGAAACTTGGCCGAGAGCGGTACAATGGCATCGGTGCCGGTGAGTTCACGGAACGATTCCTGCGAGAAACGTTCGGTGATCTCCTCCGGGTCGGTCAGGTCAATTTTGTTTACCACCACGATGAGCTGCTGTTCAGCGGGGTTCATGTGGCTTTTTACATTCTGCACCGCTTCGTGAATTTTGTCATCATCGTCCAACACATCCACCATGAGCAAAACGATAGAGGCTTGCTTTATCTTGCTGTAGGTGAGTGCGATGCCCAGTGTCTCTATCTGGTCGATGGTGCTCCGTATGCCGGCCGTGTCGATAAATCGGAAGGTAATCCCTTCAATATTAAGAACGTCCTCAATGGCATCGCGGGTGGTGCCGTGAATATCGGAGACGATGGCCCGCTCTTCCTGCAGCAGGGCATTAAGCAGGGTAGATTTTCCGGCATTGGTATGGCCCACGATGGCTACGGGAATACCGTTTTTGATGACGTTACCCAGCGAAAAGGAGTCGATGAGGCGGGTGAGGAGCCGTTCCACCTCATTCACCAGGTCGATAAGCTGGGAGCGGTCGGCAAACTCCACATCCTCCTCGCTGAAGTCTAACTCCAGCTCGATGAGGGAGGTGAACTCCAGCAGGCGGGTCCGCAGCTTCAACAGTTCGTTGGAGAATCCGCCGCGCATTTGTTTCAGGGCCACCCGGCGGGCCGACTCGCTGCGGGCGGCAATCATGTCGGCCACCGCTTCGGCCTGACTCAGGTCCATCTTACCATTGAGAAAGGCACGCTGGGTAAACTCACCAGGCCGGGCAAGCCGCGCACCCTTATCGAGCAGCAGTTGAAGTATCTTTTGTTGAATGTACAGGCCACCATGACAAGAAATCTCCACGGTATCGTCGCCGGTAAAGGAGTGTGGCTCCCGGAACAGGGTGACCACTACCTCGTCGATGTCCTTTTCTTTATCGAAGATGGCTCCGAAGTGCGCGGTGTGGGCCGGCTGAGTAGCCAGCACTTTGCCGGTACGAGCCGGCCGGAATATGGTATCGGCAATGGCAACGGCCTCGGGGCCGGCCATGCGCAACACGGCAATGGCACCCATCCCCGGAGGGGTAGAGATGGCACAAATGGTATCGTCGAGTATCATGATGGCAGCGTTTCTGCAAATTTAGCAAAAAAGAAATTACCCGAAATCCGGAACGCTACACCCAAAACCAGCCCTCAAGCATGCCGTTAGCAGGCAGCTACGAGCTTCCGGCTTCCCACTTCCCACTTCGTGCTCCCAACTCCGTGCTCCCAACTCCGTGCTTCCCACTTCGCGCTCCCCACTCAATTATAAATCTCCGCCTCCGACACATAACCTTCCGATACCACCGTCATCTTCACATTTTGAGCATTTACCACCTGTGAGGAGAGCAGGGAAGAGGGCACCAGTTTAAAGCCATTGTTAACAGTAAGGTTACCTCCGTCGCGCACCTCATCGTGATAAAAATCCATAGCTACTTTGGCGGCAGTATAGGCCAGTGCGTCAATAGGTTTATAGATGGTGATGGTTTGAAAACCTGCCACAATATTCCGGATGGCATTCACATCGGCATCCTGTCCGGCCACGAGCACCTTTTTATCCAACTGTTGCTCCCGTACCGCCCGAATGGCACCGCTTGCCAGCGCATCGTTCCCGGCAATGATGGCATCTACATCGTGGTTGCTGCCCTTAAAAAACTCTTTCATGATGTCGTAGGCTTCATCAGCCTCCCAATTCGAGGTGAAGCGATCGAGCACTATTTCAATATCCCCTCTTTCAATCAAAGGTTGCAGCACATTCATCCATCCAAGGTGCAGCAAAAAAGAGTTGTTATCGTTGGTAGCACCGCCAATCAGCACATATTTGCCCTCGGGTTTCACGGTGGAAAGGTACTCGGCCTGCAACTCTCCAATGTTAATGTTATCGGTGGCTACGTAGTAGTCCACATCGCAATCGCGTATCATACGGTCGTACGAAATTACAGGGACTTTCCGTCCATGAGACTCTTTTACGATGTCGCGCGAAGCATACAGGTCAACCGGAATAACCACCAGCACGTCAATGCCGTCCAGTAGAAGCTCTTTGGCCTGTTCGAGCTGCTTTAAAGCATCGCCATCGGCAATTCTTACGACGGGGATGCCCCCCAGCTCGGTTACTTTCTCTTCAAAATACATTTTGTCCTTGTTCCACCTCTCAATTTCAAGGTTGTCCATTAAAAACCCAATTCGGGGCTTGGTGTTGCAGCTCGTTAGTACTAAAACAAGAAGAGCCATCTTCATGAACGATACAATTGTTTTCATGGTGCCGCTGTTTAATGAGAAATCAATAATGTCATCAAGTTAGTAAATATCATCGGGTTTTGAAAGAGAAAAAATGGGATTATTGCATTTTATTAAGATTTATATGACCAGCAGGAATGTCCGCCAATTATCAGACATATCTATAATACTCATTTTTAAGTATTTAACAATATATCTGGGAAATCTCATTTTTTAAAAATATTTTGCTCTCCATTAAACTTCACTTCTCAAATTCAGAAGTCAATTTGCCTGACTTTTGCATTGGTTTATCAAAAAAAATAGTTTTGAGGGGAAATGAGATTGCGGGATCAATAAAATTTGAATAGTTTTACCATTATTAGTAAGGGAGACACATCTCACCGGGATGGGACTTACCGTGCTTTTGCATTGGCACCCCGGGAGGGTGAGTGAGGTTCTGAAGGTGAAAAGTGGAAGGGGAACGGTGGGAAGAAAAAGGGGAGAAGGTGAAAGGTGAAAGGTAAAAAGAAAACTTGTTACTTACTGTTTACAGCTTACTGTTTACCGTTTACCGTTTACTGCTTACTGTTTACCGCTTACTGCTTACCGTTTACCGTTTACCGCTTACTGTTTACCTTTTTCCCTTTCAGCTTTGAGCTTTGAGCTTTCTTTACCTGTTACCTAATCTAACATCAACCAAATGAAACTTAAAACCTTCACAGCCACGCTCTTTATCCTGCTCTTTGCCAGCTCCTGCATGAACACCAAAAAAATACCTTATCTGGTGGGAGCCGCAAACATCGACAAAGAGAAGCTTGCCGAAAGTGCCAGGGTTTACGAAGCCCGCATTATGGCCAACGATGTACTTACCATTGCCGTTAACACCACTGTTCCCGAGGCAGCAGCTCCATTTAACCTGGGGTCAAGCGCCGGAAGCGGTGTTTTAACCACCGGAACCCTGCAGGGCGCCGAGCTGCAAACCTATGTAGTAGATAAACAGGGGTATATCGACTATCCCATTGTGGGAAAACTAAAAGTGATGGGTCTTACCCGTGAGGAGACCGAAGAGCTTATCAAAAATAAGATACACCCCGACTACATCACTGAAGCGCCCATAGTGAATGTGCGATTTAAAAACTACAGTGTATCGGTGCTGGGGGAGGTAGCCCGTCCCGGGCAATACACAGCCAGCAACCAGCAGTTTACCATACTGGATGCTCTGGCCATGGCCGGCGACATCACCATTTACGGTAAGCGCGAAAATATTTTGCTGATTCGTGAAGACAACAGGGGCGAAAAAGCAATCACCCAAATAGATATTCAGGACGCCGGTTTGTTGCTCAATCCCGATGTGTACTATTTACAACAAAACGACGTGGTTTACGTAGAACCCAACAGAGCTAAGGCGAGGGATGCCAATATCGGGAACTTTGAGCGATATACGCTCTCCATTGTCTCCACGCTTATTTCGGTTACCACCCTTATAGTCACCATTTTTAGATAACAGAAGATTATGCAAGAGCAAGAGCCTTTACATACCCCATATTCGGGGGATAATGAACAGGAGGTTGATATACGATATTTGGTTTCGGTGTTATATGCCAACTGGCACTGGTTTGCCCTCTCGGTGTTGTTGTTTATGGCCCTGGGCTTTTATTACCTTAAAACCCGGGCGCCTATTTATGAAAGCAAATCGTCGGTACTCATTAAACAGGATGAGAATGCTCCCGAGGAGATGCTGCTTTTTGAGGGTATGGGTTTTTCAATGGGCCAAAATAACATCGACAACGAAATTGGCGTTTTTAAGTCACCCGATCTCATTACACGTATCGTGAGCTCAATGGAGCTTTATACCATTTACAGGAGAGAGTCACGGTTTGGCTTTTATTCACCCGAACTCTACCACAACTCACCATTGTATGTAAGGATGGAAGATGTAGAGCCGGAGCTGATACCGGGCACCTTTACCTTCCGTTTTATACCCGACGGTGAGCATCTGTGGATAGAGCCCGCTCATAACAAGCAAAATCTGGAGAAAATAAAACTCAGCAACACCGATATACCCGGTTACTTCGATCTGCCCATGGGACGTTTCTATGTGACCCGCCAGCCGCAGGAAGATTTTGGTTCCCGGCCGCTGGTAGTGACCATTGAAAATGCCCGCCGCGTAACGCGCAGGTACATCGATGACCTGAAGATTGGCACCACCACCAAAAATGCCTCCCTGCTCGAAATAGCTCTCTATACCGAAAATAAAAAACGAGGCGAAGAGTTTATACAAGCCCTCATTGCCGAGTACAACCGCGACGCCGTGAAAGACAAAAACACAGTGGCCTACAATACATCGGTATTTATTGACGAACGTCTTAAAGACATCGCCCTGGAATTAGGCGAAGTGGAGGAGCGGGTTGAGACCTTCCGCAAAAAACATGAAGTAGCCGATATCAATTCGCAGGTGGGTTCGTACATTAGGCAAACAGAAAGCTATGATGCGCGCAAAATGGATATCGAAACCCAGCTCAACCTGGTTCGCTTTATCGAAGATTTTTTATTGAACCCGGCAAATAAAAACAAGCTGGTGCCCAACCTGGGACTTAAAGACCCCGGGTTGATCGCCATCATCACCGAATACAACGCTTTGTTGATTGATAAAGAGCGTATTGAGAGTGCCACCTCGTCGATAAATCCCACCCTGCAAAAGATAACCCAGCAGGTGGAAAATATGCACGAAAACATTGTCGCCTCCATTGCCAACGAACGGCAGGCTTCGGAAATAGCGCTGGCCAATCTGGAGCGCGAGCATACCATCACCAGTTCTAAGATAAGTAATTTTCCCACCGTCGATCGCGAATACACCGACATACTAAGGCAACAGGAGGTAAAATCGAACCTGTTTATTTTTCTGTTGCAAAAACGTGAAGAGGTGAACCTTACCCAGGCGGCGGTGGCGCCAAAAGCAAAGCTTATTGCCAGGCCCTACACCGGGGAACTGCCGGTGGCGCCTAAAAAGATGATCATTCTTCTGGGCTTTTTTATTGTAGGTTTCTCCATCCCGGGTGTTTCGCTCTATTTGCGCAACTACTTCCAAACCAAAATAGAGGGTATGTCAGAGCTCGATAAACTGAGGCATGCCAGCGTGGTGGGCGACATCATAAAGAGTGATGAGCTGTCGCGAAATAGTGAGCTGGTAGTTAAGCCCAACGACGATTCGGTGGTCAATGAAATGTTTCGTACCCTGCGAAACAACCTGCTGTTTATGCTCAGCGGCAAAGAGAATAAAATTGTGCTGGTAACCTCTACTATTGCTAAAGAGGGTAAAACCTTTATCAGTGCCAATCTGGCCCGCAGCTTGTCGCTGATGGATAAAAAAGTGTTGCTGCTGGGAGCCGACCTGCGCAGTCCGCAATTAGCCAAGGTTTTGAATATACCCAATCCCGAGATGGGTTTCTCAGCCTGGCTCTCAGGCCAGACCGATGACATCGGGGAGCTGACAGAGGAGGTTTATCCCAACTTCTTTGTTCTTCAGTCGGGCGTGGTACCACCCAACCCCAATGAGTTGCTCTCCAATGTCCGCACCGGGGAGTTGCTGGAGAAACTAAGCAGGGAGTTCGACTATGTGATTATCGACAGCGCTCCGGTAGGGGTGGTGTCCGACTCCTTTCTGTTGGCCCGGTATGCCCATGCCACCCTTTATGTGGTGCGCGAAGGCTTCTCGGAGAAAGATACCCTGAGCTTTATCAACAATATTACCCGCGACAAGCGATTGAACAACGTGGGGGTGGTGCTCAACTTCGCCTCCATGCATAAAAACAATGGAAAATACCGCTATGGACATGGATATGGGTATGGGGCTGAAGTAAAATAAATGGAGCAAAGATTATTATGTAATAAATGTTAGGGAAAGAAAGAATAAAGCGTTTGAGAAAAAACAAAGAAGCCAAAACGCTCATAGAGAATTTTGCTTCTTTATCATTGTTACAAATTGCAGGCTATTTTTTCCCACTTATTACATTGCCCTACCTGGCGCGTGTAATTGGCGTTGATAAATTTGGGGAGATTGCATTTGCCACAGCCGTGATAGCCTATTTTCAAACTGTGGTTGACTTTGGGTTTAACTATACAGCTACGCGCGATATTGCCGTCAACCGGGAGGATGTGCACAAAGTTTCGGAGATTTTTTCCGCCGTGATGTGGGCACGGGTGTTTCTTATGACGCTTTCCTTTGTGGTATTGGCGGCTTTAATTTTTCTTATTCCTAAGTTCTTTGAAATGCGTTGGTTGTTGTTTTTTACCTTTTGCATCATTCCGGGTCACATTTTATTTCCCGAATGGCTGTTTCAGGGACTTGAGCGCATGAAATACATCACGGTTTTAAATATTCTGGCCAAATTCACCTTTGCCGTTTCAATTTTTATTTTTATTCAGCAAAAGTCCGATTTCTTGCTTCAACCACTACTTACAGCACTGGGTTTTGTCGTTTCCGGAATGGCAGCCATGTATATTATTTTGGTAAGATACAGGATTAAACTTTTAAAACCCCAACCCGCTTTAATTATTTCCACCATTAAGGGCAGCGCCGATGTTTTTGTAAATCAGCTATTTCCTAACCTGTACAACAGTTTTTCGGTGCTGCTTTTGGGCTTCTGGGGAGGCGCCTACGCCACCGGAATTTTTGATGCAGGAAGTAAGTTTATCTTCATTTCGCAAAGACTTTCTATGGTCATCTCGAGGGCTTTTTTCCCCTACCTCTCCCGGAATATTCATAAGCATATTTTATACACCAAAATTAATTTGATATTAACCGGTATCATTACCCTGTCACTGTTTTTATTGGCGCCAATAATCGTTCATATTTTTTTCACTGCCGAGTTTGCAGAAGCCATCACGGTATTGCGTATCCTGTCGGTTTCACTCTTATTCATGGCTCTCTCAAATATCTATGGCACCAATTATATGATCATCCAGGGGCATGAAAAGACTTTGCGAAATATTACCATGATAAGTTCGGTTTTTGGATTTATTATAGCCTGGCCGCTTATTTACTACTTCAACTTTATCGGGGCTGCCGTTACTATAGCCGCTACACGTGGTGTGCTGGGGGGAGCTATAGCTTATGAGGCGGTGAAGTTGAAAAATAAGAAAATCTCCATGAAATTACATTGACCACATAAAAAATGAAAATAGCCATACACCATTCCACAAACTCCTTTTCGGGTGAGTGGATTAAATATTGCCGTGAAAAGGATATTGTTTACAAAGTAGTAAATTGCTATGAAAATAATATCATAGGGCAATTGAATGATTGCGATGCTTTGTTGTGGCATCATAGTCATGTAAATTATAAGGATAGGTTATTTGCAAAACAATTGCTCTATTCCCTTGAGCGGGCCGGCAAAAAGGTGTATCCTGATTTTAATTCCACCTGGCATTTTGACGACAAAGTGGGACAAAAATATCTTCTCGAAGCCTTAGGATTACCCTTGGTGCCTTCTTATGTTTTTTACACCAAAAAAGAGGCTCTGGAGTGGATTCAAAACGCATCTTTTCCTAAAGTTTTTAAACTGAGGGGTGGGGCTTCCTCTGATAATGTAAGGTTGGTAAGCTCAAAAAAAGAAGCTAAACACCTAATAAACAACGCATTTGGCAGAGGTTTTTCGCAATTTAATCGCTGGAACTATCTCAAGGAGAGATACAGGAAAGTGAAAGAAGGAACGGATCCTTTTGCGGGGTTGTTGAAAGGTTTGGGAAGGCTTTTCATTCCGGTTGAATTTGCTGTAATGGCCGGAAAAGAAAAGGGGTATGTCTTTTTTCAGGATTTTATTGAAAATGAAGGATTCGACATGAGAGTCATAGTAGTGGGAGATAAGGCCGTTTCTTTAAAGCGGTTGGTTCGAAAAGACGATTTCCGGGCATCCGGTAGTGGCAATTTCATCCTTGAGAATGAAAATGTAGATTTAAAATTTATCGAAGAAGCTTTTAAAATGGCAAGTTTGCTGAAAACACAATCATTAGCAGTTGATTTTATTTTAAGTTCTAAATCAGGTGAAATTTTTATAGTTGAAATAAGTTATGGCTTCGTTGGTAAAGTTTATTTAGAAAGAGCCACTGGCTACTGGACCAAGAATCTCGAATGGATAAAAGCCTCTGTAGATCCCAGACGATGGATTATTGAAGATATGTTAGGCCCTTCACATATTAATTCATTGCAGGTTTAATTAACAAGCAATCAAAGTCGAATGCCGGTACTTTATTTTTTGGCAATCATTTTATCCATCACCCTGGCGTGGGTCTCCAGCAGTGCTGCTGTCGGCTTTTTCCTGTTCCTGTTTGTCTTTGCCGGTTCTCTCTTTTCCTGGATGCTGACTCAAAGAACGGGTGAATTTTCGCATACCTTAATGCTGTTTTATGTTCTGTTTATCGTTTACAATCTATATGCATTAATCAGTTATCTCGATTATACGCTCATCGGTACCTTTTTCCTCTATAACGATCAGATTCATTTTTATGGAGAAGCCGTTACACTGAGTAAGAGCGCTTCATGGGGCGATATTTTTAATGAGGTTTTCGTAAAGCGTATTTATCCTGAGCAGCCATTGGCCTATTTTATCTTCGGAACCATTGGGTATGTGGCCGAAAATTACTTTGATGGACAAAATGTGCTGTTGCAGGCGATTTTTGTGAGCTTCCCGGCCATTTTAATAAATCTCCTTCTATATAAGCTTTTACTATTCTACACCGACGCCAAAAAGGCTTTCAAGTTCACCTTCCTGTTCGCATTGTTGTCCGGAGTGTTTTATTACTCTCCCTGGATTTTGCGCGACATCCACATGGCATTGCTCTATACTGCGGGTATTTATATTATCCATACACGGTTTAGCTATGTTCGTTTGTTGGTATTGATTCTACTTAATGTTTTGGCCATTGAGCTTCGTTTGGAACATGGCTTGTTTTTCCTGTTCATACCGCTGCTTTATCTCTATTTTCAGGGTAAACATCATAAATTTATCCGCGTGATGTATGTCCCCATTATCCTTACTGCTTTTGTGGGGTTTACTTTTCTTCTTTTATATCTGATGCCCGAAATAAATATGGCATTGCGAAGCCTCGAGAACTACACCGAATACACCACCGACCGGTTAGGGGGAGGGCTGGCAACGAGTTTATACAAATTACCGGCAGGCCTGAAACAAGTGGCCATTATTCTCTATTCACAAATAAGCCCGTTTCCCCCCTGGGCCATCTTGCAAAATGCCAATTCGGGTTATCAGCAAATAGTGGGCGTAATTAGTTTTATTACGGCTGTTTTTTGGGGCATAATCTTTATCTTTCTCATACTCTCAGCTCCTGCCGCGAAGCGAAACAGGCTGCTTCCCACAAACCTGGTTGTGTTGCTGGCCTTTACTCTGCTCTTTTTTCTGGTAAACACGGCCAATATGTCCGAAAGGCGAATTATGAGTATGTACCCGGTGGTATTTATTGCGTTTGTGAGAATAAATAACGCCCTTCAGCCGAAAAGAAGAGCTTTTCTGATCAGAAGTGCGCTTTTCGTTTATCTTGTTTTAATGGTGCTTTATATTCTGTTGAAGTATCTGTTATGAAAATACTCTGCGTAATAGACAGTCTCGTTACAGGAGGTGCTCAAAGGCAGTTGGTGGAGCTGGCCATAGGGTTCAAGGAGCGCGGACATGAGGTATCCTTTTTGATTTATCATCAGCTTATATTTTTTAAAGAGACTCTGGATCGGGCTGAAATCCCTGTCACAAAAGTGATCGAACCCAACTTTTTAAGGCGGTTCCTAAAGATGCGCAGGCACATTCGTAGTGGAAATTTCGATGCCGTACTCTCTTTTCTGGGGGCCGCTAATTTCATCGCCGAAATGTCCTCTTTTCCCTGGCGCCGGTGGAGGCTGGTAGTAGGTGAGCGCAGTGCCGATCCCAATCTTTTTAGATTTTCGATTTTAAAGGTTTATCGGTGGGTGCATTTGATGGCCGATTATGTGGTGGCCAATTCTCAGGAGAATCTGAGAATTGTAAGAAAGATAAATCCATTTCTTTCCGTTCGCAAATGTAAGGTCATCTATAACATTGTCAATTTCAGCTTGTTCACGCCGACTCCGATTCCTGCAAAAGCGCCTGGCGAAGGGTTTCAGTTGCTGGTTCCTTCCAGCATCCGGGCACTCAAAAATCTCAATGGCCTGATAGAGGCCGTTAACCATTTATCCAGCGAGGAAAAGGAGCGCTTTAGCATACACTGGTACGGCAATGTGCTGGACGGCTCGCTGGCAAAAGGGCTTGCTAAAATTGAGAAATATGGGATTACCAAAATGTTTCATTTCTATCCTCCGGTGACCGATATTCATCTTAAAATGCAAAATGCCGATGGGGTGGGGTTGTTCAGTTTTCACGAAGGTTTGCCCAATGCCATTTGCGAAGGCATGGCCTCGGGTAAGGTGGTGATATGTTCCCGGGTGTCGGATGTGCCGCGATTGCTGGCTCATCAGCCTCAATCGATGTTCGACCCCACCAATCATCACGACATTACCCGTGTTCTAAAGTGGGCTTTAAGTCTATCATTTCAGGAACGGGAAGAGATAGGTAAACTGAATAGAGCCCATGCCTTAAAGCTGTTTGATAAAGCCACAATTGTCGACAGTTATTTAACACTTCTCGAACCCGGCAATCATTCCTGAAACCTTAATGTTTCTGTGTGGCATCATCCAATCAATCCCTGGTCCCATGAATTTTTTTAAACATCTTTTCTGTCTCAACATCTGGAATATTGGTTTTATTGAGAAATCACCTTTAGAGGTAATCCGGGATGATGCCGTCATTAATGATGTGAAATGGCTAAAACACAACTATAACGATCGCTTTTTTGCCGATCCCTTTCTTTTATCGGTGGAGCCGGATAGGATAGAGGTGCTTGTGGAAGAGTTTCTTTACAATGAGAAGATAGGGAAAATTACCAAACTCATAATCGGCCCGGATTTTGAATTGGAGGAGCGGCAGATCGTCCATCAAAAAGCTTACCACCAGTCGTATCCGTTTGTTTTGAAAAACCCTGGAGCCACTTTTGTTGTGCCTGAGTCGTCAAAAAGCAAATCCACCTTTATCTATAAATATGACAAACATTCTAACAGCCTGATAGATGAGCAAGTTTTAATGGATGAGCCATTGTTGGATTCCACACTTGTTTATCGCGATAATTTGTGGTGGCTTTTTGCCCATAAAGCGCACAACGGCAGTAAGGAGTATTTGTACATTTATTTTGCGCCCCATTTAAACGCCCCCTTCACCGAACATCCATTAAACCCCATTCCCGGCAACAACCTTACATCACGTCCGGCAGGAAAGTTCATTGACCACGAAGATAAGCTTTACAGAATAAGCCAGATAAGTAGAAAAAACTATGGCGAAGGCATCATGGTCTCAGAAGTAGAAGTGCTCAACACCCATAATTACGTCGAAACCAAACTTAAAGAGATTAAATTGAATGACCCTGTTTATAACAAGGGTTTTCATACCTTAAATGGTGACCATCGTCTTTCGGTAATCGATGGTCTTAAATCCGGGTTTCGTCCCTTTTCGCGGCTACTGTTTGAAGCGGGTTTCCGCTATCGCCACTATTTTTCAAAATAGAGTTGAAAAAAATAGAAAATGAAGAAAATCCTTTTTATCGGCTCTTTTAAGATACCGCGTCATGGTTACTATGGAGGTGTCAACTTTGCCTGCCGCAGTCTTCAAGAGCGTTTTTTGGAGAAGGGAATTCTAATAGAGGAGCTGGATACCACCATTAAAGATATTAAACGGCAGGGGGTGTTCCGCAGGTTACCGGGCTTATTGGTGCGTTCTTTAAAGTTTGCCGGGCGCATCCTTATAAGTTTTAATACTCGTTATATGTTGGTTTTTATCAGTGCCGGCAACTCGTATCTCGATAAAATGCCGGTAATTGCGCTTGCTGCTCTTCTGAGAAAAAAAGTGATTCTTTTCCCCCGGTCGGGTCATCTTTTGCGCGACTACGAAAAACCCTTTTATGCTTTTTTTATCAATTCTACCTTCCGGATGGCGCACTACATTATTTGCCAAAGTGAGTTCTGGAAAAACTATTTTGAGTTAAAAGGGGTTCCCGTCCAAAAACTTGTTGTGGTAGAAAATTGGGTCCCCGGCGATACGATCCGGGCTTCAGGGAGTTTGTCCTTTAACTGTTTTAGGCCCTCAGATTCAAATTGTTTCAAAATGGTTTTTGTTTCCCGCATCGAAAAGGACAAAGGGGTGGATGATATTATTGAGGCAGCCAAAAAACTGAAGTCCGATTTTAACTTCGAGATAAACATGTACGGAGCGGGCCGTTATTTGCATCAGTTTCTGGATTTGATTAAGAAAAATAATCTGGAAGAGCTGGTAAAATATAGAGGGTGGTTAAATCGTGAAGATATGCAGGCTGTGATTAACACGCACCACCTGGCCCTTTTCCCTTCACGATTTGAGGGTTATCCCAATGCCATGCTCGATTACATCTTTTCCAAAGTGCCTGTTTTGGCTTCAAATATCCCCAGTGTTACAGCCGTGGGAGAGGAGCTCGTAACTCATTATACCCCGGGCGATACCGGTGAACTCGCGCAACAAATACTTT